>Ga0222429_100380_pt1 | contig 37728 bp, 37 predicted proteins | sample 1B50Ametagenome_FD_182475 | JGI IMG/M metagenome (GOLD analysis project Ga0222429, IMG submission 182475) | Enriched microbial communities from leaf-cutter ant dump, University of Wisconsin, Madison, United States - 1B50A (version 2) | ecosystem: Environmental > Terrestrial > Nest > Insects nest...
CTGCCCGACGCCCCCAAGAGCCTGTAACCACCGGAGCGGACCATGCTGAGCGCACAAGACCTGCACATCACCTTCAACCCCGGCACGCCCATCGAGACACGGGCGCTGCGCGGCATGTCGCTGGACATCCCGGCGGGCCAGTTCGTCACCGTGATCGGCTCCAACGGCGCGGGCAAGTCCACCTTCCTGAACGCCATCTCGGGCGACCTGGGCGTGGACACGGGCCGCATCGCCATCGACGGGCAGGACGTGACGCACCAGCCCGTGTGGGCGCGCGCGCAGCGCGTGGCGCGCGTGTTCCAGGACCCGATGGCCGGCACCTGCGAGGACCTGACCATCGAGGAAAACATGGCCCTGGCCCAGCAGCGCGGCACGCGCCGCGGCCTGCGCAGCGCCGTCAAGCAGGCCGACCGCGCCATGTACCGCGAACGCCTGGCGACGCTGGGCCTGGGGCTGGAAAACCGCCTCGCCGACCGCATCGGCCTGCTCTCGGGCGGCCAGCGCCAGGCCGTCAGCCTGCTGATGGCGGCGCTGCAGCCGTCGCGCATCCTGCTGCTGGACGAACACACCGCCGCGCTCGACCCGCGCACCGCCGACTTCGTGCTCAAGCTCACCGCCCGCATCGTGGCCGAGAACCAGCTCACCACCATGATGGTCACGCACAGCATGCGCCAGGCGCTGGACGTGGGCCAGCGCACCGTGATGCTGCACCAGGGCCAGGTGGTGCTGGACGTGTCGGGCGACGAGCGCGCCCGCCTGGACGTGCCCGACCTGCTGCAGATGTTCGAGAAAGTGCGCGGCGAGAAGCTGGCGGACGACGCGCTGCTGCTGGGCTGAAACTCATCTATTGATAGCTGCAAGCGCTTGCACAGCAAGCGTTTGATGCCGATTTGGCTTCAAACCCCTAGCGGCAGATCGGCCTTCTTCAGCGTGCGCAGCACGAAGCTGGAGCGGCTGTGCCGTATGCCCTTGATCTTGTACAGCTTCTCGCGCAGCAGGCGCTCGTAGTCGCGCGTGTCCTGCACCACCACGCGCAGCAGGTAGTCGTAGTCGCCCGAGACCAGGTGCGCCTCGACCACCTCGGGGATGCTGGCCAGCACCTCGCCAAACTTCTCCAGCGTGTTGTCCGAGTGGCTGTCGAGCGTGACCATGACCAGCACCGTGTCGCCCAGGCCCAGCGCCACCGGGTTCAAGCGCACGGTGTAGCCCTCGATCACGCCGGCCTCCTCCATCTTCTTGATGCGCCCCCAGCAGGGCGAGGCGCTTAGGCCCACGGCGGCGCCGATCTCCTGCAGGCTGGCGCGCGAGTTGGCCTGCAGGATGGAGAGAATTTTTCTATCAAGACGGTCCATTCGCCCGATTATTCAGCAAATCATCCATTAGGAGAATAATTTTCTGCAAACAGCGCTATTCAGCAGAAATACAGAAAATCCATCCAGCCTCCGGCGCGCATACTTGCTTGCATCAAGGCGCTCTTACCGGGGCGCACGAAATTGACAAGGCCTGCCCGGTTACCGCCGAGCCGGGTTTGGCAAAGGAGGGGCCACCCACGCCCCTCCCTCCTCCCTTCTGCGTTTCCTTCCCCCCCTCCTTCCTGCCGCGCAGCGCCCCGTACACGGGCCGCCGCGCACGCATCCCGGCACAAACCCCTATGAGCCAAGGCGCGTGGTGTCGCCATAATTTTTCGGCACCCATTCACAGGATCACAGGAGGAGACACACATGCAGTTGAACAAATTCGCGTTCGGCCTGGCGCTGGCGCTGGGCCTGTCGGCCGCGGCGTGGTCGCAGACGGTGATGCGCATCAGCATCTCGACGGCGCAGAACTCGCACCAGGGCGTGGCCATCGACACCTTCGCCAAGGAAGTGGCCCAGCGCACCGGCGGGCGCTACAAGATCGAGACCTTCTACAACGGCGCGCTGGGCGGCGAGCGCGAGTCCATCGAGTCGGTGCAGCTGGGCACGCAGGCGCTGGCGTTCAGCTCCACCGGCCCGGTGCCCAACTTCGTGCCCGAGACCAAGATCCTGGACATCCCCTTCCTGTTCCGCGACAAGGCGCACGCGCGCGCCGTGCTCGACGGCCCGATCGGCCAGGAGCTGCTGACCAAGTTCGACGCCAAGGGCTTCAAGGCGCTGGCCTGGGCGGAAAACGGCTTTCGCCACATGACCAACAGCCGCCGCGACGTGCGCCTGCCCGAAGACCTCAAGGGCCTGAAGATGCGCACGATGGAGAACCCCATCCACATCGCCGCGTACAAGGGCTTTGGCATCATCACCACGCCCATGGCCTTCCCCGAGGTGTTCACCGCGCTGCAGCAGGGCACGGTCGATGGCCAGGAGAACCCGCTGTCGGTCATCATCTCGGCCAAGTTCGACCAGGTGCAAAAGCACCTGTCGCTGACCGGCCACGTCTACTCGCCGTGCATCTTCCTGATGAACAAGGCCGAGTTCGACAAGCTGTCGGCGGCCGACAAGCAGGCCTTCATCGACGCCGCCAAGGAAGGCGCCAAGGCCAACCGCGCGCGCGTGGACGAGGACGACGCCAAGGGCGTGGCCTACCTGCGCAGCAAGGGCATGACGGTGATCGACGACCTGGACAAGGCCAAGTTCGTCGCGGCGCTGGCGCCGATCAACGCCGAGTTTGAAAAGCAGTTCGGCAAGGACAACCTCGACAAGATCCGCAACTACAAGTAAGCGTTATTCTTTGTTTTGATAGCTATCAACGCCCGCCAGTATTGCGCTAGCGGGCGTTTTCATTTATGAAAAATACCTTTCTCACCCTGGAGCGCTGGTGCACCGCAGCCGCCATGGCCGGCGCCTGCGCCATGCTGGCGCTGTCGGCCAGCCTGGGCATGTTCCAGATACTGATGCGCTTCGTGTTCGAAGAGCCCGCCGAGTGGACCGAGGTGCTGATCCGCTTCTCGCTGATCTGGATGGTGTTCCTGGCCATACCGATGGCGTTCCGCCAGGGTGCCATGGTCAGCGTGGACGTGCTGCGCCGCTACAGTCCGCCGGTGCTGCGCCGCCTGCTGGACTGGCTGGTGGCGCTGGCCGCGCTGGCGCTGATGGCGGTGCTGATCTGGTGGGGCTGGGACTACGCGCGCCGCGGCGGCGTACAGACCATGGCCGGGCTGGAGTCGCTGACCATGTTCTGGGCCTACCTGGCGATGCCGGTGGGCGGGCTGTTCGCCGTGCCGGGCATCGTCGGCAACCTGCTCGACCCGCGCCACGAAGAACTGGAGACCGCGCAATGACCAGCGTCATGATCTCCACCATGGTGCTGTGCTTCGCACTCACCATCTCGGTCGCCGTCTCCATCGGGCTGTCGGCCATCGTCGGCATCCAGGTGGCGCACATCAACATGCTCATCTCGGTCAAGGAGATGTTCGGCGCCATCAACAAGTTTCCGCTGGCCGCCATTCCGTTCTTCATCCTGGCGGGCAACCTGATGGAGACGGGCGGCATCTCGCGCCGCCTGGTCGACTTTGCCAAGAGCCTGGTCGGCGGCGTGCAGGGCGGCCTGCCCATGACCTGCGTGCTGACCTGCATGATCTTCGCCGCCGTGTCGGGCTCGTCGGTGGCCACCACCTTCGCCATCGGCGCCATCCTGATCCCGGCGCTGATCAAGCACGGCTACCCCGTGACCTACGCCGCCGCGCTGCAGGCCACCAGCGCCGAGCTGGGGGTGATCATCCCGCCATCGATCCCGATGATTCTGTACGGCGTCAGCGCCGAGGTGTCGATCGGCGAGCTGTTCATCGCCGGCTTCGGCCCGGGCATCCTGATCAGCGGCGCGCTGATGCTGTTCGTCTGGGTCTACTGCAAGATCAAGGGCTGGGGCAAGCACGACGGCGAAGGCCGCCTGCCCCTGGGCCGGGCGCTGTGGCAGGCGGGCTGGGCGCTGCTGATGCCGGTCATCATCCTGGGCGGTATCTACGGCGGCGTGTTCACGCCGACCGAGGCGTCGGCCGTGGCCGTGTTCTACGCCCTCATCGTGGGCATGCTGATCTACCGCGAGATCGGCCTGCGCGACCTGTACGCCGTGCTGCGCAAGTCGGCCATCTCGTCGGCGGTGATCATGTTCATCATCGCCAACGCCGGGCTGTTCGCCTTCCTGATCACGCGCGCCGGCGTGCCCGACGCCATCGGCCGCTGGCTGGAGCAGGTGCTGCAAAGCCCCGCCTACTTCCTGCTGGGCGTGAACGCGGCGCTGTTCATCATCGGCATGTTCATCGAGACCAGCGCCGCCATCATCGTGCTGGGGCCGATCCTGGCGCCGGTGGCGCAGCACTTCGGCATCGACCCGGTGCACTTCGGCCTGATCATGGTGGTGAACCTGGCGCTGGGCATGATCACGCCGCCCTTCGGCGTCAACCTGTTCGCCGCCTGCACGGTGGCGCGCATCTCGCTCGACCGCATCATCGCGCACCTGCTGCCCTTCGTCTGCGTGATCCTGGCCTGCCTGATGGTGATCACCTACGTGCCGCAGCTGTCGCTGTTCCTGCGCGACCTGGTGTACGCGCGGTAACGGAGGCTACCGCACCATGCGGTACCACAGGCAGCCGTCGCCGCGCAGCTCGGCGGCGGCCTCGCCGCGCGCCACCAGGTAGTTCAGGTGCGCCAGGCTCTCGCCCGTGGCCATGCTCATCAGCTGGTGGTCGGCGCCGGTAATGGGGCGGGCAAACAGCGCGCCGTACACGTCCACCGCGCGCCGGGGCTCGCGCAGCGCCTCGCGCAGGCGCCCGAGCGCGCGCTGCGTGCCCGCCTGCAGTGCGCTGATTCGCTGGTGCAGCCCGGTGAACGGCGTATTGTGCGCGGGCAGCACCAGCACGTCGTCCGGCACCTCGCGCGCAAGCTTTTGCAGCGACGCCAGCCAGTCGGCCAGCGGGTTGGCGTCGGGCTCGGGCGGAAATACCGACACGTTGGACGAGATTCTGGGCAGCACCTGGTCGCCCGATATCAGCAGCCGGCGCTCGGGGCAGTACAGGCAGGCGTGCTCGGGCGAATGGCCGTTGCCCGTCACCACGCGCCAGCGCTGGCCGCCGATGGCGATGTCCTCGCCGTCGCTCAGGCGGCGGTAGCTGTCGGGCAGCGCGTAAATCATCTTGCCGTAGCCGCCAAAGCGCGTGCGGTAGGTCTCCAGCGCGTCCTCGCTCCAGCCGGCGCGGCGGTAGAAGTCGATGGCGTCGTCCGGCGCCTCGCGCCCGGTGTCGGCGGCCAGCGCGCGGCAGGTCAGGTACTCCAGGCGGCTGATCCACAGCCGGCAGCCGAACTTGCGCGTCAGCCAGCCGGCCATGCCGATGTGGTCCGGGTGCATGTGCGTGACGAACACGCGCGTGACCGTGCCGGCCAGCGGCCCGGCGAACAGCGCGCGCCAGGCGGCGGCAGCATCGGCGCCGCCGATGCCGGTATCGACCAGCGCCCAGCCGCCGCCCTCGCCGGCTCCGTCGCGCAGCGCCCACAGGTTGATGTGGTCCAGCGCGAACGGCAGGCGCATGCGTATCCACCACACGCCGGGCGCCACCTCGCGGGCCTGCCCGGCGTCGGGCGCCGGATCGCAGGGGTAGGCCAGGCCGCTGGGCGGGCGGTTGTCGTGCTGTGCTTCGGAAACGTGGCTGCTGTCCATCGTGGTGGTATCTGTATGTTGTGCTGCCGCCGATTGTGCCGCCGCTGACCGCCGGGCGCAGGCCACCACGCGCACGTGCATGCTGTGCTAGGCTCCGGCGCCACGCCCCGCAACCTCGCACTCCCCCATGCCCCGGATCACTTCGCCCGCCATCTCCGCGCTGCTGCTGGCCCTGTCCGCCGCCACGGCATCCGCGCAAACCATTACCACGGCGGCCGCCGGCGGCGCCATTGCCCAGGTGCCCGCCAACGGCCCCATGGCGCTGGGGCTGCTGCTGGCCGCGCTGCTGCTGGCGGCCTGGCGGCAATTGCGCCGCGGCCCTGCGGCCCACCGCGTGCTGGTCTGGCTGGCCGTTGCCGTGCTGGGCCTGGCCATGCACGACGCGGGGCTGCTGGCCCTGCCGTCCAACACATTTACCAACCCGGCCGGACAGACGTTGCCCATTCCCGTCGTGGCCACCACGTCGGGCACGGACTTCACGGGGTTCGAGGAAGAACATTACCAAAACAGCGCGGGCGCCGCCCTGCGGGTCTCCGCCCTGGCGCCGCCCACCCTGGGCCAGTGCTTTACCGCGGGCCACACCGCCGGTACGCTGCTGCAGCCGGGCACGCCGTCCGCATCGGCCACGCCCGTGTGCGCCATCGGCACGGTGCTGGCCGACGGCGCCGCCTGCCGGGTGGACGTCGATGCCATCTGCCGCGGCCTGCTCGGCCCCAGCCCCTCCCTGGCGGGCGCCAGCCCGAACTCCGGGCCGCTCGCTGGCGGCACCGTCGTGACCCTGTCCGGCACCCATCTCACCGGGGCGACGAGCGTCAACTTCGATGGCGTGCCGGGCACCTCGGTTGCCGTGGTCAACGACACGACGATCACCGTCACCACGCCGGCGCACGCGGCCGGCGCCGTGGACGTGACCGCAAGCACCCCGGCGGGCATCGTGAAGCTGGCCGGGGGCTTTGCCTACTCATACACGGTCGGCCAGCCCTTGCAAGGGGGCGTGGTCGCCACCCTGGCCCCCGGCGGCATGCCAGGCCTCATCGCGGCGAGCGCGGACAGCAGTGGTGCCGCCTGGGGCGGATACAGCACCCCCATCGGCGCATCGGCCCAAAGCGATACCGACGGATCTGCCAACACCACTGCCATCGTGGCCGCGCTGGGCCCGGGCAGCTACGCGGCCGCGCTATGCACGTCGCTCGTCGATGGCGGCTATACCGACTGGTATTTGCCTGCCGGGGATCAACTCACTGCATTGCAGGCCAACCAGGCTGCCATAGGAGGTTTTGTTTCCGGTAACTTCTACTGGAGCTCCACCGAACTCACACTGGCCCCAGAGTTTTATGCACGGGCTCAGTATTTCGCCGTAGGAGCAGGATACCCAGTTGTATCGGACAAAAATACCAGCCTCAGAGTGCGCTGCGTCCGAAATTACATCCCTTGAGCCCGCAGCCAGGCGCTGCCATCCATCCGCCGCGCAGATGCGATGCCGTCAAGCCACCGGATACAGCCGCGCAAGCGGATAGAATCCGCGCAGTCAGGAGAGAGCCGGCCCGCGCGCCGGCCGCCGAAGGCGCAGGCACGCTGCCGAACGCTCAGGCAAAAGGACTGGCACACGCGGGCGCCCAATCGCCCGCGTTCCCTTGCTGGAGAGAGGCGCGCAGGCACACGCCGGCGCCCACCGAAGGAGCAAGCCCCACGACCCTGGGGTGAATCTCTCAGGTAAAGAGGACAGCAGGGCAAACCCCATGGCCTACCCGCCATGGCCCGCATTTGCCCTGGAGATCGTCCCCGTGTCCACCACCGACTTGCTGACCACCCCGCTCAACGCCCTGCACCTGGAGCTGGGCGCCCGCATGGTGCCCTTTGCGGGCTACTCCATGCCCGTGCAATACCCCGCCGGGCTGATGGCCGAGCACCTGCACACGCGCCAGGGGGCCGGCCTGTTCGACGTGTCGCACATGGGCCAGTTGCGCGTGAGCGGCCCCGATGCCGCCGCCGCGCTCGAATCCATCATGCCGGTGGACGTGATCGACCTGCCCGTGGGCAAGCAGCGCTACGGCCTGCTGCTGACCGACGCGGGCACCGTGATCGACGACCTGATGTTCTTCCGCCTGGCGCCCGACGCGTTCTTCGTCATCGTCAACGGCGCGTGCAAGGCGGGCGACATCGCGCACATGCAGGCGCGCATCGGCAGCCGCTGCCAGATCACGCCCATGCCCACGCACGGCCTGCTGGCGCTGCAAGGCCCGCAGGCGGCCGCCGCGCTGGCGCGCGTGGTGCCGGGCGTGGACGGCCTGGTCTTCATGACCGGCGGGCACTTCGCCTGGGGCGGCGCGGAGCTGTTCATCACCCGCAGCGGCTACACCGGCGAGGACGGCTTCGAGATCTCGGTGCCCGGCGACCAGGCCGAGGCGCTGGCGCGCGCCCTGCTGGCCGAGCCCGAGGTCAAGCCCATCGGCCTGGGCGCGCGCAACTCGCTGCGCCTGGAGGCCGGCCTGTGCCTGTACGGCAACGACATCGACACCACCACCACCCCGCCCGAGGCGGCGCTGAACTGGGCCATCCAGAAGGTGCGCCGCACCGGCGGCGCGCGCGCCGGGGGCTTTGCGGGCGCCGACGTGGTGCTGGCGCAGATCGACAACCCCGCCAGCCTGACCCGAAAGCGCGTGGGCCTGGTGGCGCTGGAGCGCGTGCCGGTGCGCGAACACACCGCGCTGCACGCCGCGGACGAGAACGGCCAGCCCATCGGCGAAGTGACCAGCGGCCTGCTGGGCCCGAGCGTGGACAAGCCCATCGCCCTGGCCTACGTGGCGCCGCAGTTTGCCGCCGTGGGCACGCGCGTCAACGCCATGGTGCGCGGCAAGGCCGTGCCCATGGAGGTGGCGCCCACGCCCTTCCTGCCGCCGCGCTACCACCGGGGCTAAGCACTTCACCGGGGCTGAGCGCCTTCGCCGGGGCTCAGCAGGGGCGAAACGCCCTCGCGCCCTCGCGCCCCCGCGCGCGTGCAAGCACAATAGGCGCCAGCGCAGCACAGGGCGCGCGCTGGCCGGTTTGGAACACACCTCTTTCTTACTTTTTTACGGAGCCTCTCATGAGCATCAAATTCTCCAAGGATCACGAATGGGTCAACGCCGCTGACGCGGGCGCCGCCGTCGTCGGCATCACCGTGCACGCGCAGGACGCGCTGGGCGACGTGGTCTTCGTCGACCTGCCCGAAGTCGGCAAGAGCTTCGCCCAGGGCGACGTGGCCGGCGTGGTCGAATCCGTCAAGGCCGCCGCCGACGTGTACATGCCGGTGTCGGGCGAGGTCGTGGAGGTGAACGAGGCACTGCGCGCCGACCCGTCGCTGGCCAACAGCGACCCGCAGGGCGCCGGCTGGTTCTTCAAGGTCAAGCTCTCCAGCGCCGCCGAGCTGGACGCGCTGATGGACGAAGCCGCCTACACGGACTTCGCCAAGAACGCCTGATGGGCGGCACTTGATCCGTAACTCCTGATTCAATAGCTGTTTGCGCAGCACCATAGCCATATTCAACTATAAAACCATTTGAATTTGGCTTTCATCCAGCGCAAACAGCTATTCTTTTAACCAGCCCCAACCACTGTCCACACCATGCAAGCGCCCGCTGCCCTGCCCCTGTCCGCGTTGGAGAACGCGGGCGAATTCATTCCCCGCCACATCGGCATCGACGCCGCCGACGAGGCGCGCATGCTCAGCGCCATCGGCGAAGCCTCGCGCCAGGCGCTGGTGGCCTCCATCGTGCCGCGCTCCATCGCCCGCGCCAGCGCCATGCAGCTGCCGCCCGCCTGCACCGAGGCCGACGCGCTGGCCGAGCTCAAAGCCATTGCCGGCAAGAACAAGATCCTGAAAAGCTTCATCGGCCAGGGCTACTACGGCACGCACACGCCCGGCGTGATCCTGCGCAACGTGCTGGAAAACCCCGCCTGGTACACCGCCTACACGCCCTACCAGGCCGAGATCAGCCAGGGCCGCATGGAGGCGCTGGTCAACTTCCAGACCATGGTGTGCGACCTGACGGCCATGCCGATCGCCAACGCCTCGATGCTCGACGAAGCCACCGCCGCCGCCGAGGCCATGACGCTGGCCAAGCGCTCCGTCAAGGCCAAGGGCAACGTGTTCATCGTCAGCGGCGACTGCCACCCGCAGACCATCGAGGTGATTGCCACCCGCGCCGCGCCGCTGGGCCTGACCGTCAAGATCATCCAGAGCGCCGAGGAATGGATCGCCGCCATCAACGGCGACGACTACTTCGCCGCACTCAACCAATACCCGGCCAGCAGCGGCTGGCTGGCCGACTGGACGCACAGCGCCGAAGCCATCCACGCCAAGAGCGCGGCGCTGATCCTGGCGGCCGACCTGCTGGCGCTGACCCTGCTCAAGCCCCCGGGCGAGATGGGCGCCGACATCGTCGTCGGCACCACGCAGCGCCTTGGCATGCCCATGGGCGCCGGCGGCCCGCACGCCGCCTACATGGCCTGCCGCGACGACTTCAAGCGCAGCATGCCCGGCCGCCTGGTGGGCGTGAGCGTGGACGCGCACGGCGCCCCCGCCTACCGCCTGGCGCTGCAAACGCGCGAGCAGCACATCCGCCGCGAAAAGGCCACGTCCAACATCTGCACCGCGCAGGTGCTGCCCGCGGTGATTGCCAGCATGTACGCCGTGTACCACGGCCCGGCGGGGTTGCGCCGCATCGCCCAGCGCGTGGCGCGCCTGACGGCCATCCTGAGCCGCGGCCTGGACCAGCTGGGCCACACCGCGCGCCACCACGGAACGGCCTTCGACACGCTGAGCCTGAAGACCGACGGCGCTACCGATGCGATAGCTGCCCGCGCCGTAGCCATGGGTGCAAACCTGCGAAAAGCCTGGAACGATTACCTGTGCATCAGCCTGGACGAAACCACCACCCGCGCCGACGTGGAGCTGCTGTGGAAGATCTTTGCGCAGGACGGCCAGCCGCTGCCGAGCGTCGAGGCGCTCGACGACGGCACCGACCTGATCCCCTTTGAACTGCGCCGCACCAGCGGCTACCTGGCGCACCCGGTGTTCAACACCCACCACTCCGAGACGGCCATGCTGCGCTACATCCGCCAGCTGTCCGACAAGGACCTGGCGCTGGACCGCAGCATGATCCCGCTGGGCAGTTGCACCATGAAGCTCAACGCCACCAGCGAGATGATCCCCATCACCTGGCCGGAATTTGCCCACGCCCACCCCTTTGCCCCGGCCGACCAGCTGGCCGGCTACGCCGAGCTGGACGCGCTGCTGCGCGACTGGCTGTGCCAGGCCACCGGCTACGCGGGCGTGAGCCTGCAGCCCAATGCCGGCAGCCAGGGCGAATACGCCGGCCTGCTGGCCATCAAGGCCTACCACGCCGCGCAGGGCCACGCGCACCGCACCGTCTGCCTGATCCCCAGCAGCGCCCACGGCACCAACCCCGCCAGCGCGCAGATGGTGGGCATGCAGGTGGTGGTGACCAAGTGCGACGAGAACGGCAACGTGGACATGGCAGACCTGCAGGCCCAGTGCGAAAAGCACAGCCAGAACCTGGCCTGCGTGATGATCACCTACCCCAGCACGCACGGCGTGTTCGAGACGCAAGTCAAGGAGCTGTGCCAGATCGTGCACCAGCACGGCGGCCGCGTGTACGTGGACGGCGCCAACATGAACGCCCTGGTGGGCGTGGCCGCGCCCGGCGAGTTTGGCGGCGACGTAAGCCACCTGAACCTGCACAAGACCTTCTGCATCCCGCACGGCGGCGGCGGCCCCGGCGTGGGCCCCGTGTGCGTGGTGCAAGACCTGGTGCCCTACCTGCCCGGCCACGCCACGGCGGGCAACGCCGGCAAGACGGGCGCCGTCAGCGCCGCCCCCCTGGGCAACGCCGCCGTGCTGCCCATCAGCTGGATGTACATCCGCATGATGGGCGCCGAAGGCCTGACGGCCGCCACCGAAGTGTCCATCTTGAGCGCCAACTACATCAGCGCGCGCCTGAAGGACCACTACCCCACGCTGTACGCCAGCGCCAACGGCCATGTGGCGCATGAATGCATCCTGGACCTGCGCCAGCTCAAGGAAACCAGCGGCGTGATGGCCGAGGACGTGGCCAAGCGCCTGATCGACTACGGCTTTCACGCGCCCACGCTGTCCTTCCCCGTCGCCAACACGCTGATGGTGGAGCCGACCGAGAGCGAAGACCTGGCCGAGATCGAGCGCTTCATCGCCGCGATGATCGCCATCCGCGAAGAAATCCGCCAAGTGGAAAACGGCACCTGGCCGCAGGACGACAACCCCCTGAAAAACGCCCCGCACACGGCAGAGGCCCTGCTGGCGCAGGACTGGAGCCACCCCTACCCGCGCGAGGCCGCCGCCTACCCCGTGGCCAGCCTGCACGGCGCGAAGTACTGGGCCCCCGTGGGCCGCGTGGACAACGTGTACGGCGACCGCAACCTGTTCTGCAGCTGCGTGCCGGTGAGCGAGCTGGGGTAAGGGCCAGGCGCCGCATGGCTGCGTTGCCTCAAGACAGCGCAGTTTTTTGGAACAAAGGCCCGGAAACGGGCCTTTGTTGTTTTATAAGGGTGGCTTGAATAGTGATGGCGGCTGGCGCACCTGCTATCCATCGAAGCAAGACCAGGCGAGCCGCCGCCATCCGGGAAATTTTAGGTTTGCCTATTTTTTATCGTTCGAGAGGCATGGGAGGTGCGGTATGCGTTGGCAGACTGATCCAGCTACCATGCTCGTCGTCTGATTCGTTAGGCCTGTCCCAGATGAACATCCCATCATTCAAGAACCGCAGTCCTGCTGACATCATCACAGAAAAACCGTTCTATGAGTCGTCTGGACGAATCTACAGAGCAATGTCATGGCTTAACTACGCAAAAGCTAATCGAAACATCAGCGCTCTTGAGTACGCTGCCTTAGAGACAAGGTTTGGCATCGAACAGCTCCTCTTTGAGCAATTGATCGTTGGCGTCGGTTCAAAGCTTGATATCGCCGAATACAAAAAATGCACGGGTCAAGCAAAGAAGCTCAGTCAACTCATCGAGAATCTTATTCCCAAGTATGAGCATCTAATCGAGTTCACTAAGGCCGTGGCACCTAAGGGATTTCCAGTTACCAAGTGGGATAATCGATTGCTATGTCGGTTCAGTGGCAAGATTTCGGAATACCTTCATTGGTCTGGTGGCCTAGACGTCACAGTTGAGTCCGCAACATGGTTTGAAACAGGCCTTGGCGTAGTGGACACTGCGGCGAGCTACGTTTGGCGCGGACTTACTACAGGCAACACTGGTGTCATAAGAATAGACAAGCTCGAACCAAAGATGCTGAAACTATGGGAACTCTACTCCACAGGCAAAATATCCATTGAGCACGTAGTACAACGCGCAGATGCACTAGAACAACGAACGCTTGGTCAATCAAAAGCATGAGCCTGATCGTGATCACCAAGCGCCATTCACTTATCCCCAGCTTAACCGGTTGGTCAAGCCGATGTCCACAAGCTCCGCTTGCGGGTGCGGGCGCCCTCCGTGCTTCGCATTCTGGCGCGGCCTATCGAGCGTTAGGCCTTAAATATACTATATTTTATATTCACCCATGCCCACATATTAAATGGAGTATATTTTATGTCAACACCCATAATTCTTCGCCTTTTCATAACTACTTGGATGGCAATGTTTCTCTCTTCTTGCGCGACTGTACATGAATCCTACTCGCCAGATGGAAGGATAGCCTATTCGCTAAACTGCAGTGGTACAGCCCGAGGATGGGACAAATGCTATTCAGCAGCAGGCAATCTCTGCAAAGGATTAGGCTACGATGTTCTAAGCCGCTCAAGTGAAGATGTTGCTTTCAGCTCCATCGGTGGAAGTTTCAGTAATCAAGTTGGAAGCTTCGGCGGATCCTCCGTCAAAACAAACGAGCGAGCGATGCTCATTGCATGCAAGTCGGGCTCTAGCAGTAATACACATACAGAAAACAGTGGCTCCTCTCAAATAATCGCAAAAGCACCAACCAACCTCACCTTCTTGCCACCAACCGGGTGGGAACCTAAACCTCTCAGTGATCGTATGCGACAGAACGGAGTTTTTGCCTCAGCTCTAAATAGAACAATTGATTGTGGGACTGCAATTTCCGCCATCCCAAAGAGTTCAATTTCAGACATTATTACGTTTGCCTCAACTCGACGCGCTAATCAAGCTGCACGTCTTACCAACCCTATTCCAAGTGAGATAGTTGAGCTAAAGATAAATGGACGGCATGCCGTTAGATTTGAAGTAACTGGCTCAATCCCTTCAAGCAAAGGTCAATTCACCTATCAACAAACTATCATTGAAGGGACACACGAGATTGCAGTGACGGAAACATGGTGCTATACACACAACTTCCAAAGAAACGCTGAGGCTTTGCAGAAATTACCAGAGGCTATTTCCGGTCTCTAATGCCCAGATTACCTTTGATAGTTGTTTCTCCTATCCAACAGATATACTCATATAAAATTCACTCCTGAGAAATAGCCGTGGTTCAGCGTTTTTTCATGGGTTGCACCCGTCTTCAAGTCAGGGCACCCTCTTTTGGCCTTCAGGTCTAACCATTCGTCACAGCTGACCACCTACGGCGGCGGCTGAACTCGGGGTTAATAAAATCCAGCATGAACGAATATTTTTGGCTACTTTGCGGCCTATGGTGTGGGATCGGAGGGAGCATTTTCGCTTGGTTTAAGTTAAAAAAAGGTGTGGAATCTGGCGAATTTTTGCAAACAAAAGTTCTATCATTTGTCAGAGGTATGGCCTTTTGGATTTTTGTTCCTTGCCTGGTTCTTTGGGTTTTGCAATTTTCAGTCAGCGGCGCTACACAGCCCGACTACATGTCTTGGCCTTCCCCACAAAAATACATTGCCTTGGCATTGCAGATTTCTATCTGGGTAGCTCTTGCTGGGTGGGTTTTCTTTAAAAATGGAGCGGATACTCTTTCCAGGTTCAGTGTTGGTTTTTTTAATGCCCCCGAATTTCTCCGTACATCAGCTGCATTCAAATTTTATGCCATCGCAATAATTATTTCAGGATTTTATGCGGTGTTTATCTTACACACCTAACCCGGCAGTCGAGCGGACTGACCTGACGCAGGGTACCCATGCGTTGCCCTCACCTTCAGTGAATTCGCGGTTTGATTGAAACATTAGAATGGAAGATACAAAACATGCTCTTCATCTCCAGTATCGCAGTCGGCTTGGTTGCCTTGATTCATATTTATATTCTCGTCCTGGAAATGTTCCTCTGGACAAAGCCCGCAGGCCGTAAGGCATTTGGCCTGAGCCAGGATTTTGCCGATCAGACCAAGGTCCTGGGCGCCAACCAGGGGCTATACAACGGGTTCTTGGCCGCTGGCCTGATTTTTGGCCTTGCCCAGGGTGGGCCTGGGTACGCCTTCAAGGTATTTTTCCTGGCTTGTGTTCTCGTCGCCGGCCTCTATGGCGCCGCTACCGCCAGCAAGAAAATCCTGTTTGTACAGGCGGTGCCGGCGGCCATTGCGTTGGCTTTGGTCTTATTGGCGCATTAAGCGGCCATGGGCTCCGTTCAAGCCGCCGCCACTGCGCATGGCGGCTTCACTCGGGCGTCAAAACCCATGCGCAAGCATTCTGGCTGGTTGCCACTGCTTGCCTTGGCGGCGGCACTCTTCACGCCGCCTGCTTCATCGACTCCCATTGGCGCCGTCACCGGTATCACCGTGGCCGAGGATCGGATTGGGCCGCAGTCCGAGGATTGCGGGTCGTTTATCGTCACTCCGGCGCAAGTCCAGGCGTTCCTTCATCGGGCCATACTTATTTCCGGGCGCCAGCAGCATGATTTCTTCCTGTATGGGCCCTGCTCGGCGCGCGGCACCTTCAAGAATCGCTATGGCACCTGGCAGTGGGAGCTTCGCAACATGGGTACGGGCAGCATCACCGCCGCCAATGGCGATACCTTTCTGCTGGGGGATCCCGCACAAGAGTCGTCGCTTGCAGATGAGTAGCATGGGCCCTGACAATCCATCCAAGCCGAAACCGCTGCGCGGCTCGGATCAACCCAGGCGTCAGCCATTGCAGGAGGAACAGTGAAGCTCATCGGTATGCTCGATTCGCCCTACGTGCGCCGGGTCGCAATCTCGCTTCAGCTGCTTGGGTTGAAGTTCGAACACCAATCGCTCTCCGTCTTTCGCACGTTTACCGAGTTCAGCCAGATCAACCCGGTCGTCAAGGCGCCCACGCTCGTGTGCGACGACGGCGGGACGCTGATGGATTCAACGCTGATCCTGGAGTACGCGCAGGCGCTGGCGCATCCAAGAACACTGATGCCGGCCGGGCTAAAGGCGCTTCAGCAAGACCTGCATTTGATCGGTCTGGCGCTTGCCGCAACCGAGAAGAGCGTTCAGATCGTCTACGAGCACGGGGTGCGCCCGCCGGATAAAGTGCATCTGCCGTGGCTCGGCCGAGTCACCGCGCAAATGCTTGCGGCCTACGGCGAGCTGGAGCAGGCGCTTGCCGCCAGGGCGCTCCCGCTCGGCAGCCCGGGCATCAACCTGGCAGGCGTCACGGTCGCCGTGGCGTGGCATTTCACGCAACAGATGCTTCCCACGGAAGTACCGGCCGACCGGTTTCCGCGCCTGGCTGCATACTCCTTGGCGGCGGAGTCGCTGCCGGAGTTCAAGGCCGCGCCGCACGGCGACGGCACGTACCGAAGTGCCGGCTAAAGGAACACGACATGCTTCAATTACGCCCTGGCTGCGAGTGCTGCGACAAGGATCTTCCTCCTGAGTCCACAGAAGCGCGCATCTGCTCCTTCGAGTGCACTTTCTGCGCATCGTGCGCGCAAGGCATCCTGGCTGGCCAATGTCCCAATTGCGGAGGCGAGCTTGTCGCCCGCCCTCGGCGCCCCGCATCCAAGCTGGCCAGGTTTCCTGCATCCACCGAAAGGGTCGTGAAGCAGCACGGCTGCCAAGCGGCCGCGTGAACGCCCCATCGCTAGGCATCATGGGTAGCGCGTTTCCGATCGAAGGGGGCTGCGACTGCGGCGGCGGCCCATGGCATCGCGTGGCGCGGGGGTTATCTGCAGGCAAGGCAGCGCGCCAGTTCGGTGATGCTGGCCGGGTCATCCGCCATCGACACCGGCAGGCGTAGCAAGGTGGACGGCTGCTGGCGGGCCGAGAACAGCACGCCGGGCGCCAGCAGCACGCCTTGCGCCGCGGCCTTGCGCGCCAGCGCCTCGGTGTCCTGCCCCGCATCGGCCCAGACGAACATGCCGGCCAAGGGCTCCTGGTGCACGGTCAGGCCCATGCCCTCCACCAGCTTGAGGCAGCGGTGGCGGGTGGCGTCCAGCCGCTCGCGCAGGCGCTGCACGTGCTTGCGGTACTGGCCGTCGGCCAGGATGCGGTGCACCACGCGCTCGCCCAGCTCGGGGCTGGTCAGGCCGCTGAGCAGCTTGGCGTCGGTCAGCGTGCGGATGCGCTCGGGCTGGGCGGCGATATAGCCCACGCGCAGGCTGCCGGCCAGGGTTTTGGAAAAGCCGCCCACCAGGATCACGCGGCGCAGGCGGTCCAGCGTGGCCAGGCGCATGGGCTGCTGCGGGGCAAAGTCGGCGTAGGTGTCGTCTTCCAGGATCAGAAAGTCGTGCTGCTCGGCCAGGCGCAGCACGTCGTACGCCACGGGCAGGCTCAGGCCGAAGCCGGTGGGGTTGTGCACCACGGTGTTGGTGATGAACAGCTTGGGCCGGTGCGCGGCGGCCAGGCGCTGCAAGGCGTCCAGGTCCGGGCCGTGCGGCAGGCGCGGCACGGGCAGCACCTGCACGCCCAGGGCGCGCAGCAGGCCGAACACCAGGAACCAGGCGGGGTCTTCCACCAGCACGGCGTCGCCGGGGCGCAGGCTGCTGCGCAGCACCAGGTCCATGCCCTGGGTCACGCCGGTCACGGTCATCAGCTCGTGCTCGGGGTCGATCGCCAGGCCCTGCGTCAGCAGGTAGGCGGCCAGTTGCTGGCGCAGCGGCGCATAGCCCTGCGGCGCGCCATAGTCGAGCAGCTGCATGCCGGCGCTGCGGCCCACGCTGCGGATGGCGGCGTTGAGCATGCCGTGGTCCAGCCAGTTGGCGGGCAGGATGCCGGTGCTGCCGTCGAACTGCACCTGCTGCGCGGGGCGGAACATGCTGCGCAGCAGAAACGGCGTGTCGAACGCGGCGTCCGCCGACAGGCTTGGGATTTTTGATGTTTTTGCGCTCTGTCCCTTATGGGACAAGCGCTGTGCGCTCACAAAAAATCCAGCACCGGGACGGGAATGGATGACCCCCTGGGCCACCAGCCGGTCGTAGGCCTGCACCACGGTGTCGCGGCTCACGCCGGCGTCGTCGGCCAGTTGGCGCACCGACGGCAGGCGCGTGCCCGCGCGCAGGCTGTGGCTGTGCAGCAGGTGCTGGCAGTGCTGCTCCAGCTGCTGCGCCAGGGGCGGCATGCCGGGCGCGCGCTGGGGCTGCCAGCCCAGGGCGTTGCGGGCAACCGTGGGGGTGCTTGCATCCATACAGTAGGTGAATCGACTTATATAACCGTACCGGTACTGTACCGCTTTGTGCATCTAGCATGCAAGCGTTGTCTCACCGGAGTTTTCCCCATGCATTTGCCTTTCGACGTGTCCGCCTGGAGCGGCGGCCCCATGCTGCTGCCGCTGGCCGGCTTCATCTTCGTCAGCTCGATCACGCCGGGGCCCAACAACGTGATGCTGACCGCCTCGGGCGCCAACTTCGGCTACCAGCGCAGCGTGCCGCACATGCTGGGCATTTCGCTGGGGGCCACGCTGATGCTGCTGGTGGTGGGCGCCGGCCTGGGCGCCTTGTTCGAGCGGCTGCCCGGGCTCTATACCGTGCTGCAGTGGCTGGGTGCGGCCTACCTGGTGTGGCTGGCGTGGAAGATCGCCACGGCGGGCCGCGTGCAGGCCGGCCAGGCCAGGCCGCGGCCGTTCAACTTCTGGCAAGCGGCGGCCTTCCAGTGGGTCAACCCCAAGGCGTGGCTGATGTCGGTGGGCGTGGTGGCGGCCTACACCACCCCTGGCGCGTACTGGGCCAGCCTGGCGCTGGGGGCGGCGGTGATGCTGGTGGTGAACTACCCCTGCATCAGCGTGTGGACGCTGTTCGGCAGCGTGATTGGCCGCTGGCTGCAGTCGCGGCGGGCGCTGCAGTCCTTCAACGCCGTGATGGCGGCGTTGCTGCTGCTGTCGCTGTACCCGCTGCTGCAGGCAGGCGTGCATTGAGGGCGTGCAGGCTATCATTCGCGCCGTATTACGCGCATGCGCGCCGTACTGGGGATGAGGAAGCCCCTTCCATTCGTCAAGTGCCATGAAAATACTTGCCATCTCCGGTAGCTTGCGCGAGGCCTCTATCAACTCGGCGTTTTGCCGCGCTGCGGTGCGGCTCGCGCCCGAGGGAGTACAGGCCGCGCTCTTCCCGGGCTTGGGCGATATCGCGCTGTTCAATCCCGACCTGGAGGCCCGCCCTCCTCTGGCCGTTCAGCGCTTGCGCGAATCAGTCGCCAACGCCGATGCGTTGCTGATTGCGAGCCCTGAATACGCCCACGGAATTTCCGGCTCGATGAAGAACGCACTCGACTGGCTGGTCAGCTTCGAGGGCACGGTCGGCATGCCCATCGCTCTGGTCAATACGTCGCCCCGGGCGCACCACGCGTACGCGGCGATTCGCGAGGTGCTGCAGACCATGTCAACGGTCGTCGTGCCCGAGGCTTCGCCGTCCATTGCGCTGCTTGGCGGCGCCATCACGGAAGCGGCAATGCTGGACTCTTCCGAAGTCCGGGTAGCCATACGGCGCATATTCGAAGCGCTTGCAGCCCATATCTCGGGCCAGAACGCTTCAGGCCCCAGCTTTCAGCTGGCATGAATGGCGGGTAGCCGCCGGCTGCAGCCGCAGCGGGTGCGACAGGCGTGCATCGAGGGCAGGCAGGCTATCATTCCCGCGTTACGCCGCCCACAGGCCCTGAGCCCAAAGACAACATGCCCCCCACCGAACTCCTTCGCTGGCAATGGAACGGATACCCGCGCAACCACCAGACGCGGTTCAACCTGCTGCTCCATATCGTGGTGGTGCCGGTCTTTCTTGCGGGCAATGTGGCAGCCGTGGCGGGGGCGGTCCGGCTGTCGTGGCCGCTGGCGCTTGCCGGCGTGGCGGCAACCGTGTTTTCCATTGCCATGCAGGGGCGCGGCCACAAGGCGGAGGCCAATGCGCCCGAGCCGTTCACGGGCGCCGGCAACGCGCTGGCGCGCATCTTTCTGGAGCAATGGGTTACCTTTCCACGGTTCGTCCTGTCCGGCGGCTGGCTGCGCGCGCTGCGGTCGGCAGGCTGAGCCTCTGGCACCGGAGCCGATACATCATGGCCACCTACAGCACCAGCAGCCGCTACCACCCGCTTTCCATCGGCGCGCACTGGCTCACGCTCGCCCTGCTGGTGGCCGTCTATACCCTGATCGAGCTGCACGGCTTCTACCCCAAGGGCAGCAGCATGCGCGAGGCGCTCAAGACATGGCACTTCATGTTCGGGCTGACGGTGTTCTGCGTCGTCCTGGCGCGGCTGGCGCTGCGCGCCGCGTTTCGCGCGCCGCCCATCGAGCCGCCATTACCGCTGTGGCAGCAGCGGCTTGCCACGGCCATGCACGTGGCGCTTTATGTGTTCCTGGTGGCCATGCCGCTGCTCGGCTGGATCACGCTGAGCGCCAAGGGCCGGCCGATTCCGTTCTTCGGGCTGGAGCTGCCGGCGCTGCTGGCGCCGGACAAGGCGCTGGGCCGGAGCCTGGAGTCCATCCACAGAACCATCGGCACCGCGGGCTACTACCTGATCGGGCTGCACGCGCTGGCCGGGCTGTACCACCATTACGTTGCCCGCGACAACACGCTGCGCCGCATGCTGCCGTGGCGATGACCACGCCATGAGCCGCCCCGACCTGTCCTTTCTGTTCCTTGCGCCGGCGCCTGACGGGCCGGGCGGGCCGTCTGCCGGCGGCGCTCCGTCCGCGCCCTCGCCCGCGCCAGGCGACGCGCATTTCGACCTGGTCAGCGAGCTGCGCAGCTACCAGATCGAGCTGGAGGCGCAGAACACGGTGCTGCGCTACAGCCAGCAGGCGGCCGAAAGCGCGTCCGAGCGCTTCGAGGCGCTGTTTGCCAGCGTGCCGCTGGCGCTGATGGTGCTCGACGAGCACGACATGGTGGTGCAGGCCAACGCCATGGCGCACCGGTCCTTCCAGCCCACCGAGCACGACCGCCCGCTGACGGCGCTGATGCCCTTCGTCAGCGCGCCCGACGCCGACCGCGTGCGCCGCGCCTTCGCCACGGCGGGCGCGCAGGGGCGCAGCGACACCGCCGAGGTGGTGTTCACCATGGGGGCAGGCAAGCGCATCACCGGCGACCTGCACATCGCCCGCATCGAAGCGCAGCAGGCCAGCGGCGCGCCGCTGCGCCAGTTTCTGTGCGCCGTGATCGACCAGGGGCCCCTGGTCGCCGAACGCCGCACGCTGCAAGAGCGCAACGAGCAGCTGCACGCCAGCGAAAGGCGCCTGGAGGCGGTGATCAACTCAGCGCTGGACGCCATCGTCTGCGTGGACCAGCACCAGCGCATCACCGTGTTCAACCCCACGGCGGCGGCGCTGTTCCAGTGCTCCACGCGCGACGCGCTGGGCAGCCCGCTGACGCGCTTTCTGCCCCAGGCGGCCCAGGCGCTGGCGTTCGCGCCGCTGGCCACGCAGGCCATGCTGGGCGAGATGACGGCGCGCACGGCCACCGGGCGCGAGCTGGCGGTGGAGGTCAGCGTCTCGTTCGAGCGCCACGCCGAGGGTGAGACCACCACCGTGTTCGCGCGCGACCTGACGGGCCGCAAAAAGGCCGAGGAACGCAGGAGCGAGCTGGAGGCGCAGCTGCGCGAATCGCACAAGATGCAGGCCGTGGGCACCATGGCCGGCGGCATCGCGCACGACTTCAACAACATCCTGAGCGCCATCCTGGGCAACGTGGAACTGGCCAAGGCCGACGCGCTGGCGCTGGGCCAGGACGCGCCGATGCTGGAGAGCCTGCGCGAGATCGAAAAAGCCGGGCGCCGCGCGCGCGACCTGGTGCGCCAGATCCTGACCTTCAGCCGCAACGAGCCGCTGCAGCGCGGCGCCGTGCACATGGCCGAGGCCATGCGCGACACCGAACGCCTGCTGCGCGTGACGCTGCCGCCGGCCATCAGCCTGCAGGTCAGCGCGCCGGACGGCCTGCCGCCGGTGCTGGCCGACGCCACGCAGGTGGAGCAGGCGCTGCTCAACCTGTGCACCAACGCCGTGCACGCCATCGGCCAGGGGCACGGCAGCGTGCGCATGCAGGCGCAGGCCATGGGCGCCACGCAGCGCCTGTGCGAGCGCCTGGGCCTGGCGCCGGGCGACTACGTGGCGGTGGAGGTCAGCGACGACGGCCCGGGCATGGACGGCGCGACGCAATCGCGCATCTTCGAGCCCTTTTTCACCACCAAGCCCGTGGGCCAGGGCACGGGCCTGGGCCTGCCGGTGGTGCACGGCGTGATGCGCACGCACGGCGGCGCCATCGACGTGCGCAGCAGCCCGGGCCAGGGGTGCTGCTTCACGCTGTACTTTCCGGTGGCGCAGGCGCCCGCCCTGGCCGCAGCCCCCGCGCCAACGCCATCCAGCGCGCCGGCACCCGCGCCGGCCGGCGCACGCGCGCGCCGCGTGGCCTACGTGGACGACGACCAGGCGCTGGTGTTCCTGGTGCAGCGCCTGCTGCGCCGGCGCGGCTACGAGGTGGCCGGCTTTACCGACCCGCACGAGGCGATCGCACAGCTGCGGGCCGACCCGCAGCGCTTCGACCTGCTGGTGACCGACTACAACATGCCCGGCTACTCGGGCGTGGAGCTGCTGCACGCGGTGCGCGCGCTGCGCCCCGACCTGCCCGTGGCGCTGGCGTCCGGCTATGTCACCGCTGACATCGAGCAGGCCGCCCTGGCCGCCGGCGCGCGCGCGCTCATCCACAAGCCCAACGACGTGGACGAGCTGTGCGCCACCGTCGACCGGCTCGTCCATGGCGTACGCTGACCCCGCCGCCCTGCCCTGCCTGCATGCGGACGCCGACCTGCTGGTGCTGGCCAAGCCCGCCGGCCTGCTGTGCGTGCCCGGGCGCGGCCCCGACAAGCAGGACTGCCTGAGCGCACGCGCCCAGGCGCTGTGGCCGGGGGCGCTGGTCGTGCACCGGCTGGACCAGGCCACCTCGGGCCTGGTGCTGATGGCGCGCCACCCCGAGGCCCAGCGCCGCCTGGGCGACGCGTTCGCGCAGCGGCGCGTACACAAGCGCTACCAGGCCGTGGTGCGGGGCCGCCCGGCGGACGACGGCGCCTGGCGCACCATCGACCTGCCGATTGCCGCCGACTGGCCCCGCCGCCCCCTGCGCGTGATCGACCACGCCAGCGGCAAGCCCAGCCAGACCCGCTGGCGCAGCGCGGGCCACGACGGCGCGCGGGGCGTGACGCTGCTCGACCTGGAACCGCTGACCGGGCGCACCCACCAGCTGCGCGTGCACCTGGCCGCCATCGGCTACCCCATCCTGGGCGACGCGCTATACGCCGACGCCGCCACGCAGGCCCTGGCGCCGCGCCTGCTGCTGCACGCCTGCGCGCTGGCGTTCGAGCACCCCGCGACCGGCCAGCCCTGCCGCTTTGCGCTGGCGCCGGAATTTGCCGCCGCGTTTCCCTGAGCGCCCTGCCCCGCCTGAAAACATCGCCGCTCGGGGCAGTGAATACCCATTAGGTGCTACTACGTAACATCGCGCGGCGCCGGCGCACAGACCCTTGCCGCAGGCCGCACGGGCGTCGCCGGGGCGTCAGGGCGCCGCTGCCGGCGCACTGTGCCGATCCATGGCGCACGTTTACCATTGCCGCATGACAGCACACCTCTACATCCTCACCGGCGGCTCGCGCGGCATGGGCCTGGCCATGGCCGAACAGCTGCTGCAGCCCGGCAACACGCTGCTGTGCATGGCGCGCACGGCCAGCACGCAACTGGCGGCGCCCGCGGGCGCGCAGCTGCTGCAATGGACGCTGGACCTGGCCCAGGGCGCGCAGGCCGCCGGGCGCCTGCGCGACTGGCTGCAGGCCGAGCCGCCAGGGCGCTACGCCAGCGCCACGCTGATCAACAACGCCGGCGTGATCCCGCGCATCGCACCGCTGTCGGCCTGCGCCGGCACAGCCGACCTGGACGGCCTGGCGCAGGCTCTGCGCGTGGGGCTGGAGGCGCCGATGCAGCTTGCGGCGGCGTTTCTGGGCGCGACCGAGGACTGGGGCGTGCCGCGCAAGGTGCTGAATATCTCGTCCGGCCTGGGGCGGCGCGCCATGGCGTCGCAGGCGGCGTACTGCGCGGCCAAGGCCGGCATGGACCACTTCACCCGCTGCCTGGCGCTGGACGAGGCCGCCAAGCCCCACGGCGCCAAGGTGTGCGCGCTGGCGCCGGGCGTGATCGACACCGACATGCAGGTACAGCTGCGCGGCGCCGACGCCAGCGCGTTCCCCGACGTGGGCAACTTCGCCCAGCTCAAGTCGGGCGGCATGCTGACAGCGCCGCACGACGCCGCCGCGCGCGTGCTGGCCTGGCTGCAGCGCGCGGACTTCGGCACCCACCCCGTGGCCGACGTGCGGGACGCCTGAAAATCACTTTTTAATAGCTGTTAGCGCTTTACCAGTAAGCGTTCAAGGCCAATTTCATTCATATTTTTATCTACCCAAGGAGATTCCCATGACCCGTGAAGTCGTCGTCGTCAGCGCCGTGCGCACCGCCATCGGCACCTTTGGCGGCAGCCTGAAGGACGTGCCACCCACCGAGCTGGGCGCGCTGGTAGTGCGCGAGTCGCTGGCGCGTGCCAGTGTGCAGGGCCAGGACGTGGGCCACGTGGTGTTCGGCCACGTGGTCAACAGCGAGCCCAAGGACATGTACCTCTCGCGCGTGGCGGCCATCAACGGCGGCTGCGCCGAGGGCACGCCCGCGTTCAACGTCAACCGCCTGTGCGGCTCGGGCCTGCAGGCCGTCGTCTCGGCCAGCCAGGCCATTTTGCTGGGCGACTGCGACATCGCCATCGGCGCCGGCGCCGAGAACATGAGCCGCGCGCCCTACGCCAGCCTGAGCAGCCGCTGGGGCGCGCGCATGGGCGACGCCAAGATGGTGGACATGATGATCGGCGCGCTGCACGACCCCTTCCACAACGTGCACATGGGCGTGACGGCCGAGAACATCGCCGCCAAGTGGGGCATCACGCGCGAGGATCAGGACCGCCTGGCGGTCGAGAGCCACAACCGCGCCGAGCGCGCCACGCAGGCCGGCTACTTCAAGGAGCAGATCGTGCCGGTCGCGCTCAAGAGCAGGAAGAGCGAGGTGCAGTACGCCACCGACGAGCACTTCCGCGCCGGCGCCACCATGGACGACATGGCCAAGCTCAAGCCCGTGTTCCTGAAGGAGAACGGCACGGTCACGGCGGGCAACGCCTCGGGCATCAACGACGCCGCCGCCGCCCTGGTGCTGATGGAGGCCAAGACCGCCCAGGCGCGCGGCGCCAAGCCCATGGCGCGCCTGGTGGCCTACGCGCACGCGGGGGTCGATCCGAAGTACATGGGCATCGGCCCGGTGCCGGCCACGCAGCTGGCGCTGAAGAAAGCGGGCCTGTCGGTGCAGGATCTGGACGTGATCGAGGCCAACGAGGCCTTTGCCGCCCAGGCCTGCGCCGTCACGCGTGACCTGGGGCTCGACCCCGCCAAGGTCAACCCCAACGGTTCGGGCATTTCGCTGGGCCACCCCATCGGCGCCACCGGCGCGCTCATCACGGTGAAGGCGCTGTACGAACTGCAGCGCGTGCAGGGCCGCTACGCGCTGGTGACCATGTGCATCGGCGGCGGCCAGGGCATTGCCGCCATCTTCGAGCGCATGTAGGCAATGCCTGCGCGCCGGGCGGGCCGCGCCCGGCGCACGGCGCGCGCGTTCAGTCGCGCACCACCAGCACCGGCACGTGCACGGCGCCCAGCACCCGCTGGGTGACGCTGCCCAGCACCAGCTTTTCCAGCCCGCGGCGCCCGTGCGAGCCCATCACGATGGCGTCGGCCCCGACGTTCTGCAGCGTGCGCACGATGCCGTCGTGCACCGCGTGGCCCTCGCCCACCATGGTCTCGGCGGCAACGCCCTCCTGCACCAGGGCCTCCTTGGCGGCGTCCAGCGCGGCGTTGGCCTCGGCCGTGGCGGCGCTCAGGTACTGCGCCTGGCCGTAGGCAAAGTCCGCGCCGACCCCGGTAAACGGATAGGGGTCGATCACGTACAGCGCCGTTACCGTGCTGCCGAAGGCCTTTGCCAGTACCGCCGCCTTGGCGACGGCCTTCATCGATGTTTCCGAGCCATCGACGGGGATCAGGATGTGTTTGAACATGGCAACCTCCTTTGCGTGTTGAATCAATGGAAACCCTATGCCCTCCAGTGTGCCCTGTGCCACCGCCGGCGTACAGCGTTCACGCCGCCCCGTCCCCCAAAAAGCCGCCGCGCCGGCAGGTCAGCACCAGGGTGTCGCGCCAGCCCACGTCCGCCGTGGGCTGGATGGGCGTGGTCTCGTGGATCATGCGCGCGTCGTCGAGCAGCAGCACCGACCAGGGCTCGCTCAAGGTAAAGCGCTGCCCGTTCGGGCCGGCGGCCTCGAAGATGCGCGTCTCCCCGCCCTTGATGGCGTGGCGCCCCACCAGGAAGACGGCCACCAGATCCACCCCGTCGCGATGCGCGCCCTCGGGCGTGGGCCGGCCTATGCCGCCTTCGGTGCTGATGCGAAATTGATGCGCCTCGGCAAACCAGCGCTGCGGCGCGGCGCGCAGCGCATCCTGGGCCAGGCCTGCCAGCGCCGCCACCAGCCGCTGCCACAGGGGCTGGCCCACGAGCGCGTCCTGCATGGGCGCGAACCAGCGCTGCATGCCCCCGTGCAGGGCGTTGTACTGCACCGGCTGCCAATGCGCGCGGTGCGGCACTTGTTGCAAATTGGTTTCATCGACGACAAAACACGAATGGCGCCGGTAGCGATAGCGCCCCCCGTCCCGGAGGAAATCGTCGGCAGGCAAATCGTCCCAGAACCGCGACCATGCCTGCAGATCGTCCAGGCTGCAGCCCAGCCACCGCGCCACGTCGTGTGCCTGCAGCAGGGCGTGGCCCCGATCCTGCAGCGCCCGGACGGCCTGGCCGTGCGCGACGTACGGTGGGGGAAATGTCACATATGCCATGCCCGCAAGCATAGTCCTTGTCCGGCCACCCCCTGGCATGAAGGACAATCGCCCCTCGGGCGCCGCAGCCCCTTCATGCAGACGACGTACCAGACCAATGAACATAGTCATTCTTGACGACTACCAGGACGCAGTGCGCAAGCTCCACTGCGCCGCGCGACTCGACTCCTATACGGCCAAGGTCTATACCAACAACGTCAAGGGCCTGGGCCAATTGGCGGTGCGCCTGCGCGATGCGGACGTGATCGTGCTGATCCGCGACCGCACCCACATCAGCCGCCAACTGCTCGACAAGTTGCCGCGCCTCAAGCTCATCGCGCAGACCGGGCGCGTGGGCCCGCACGTGGACCTGGCGGCCTGCACCGAACGGGGCATTGCCGTGGCCGAGGGCGTGAGCTCCCCCGTGGCGCCGGCGGAGCTGACCTGGGCGCTGATCATGGCGGCCATGCGTCGCCTGCCGCAGTACGTGGCCAACCTCAAGCACGGCGCCTGGCAGCAGTCGGGCCTGCGCGCAGCATCGATGCCACCCAATTTCGGTCTGGGCAGCGTGCTGCGCGGCAAGACCCTGGGCATATGGGGCTACGGGCGCATCGGCCAGATCGTCGCCGGCTACGGCCGCGCCTTCGGCATGAACGTGCGCGTCTGGGGGCGCGAGGCCTCGCGCGCCCAGGCGCTGGGCGACGGCCTGCAGATAGCCAGCACGCGCGAGGAATTCTTTGCCGAATGCGACGTACTGTCGGTGCACCTGCGCCTGACCGAAGAGACGCAAGGCATCATCACGCTGGAAGACCTGTCGCGCATGAAGCCCACGGCCTTGTTCGTCAACACCTCGCGTGCCGAACTGCTCGAACCCGACGCGCTGATCGCCGCGCTCAACCGCGGCCGCCCCGGCATGGCGGCGGTGGACGTGTTCGAGAGCGAGCCCATCCTGCAGGGCCACGCGCTGCTGCGCCTGGAAAATTGCGTGTGCACACCGCACATCGGCTACGTGGAGCAGGACAGCTACGAGCTGTACTTCGGCGCCGCCTTCGAGAACGTGGTCAACTTCATCAAGGGCACGCCCAGCAACATCGTCAACCCGGGCGCGCTGCAGGTGCGCAGGTAACGCCACGCTCGCCACTGCGTGGGTGGTGTCCAAAACAAAAAGAGCCTCTTTGCAGAGGCTCTTCGCTGCGCAATCAACCGAGGTTGATTACAGGGGCGTCTTCACGCCATCGACGTACTTGAACAGCGTGATGGCGGGGTTCTTGATTTCGCCGTTGGGTTCGAACGAGATCTTGGCCGTCACACCGCTGTAGTCGGCCTTGGCCAGGAAGGGCAGGAACACCTTGGGATCAGAAGAGCCGGCACGCTCCATGGCGTCGACCAGCAGCATCGTGGCGTCATAGGTGTACGGGCTGTACACCTGGAACTGGCCAGGGTACTTCTCGTCGTAGCGCTTCTTCCAGGCCATACCGCCAGGCATCTTCTCGATCGAGGCGCCGCCCATGGCGCAGACCACGTTGGCCAGCGTCTTGGCGCCAGCGGCCAGCTTGGCGATCTCGGACGTGCAAACGCCGTCGCCGCCCAGGTAATGCGTCTTGCTCAGGCCGAGCTGCTCCATCTGGCGCAGCATCGGGCCAGCCTGGGGATCCATGCCGCCAAAGAAGATGACGTCAGGGTTCTTCGCCTTGATGGCGGTCAGGATGGCCATGAAGTCGGTGGCCTTGTCGGTGGTGAACTGCTCGTCGACGATCTTGATGCCCTTTTCGGCAGCGATCTTCTTGAACACAACCGCCAGGCCCTGGCCGTAGGCCGTGCGGTCGTCGATGACGGCAGCGGTCTTGGCGTGCAGGGTCTTGGCCGCGTACTCGGCCAGGCCGGCGCCCAGCGAGTTGTCGTTGGCGATGATGCGGAAGGTGGTCTTGTAGCCCGGCTTGGTCAGGTTCGGGTTGGTGGCGGCGCCCGTCACCATCGGGATGCCGCAGTTGTTGTAGATGCGCGATGCGGGGATCGTGGTACCGGAATTCAGGTGGCCCACGACGGCGGAGACGCCGGCGTCGCACAGCTTCTGTGCAGCGGCCGTACCCTGCTTGGGATCGGCTGCATCGTCTTCGGCGACCAGTTCGAGCGTCACCTTCTTGCCACCAATGGTGACACCCTTGGCGTTCAGATCGGCGACGGCCATGCGGGCACCGTTCTCGTTGTCCTTACCATAGTGTGCCTGAGGACCGGACGTCGGCGCCACATGGCCGATCTTCACCACCTGTTGGGCGGCGGCCAGGCCGGCCACTGCTGCGATGGCAGCTGCCACGGTCAACTTCAACTTCAATTGCATATGGGTCTCCAAAGAAAAGCGCTGGAATATAGGTTTTCTCCAACGCGCTGAAACATATCGCAATTCAGTCACTGCTTCACTAGGGAACACGCGAAAATGCAGCAAAAACACACAGGGATATACCCTGTCATCGCTTCATGTGGCGTCGCGTTCGCCTGCCAGCTCGTCGGCCACGGCCTCATAGACCGCCTGCCTGACGATGGACTCGACCTCCTCGCGCAGGCGCGGCACCATGGAGCGCGTCTGCTCCTGCACCACCGTGGCGATGGCTTCGCGCAGGCGTGACTCCAGGGCCACGTCCACGCGCTGCATGACCCGGTGCACCACGTGCTCCTCGAAATCCTCGGGAAGCCGCAGAGCCGGTGTTTCGGCCGGCGCCGATACCGGCGCCGCCGGCGTGGAGGCCAGGGGCGGTGGCGCGATGCGCCCGGCCTGAGCGGCTGGCGCCGGCGCCAGGGGAGCGTCAGCACGCGGCATCGCCGGGGCCGCCGGCGGGGGCACCGGCACCGCCGCCTGGGCGCCAGGCGCGGGCACCACGTCGGTCAACGTGGGAACGAACCGGGGTGGCGCCGAGCGCCGCACGTCAGCCATCAAACACCTTCCTTGAGCACCAGGTCGCGCCTGGCAATGGCATAGCCCTGCGCCGCGTAGCCGCGCCAGCGCGTGCGCGCCAGCTGCCTGTCCTGCTCGGCCAGGCTGACCATTTCCACCAGTCGGGTGAACCGGTCAAACCCTTCGGGTATCGCGTCACCCAGGTTGAGCAGGATTTCCTTGTGCATGCTATCCGCCGGCCGCGCCGTCAGCAGCACGGGCGATGCCCGGAGCAGCTCGTCGGACGCCGTATCCAGGCAGTGCGCAACGAAATCCGTCGCGCCCAGCTCCCACAGCATGCGGTCGAGCTGCTGCAGTTGCCCGGGCGCCGCAACTACCGCCACCCGCGCCTCATGCCGCAAGGCCTTGCGCACGAAGCGGCAGGCGTAGGCCAGCTTGTCGGGCGCGTTGAAATGAAACTCGACCTCGGTCATGTCCAACCGCCGCCCGCAGGTCAGGCCGCGCGGCTGCGGCGCGCAGGCTTGCGCGGCGCGGCTGCGACCGGTTGCGCCGCCCTTGCCAGCAGGTAGTGCAGCAGCAACCCCACGGGGCGCCCGGTGGCACCCTTGGCGGCGCCGCTCTTCCAGGCCGTGCCGGCAATGTCCAGGTGCGCCCAGGCCGCGTCGCCGACGAAGCGTTGCAGAAACTTGGCGGCGGTCACGGCGCCGGCGGCGCGGCCCGCGATGTTGGCCACGTCGGCAAAGTTGCTCTTCAGGCCGTCGGCGTAGTCGTCGTCCAGCGGCATGCGCCAGCAGGAGTCCAGCGCCGCGTCGCCCGCGGCCTGCAGCTGCCGCGCCAGTTCGTCGTCGGACGAGAACAGCCCGCTGTGCACGCCGCCCAGCGCCACCACGCAAGCACCGGTCAGCGTGGCGATGTCGATCACGGCGGCGGGCTTGAAGCGCGCCGCGTACGTCAGCGCGTCGCTCAGCACCAGCCGCCCCTCGGCGTCGGTGTTCAGGATTTCTATGGTCTGGCCGCTCATGCCGGTAACCACGTCGCCGGGCTTGACGGCGCCGCCGTCGGGCATGTTCTCGCATGCGGGAACGATGCCCACCACGTTGATGGCCGGCTGCAGTTCGGCCAGCGCGCGAAACACGCCCAGCACACTGGCCGCGCCGCCCATGTCGAACTTCATCTCGTCCATCTCGGCGCCGGGCTTGAGCGAGATGCCGCCGGAGTCGAAGGTGATGCCCTTGCCGACCAGCACCACGGGCGCCTGCGTCTTGGCGGCGCCTTCGTAGTGCAGTTCGATCAGGCGCAGCGGCTCCTTCGAGCCCTGGGCCACGGCGGCAAACGCGCCCATGCCCAGCTTGGCGACCTCTTGCGGGCCGTGCAGCTTGCAACGCAGCCTGGGGTGTTTGGCCAGTGCCTTGGCGGCGTTGCCCAGCATGGCCGGCGTGGCGTGGTTGCCCGGGCGATTGGCCCATTCGCGCGCCAGCTCCACGCCTGTAGCCAGCGCCACGGCCACGTCGAAATCCGCCTGCACGGGCTTGGCGTCGGCCACGGCCAGCGTGATGCGCGAGACGCCGCAGGCCTGCGCCTTGGGCTTGGTCGTGGTGTAGGTGTAGCAAACCTCGGCCAGAGCGCGCACCGCCGCGGCCAGGGCCGCACCGGCGGGCGCGCCGGCCAGAACCACGGCAACGCGCTTGACGCCAGCCGCGCGTAGCACTGGGGCCAGCGCCTGCACTGCCTGGCGCACCGACCTGGCGTCGCCCCGGCCGCAGCCCAGCAGCGCCACGCGGCGCGCCGCGACGCCCTCGGGGGCATAGATCTCCAGCAGCTTGCCCGGCCGGCTCTCCAGGTCGCCCGCCCGCAGGGCCTGCTGCACCAGGCGCGACACGGCGTCGCCTTGCGGCTTGAAGGCTTCGGGCACGAGTTGCACGAGCAGGTCGCACTTGTGCGCGCATGCGCCAGCCAAGGTCAAGGACTTGAGTTCAAAGTTCATAATCGGCGTTTTCCTTCGAGCCAATGTTATTCGATTCATCCATACGCAAGGAGCTGGCACGCAGCTTCGGCGCGACCCTGGTGGTGCTGGTCACCGTGGTCATGACCATGATGCTGATCCGCACGCTGGGCCAGGCCTCGCGCGGCAGCGTGGCGCCGTCCGACGTGATGCTGGTGATGGGCTTCACGGTGCTCAGCCATATGTCGACGATTCTGTGCCTGAGCTTGTTCGTGGCGGTGGTCGGCACGCTCTCGCGCATGTACCGCGACAGCGAGATGGTCATCTGGTTTTCGGCCGGACGCGGCCTGATGAGCCTGCTGGCGCCCCTGCTGCGCTTTGCCTGGCCCGTGATGCTGGCCGTGGCGACGCTGTCGCTGGCCGTCTGGCCCTGGGCCAACCGCCAGGTGGAGCAGCTCAAGGAGCAGTACGAGCAGCGCAGCGACGTCGATCGCGTTGCCCCCGGCGAGTTCCAGGAATCGGCCAACGGCACCCGGGTGTTCTTCATCGACAAGGATACGCCGGACGCCAGCTCGGCCAGCAACGTCTTCATCGCCACGACCGAGCCCGACCGCGAGACGGTAACGTCCGCCCAGGGCGCCCGCCTGCAGGTCACGGACGGCAAGCGCGTGGTGGTGCTGTCCAACGGCCAGCGGCTGGAGACCATGAAGGACAAATCCGGCCTGCGCGTGAGCGATTTTGACGAATACGGCATGCAGATCGGCACCGAATCCCAGGGCGAGCGCGAGGAAACCGCCGTGCGCGGCCGCGGCACGCTGGAGCTGGCCGCCAGCCCCCTGCCCGCGCACCGCGCCGAGCTGGGCTGGCGCATCGGCCTGGCGCTGGCGGTGCTCAACTTCGTGGTACTGGGGCTGGCGCTGGCCGTGGTCAATCCCCGCGCCGGGCGCAGCACCAGCATGGTTTCCGCGCTGTTCGCCTTCATGCTGTACTACAACCTCATGACCGTGGGCCAGAGCTGGGTCGGCGCGGGCCGCCTGGGGCTGGCGTCCTTCATGCTGGCGCTGCACGGCGGCACGCTGGCGCTGGGCCTGCTGCTACTGGTGGCACGGCACAACCACTGGTCGATCCGGTCGCTGCTGCCGGCACGGAGCACGCCATGAACACCCTGCGCCGCTTCATCTTCCGCGAGGTCGTGGTGTCGGTGGCTTTCGTCACGCTGGCCTTCCTGGCGCTGTTCTTCTTCTTCGACATGGTCGACGAGTTGCGCTGGGTCGGGCGCACCGCCGGCTACAAGCTGTCGTACGCCGTGCTGTTCGTGGCGCTCGGCCTGCCCAAGCACCTGTACGAGCTGCTGCCCATCACGGTGCTGATCGGCACCATCTTCGTCATGGCGCGGCTGGCGCAAAGCTCGGAATTCACCATCATGCGCACCAGCGGCCTGGGGCCATGGCGCGCGCTGGGCACGCTGGTCACGCTGGGCTGCGCCTTCGTGGTGCTGACCTTTGCCGTGGGCGACTACATTGCCCCGATCAGCGAGCGCGCGGCGCAACTGGTCAAGGCACGCAGGCTAGGGCAGATCAGCACCGGCGCCACGGGCGCCTGGCTCAAGGAAAAACAGGGCGGCCATTCACTCGCGGTCAACGTGCGCGCCATCGGCTCGGACGGCCGGCTGCGCGGCGTGCGCATCTTCGAGTTCGACCCCCAGGGGCGCATCGCCGCCACGCTGACGGCCGAGCACGGTACGTTCGACGACAGCGGCGACGCCTGGGCCTTGCAGCAGGTGCAGCAAAGCCGGTTCGAGCGCAGCCCGGACGGCCAGGTGCGCGTGCAGCGCTCGCACGAGCCCACGCTGCTGTGGCCCACGCGCATCAGCCCCGACATGGTGGCGGCGGCCATCCTCAAGCCCGACAAAATGGCCACGATAGAGCTGTTTCGCTACATCCGCCACCTCAAGGCCAACGACCAATCGGCGCAGCGCTACGAGATCGAGTTCTGGCGCAAGGTGTTCTACCCGCTGTCGTGCCTGGTGATGGTGGTGCTGTCGCTGCCCTTCGCCTACCTGCACTTTCGCTCCGGCGGCATTGCCGGCTACGTGTTTGGCGGGGTCATGGCCGGCATCAGCTTCTTCATGCTCAACAACGTGTTCGGCTTCGCCGGCAACCTGCAGAACTGGTCGCCCTGGCTGACGGCGGCCGCGCCCGGCCTGATCTATTCCTTCTTGTCGCTGGCCGCCTTCGGCTGGCTGGTGCTGCGCCGGTGACCGGGCACGCCGTCGTCCTGCTGGCCCACGGCTCGCGCGACCCGCTGTGGCGCCGCCCTATCGAGGCCGTGCGCGAGCGCATCGCACAGCAGCACCCCGGCGCTGCCGTGCACTGCGCCTACCTGGAGCTGTGCCCCCCCAGCCTGCCCGACACCCTGGCAGCCCTGGCCGGCCAGGGCGTTTGCAGCGTGCGCATCGTGCCCATGTTCCTGGGCGCGGGTCGCCACGTGCGAGACGACCTGCCGCGCATGGTGGCCCAGCTGGCCGAACAGCACGGCACGCTGGCCCTGCACCTGCAGGCGCCGATTGGTGAGGACGAGCGCCTGATCGCGCTGATGGCCGGCATTGCCAGCGACGGCATCGAGTAAGACTGCGCGATCTTGCGCACGGCGTGCAGTCGTTAGACACTTAGAGCATAATGATGCAATTCTTTAGCAGAAATACGATATGAATCTGCATCAATTCCGCTTCGTACAGGAAGCAGCGCGGCGCAACCTGAATCTGACCGAGGCGGCCAAGGCGCTGCATACGTCGCAGCCCGGCGTCTCCAAGGCCATCATCGAGCTGGAAGACGAGCTGGGCATAGACATCTTCGCGCGCCACGGCAAGCGCCTCAAGCGCATTACCGAGCCGGGCCAGCACGTGCTGCGCAGCATCGAGCTGATCATGCGTGAAGTGGGCAACCTGAAGCGCATCGGCGAGCAGTACAGCGCGCAGGACAGCGGCACCCTCTCCATCGCCACCACCCACACGCAGGCGCGCTACATGCTGCCGCACCCGGTGGCGCGGTTGCGCGAGGCCTACCCCAAGGTCACCATCAGCCTGCACCAGGCCACGCCGCACGAGGTGGCGCGCATGGTGCTCGACGAAGTGGCCGACATCGGCATGGCCACCGAATCGCTGGCCGACTACCCCGACCTGGTCACCCTGCCCTGCTACGAATGGGAGCACGTGCTGGTGCTGCCGGCCAGCCATCCGCTGGCGCAGAAGGATCGCGTGGGGCTGGAGGACATTGCGCACGAATCGCTCATCACCTACCACCCCTCGTTCACCGGGCGCGGCAAGATCGACCAGGCGTTCGCCGCACGCAAGCTGCAGCCGCGCATCGTGCTCGAAGCCATCGACTCGGACGTGATCAAGACCTACGTGCGCCTGGGCCTGGGCGTGGGCATAGTGGCCGAAATGGCCATGCGCGACGACCCCGTGGGTGGCCTGGTGGTGCGCCCCCTGGGGCATCTGTTCGGCCAGAGCGTGGCGCGCGTGGCCTTCAAGCGCGGCGCCTACCTGCGCAACTTCGTCTACAAATTCGCCGAACTGCTCAGCGACCGCCTGAGCCGCGACCTGATCAACCGTGCCATGACCGGGCACGTCCACGACTACGAGCTGTAAGCCCATGACCGCCCCGTATCTTGCAAGCCGCCTGCCCAACGTGGGCACCACGATTTTCTCCGTCATGTCGGCGCTCGCGGTTCAGCACAACGCCGTCAACCTGGGCCAGGGCTTTCCGGACTTCGACTGCGACCCGCAGCTGGTGGACGCCGTGGCCCAGGCCATGCGGGCCGGACACAACCAGTACCCGCCGATGCCGGGCGTGCCGGCGCTACGCCAGGCCATCGCCGGCAAGACCGAGGCGCTGCACGGGCGGCGCTACGACCCGGGTACCGAGATCACCATCACCGCCGGCGCCACCCAGGCCATTCTGACGGCCATCCTGGCCTGCGTGCAGCCCGGCGACGAGGTCATCGTGCTGGAGCCCTGCTACGACAGCTACGTACCCAACATCGAGCTGGCCGGCGGCGTCGCCGTGCGCGTTCCGCTCACGCCCGGCACCTTCCGGCCCGACCTGGGCAAAATCGCCGCCGCCATCACGACGCGCACCCGCGCCCTCATCATCAACAGCCCGCACAACCCCAGCGCCAGCGTGTGGACGGAGGACGAGATGCGCCAGCTGGAGGACCTGCTGACGCCTACCGGCGTGCTCCTGATCAGCGACGAGGTCTACGAGCACATGGTGTTCGACGGCGCCCAGCACCAGAGCGCCGCGCGCTTTGCCGGCCTGGCCGAGCGCGCCTTCATCGTCAGCAGCTTTGGCAAGACCTTCCACGTCACGGGCTGGAAAGTGGGCAGCGTGGCCGCCCCCGCCGGGCTGATGGCGGAATTCCGCAAGGTGCACCAGTTCAACGTGTTCACCGTCAACACCCCCATGCAGCACGGCCTGGCCGAGTACCTGAAGAGCCCCACGCCCTACCGCGAGCTGGCCGCCTTCTACCAGGCCAAGCGCGACCTGTTCCGCCAGGGGCTCGAAGGCTCGCGCCTGAAGCTGCTGCCCAGCTGCGGCAGCTACTTCCAGTGCGTGGACATCTCGGCCGTCAGCGATCTGGGCGAAGCCGATTTCTGCCAATGGCTCACGCGCGAGATCGGCGTGGCGGCGATTCCGCTATCGGCCTTCTATGGCAATGGTTTCGACCAGCGCGTGGTACGCTTTTGCTTCGCCAAGAAAGATGAAACGCTGCGCGCAGCACTGGAGCGGTTGCGCAAACTCTAGACACCATGTCCTCCTACGCGATGGATCCCCGGACGACCGTTCTGATCGGAAGCATCACGAGCGGACTGATGGCCATCGTGCTGAGCCTGCTGACCCGTGCCACGCCACTGCCCGTACCGGGGCTGCGCACCTGGGCCTGGGGCGCGTGGCTGGTGTTCGTCGCCATGCTCCTGCTGGGCCTGCGCGACTGGGTCTCTCCGCTGCTCTCGGTCACGCTGGGCAACGGCGCGCTGGTGCTGGCCTACCTGGTGTGGCTGGCCGGAACGCGCCAGCACTTCGGCGCCCGCGCCCGCTGGCCCTTCTGGCTGGCCGCCTGGGCCCTGGCCATCGCCGCCACCACCTGGTACGCTTTTGGCGACGAGAGCTTTCGCGCCCGCACGGTCATCATCGCCGGCCTGTGCGCGGGCATCAACGCCTACCACGCCTTCGTCCTGCCGCGCCATCCGCAGGCCGACCGCATCGGCCAATCCATCGGCCTGACGCTGACCACCTGCTGGCTCGCCAGCCTGGCCGCGGTATACGGCGTGCGCACCCTGCACGCCGCCGCGCTGCCACAGGGAGACAGCGGACTGCTGAGCCAGGACGCGATCCAGATCGTCTACACCGGCTGCTTCACCATCTGCAACCTGATGCTCGTCATCGGCTTCGCCACCATGGCGTCCGACCACGTGCGCGCGCGCATCGAGGAGCAGGCCATCCGCGATCCCCTGACCGGCACGCTCAACCGCAAGGCCCTGCTCGAATGCCTGGAACGCGAGCATTCGCGCAGCGTGCGCTCGCGCCAGGTGTTCAGCGTGGTCATGGTGGACGTCGATCACTTCAAGAAGATCAACGACGGCCACGGCCACCCCGTGGGCGACCGCGTGCTCATCCAGCTGTGCCGGCGCATGCAGGCGCTGGTGCGGCCGCACGATGTGGTGGCGCGCTACGGCGGCGAGGAATTCATGATCGTGATGCCCGACACCCCCCTGTCCGCCGCCCGCCAGGCGGCCGAACGTATCCTGAGCGATGCGGTCAAGATCGACGGCCCCGCCCTGCCCACCTTCACCATCAGCCTGGGCCTGACCGAGTGGTCCGAGACGGACGGCTCGGTCGAGGCCACGGTGGCCCGTGCCGACAGCGCGCTCTACGCCGCCAAGGCCAATGGGCGCAACCGGGTGGAGATCGCAGGCGCCTAGAACCCGCG
>Ga0222429_100381_pt1 | contig 37682 bp, 30 predicted proteins | sample 1B50Ametagenome_FD_182475 | JGI IMG/M metagenome (GOLD analysis project Ga0222429, IMG submission 182475) | Enriched microbial communities from leaf-cutter ant dump, University of Wisconsin, Madison, United States - 1B50A (version 2) | ecosystem: Environmental > Terrestrial > Nest > Insects nest...
TCCGGGCCAGCGGCTCGTTTGTGAGAGAATTAGTCGATTGTTTCGTCCAACTCCGGGCCAGCGGCTCGTTTGTGAGAGAATTAGTCGATTGTTTCGTCCAACTCCGGGCCAGCGGCTCGTTTGTGAGGGAATTAGTCGATGATCTCGTCTAATTCCGGGCTAGCGGCGCGTTTGTGAGAGAATTAGTCGATTGTTTCGTCCAACTCCGGGCCAGCGGCTTCCCCGTATCCTTATCCGGCGTCCGGCAATACCAGCCGCGGGTCCAGCACTTTGGCTCCGTACTTGGCCAGAAGCGATCGCTGCAAATCCTGCATCGACTGGGCCTGGGCCATTGCGAGCTCGCGCCGAATCTCCTCATGTACGTCGTCGTACGCCTTGCCTTGCAGCGTCTTCTTGCCATTCATTTGTAGAACCGCATATCCGAGGTCCGTCTGAATCGGCCCGGCGATCTCTCCTGCCTTAAGCTCGCCCGCGGCCGCGAGCAGCTTGGCGTTCTGGAGTGGATCGCCCTCGTCAACCCAGCCCAACTGGCCGCCTTCGTCGGCCGTGGCGCCATCGAGCGAATACTGGACAGCAAGCTCGCTGAAATCGGCGCCTTTCTCCAGGTCGCCCAGTACGCGTTCGGAATCATCCTTCGTGCCAAGGAGTATCCAAGACAGCTTATATTGGATCCGCGCCCCGAACTCCTGCGGATGGTCCTCATAATATTTCCTGATGTCCGCCTCCGCGATCGTTACGTTCCATGTTGCCAGCTTCTCCAGCAGCAGATGATACCGGGCATCCTCCCGAACGGCGGCGCGATCCATCCCGAGCTGCCGCTGCATGGACGCATAGAATTCCGCTTCGCTGCCGTAGCCTTCGCTCATCTTGCGCAGCTCCCGATCTAACTCTTCGTCCGTCACTTCCGCGCCGAGCGACACGGCCTCCCGCGCCACAGCTTCGCGCAGCATGAGATCGCGAAGCACCTCAGCGCCATAGCCCAGCATGAGGCGCTCCATCAATTCCGACCGGGCAATCTCCTTGCCGCCGACGACCGCAACCGCGTCATCCGCGTCCGGCATCCCCGCCGTTCCACCCTGCGTCTCGCTGCCGGAATCCGCCGTCTTCAGCCCAAGCTCCTCCGCGTGCTTCTTCGCGGCCCCGGCTGCGGCCCCCGAACCGGCCGGACCGGGCGAACTTGCCGAGGCTTGCGGTCCGGCCGCATCTCCCGTGCACCCGGCAATGATCAGCAGGCCGATCAGCCCGATTAAACCCGCCGCATACAGCGGATGAAGCGTGACTCCGGCAAGACGGCGAGCGCCTTCCTTTCCTTTCATCCGCCTTATTCCCCCTTCAGGCGTCCCTCCGATGCTCGCCGGTGTAATTGTTCCAATTCCTCTGCGGTGAAAGGATACGTCTCGTTGCAGAAATGGCAGTGAAGATCCGCCTTCCCGTCTTCATCGATCAATTTGCGAAGCTCATCCGCACCCAAAGTAATCAAAGTCCGTTCCACCCGATCCCGCGAGCACGTACAGCGGAATACCGGCTCGATCCGATCGTGAATCGTCAAATCTTCTCCGACCAAAAAATTCAGAATGCCTTCCGGCGTCTCGCCTTGGTCAAGCAGCGCAGTGACATGCGGCAATGCCGCAACCGCCGCTTCGAGCTGCTGCAGCCTCTCCTCCGACAAGTCCGGCATCACCTGCACGATCAGGCCGCCTGCGTGAATGACCGAGTTGTCGGTATCCACCAGTACGCCAAGGCCGACAGCGGACGGAACCTGCTCCGATTCGGCGAAATAGTACGTGAAATCCTCGCCCAGCTCGCCCGACACCAGCGGTACGCTGCCGCGGTAGGGCTCGCGCATGCCCAGGTCCTTGATCACGTTCAAATACCCGCTCGTCCCGACAGCCCCGGCAACATCCAGCTTGCCCATCGCGTTGCTCGGCAGATGAACGTGGGGATGGTCGACATATCCCCGCACTTCCCCGCGGGCATTCGCGTCGATGACGATCTGCCCCAACGGGCCGTCGCCTTTGACCTGGATCGTCAGCTTGCCTTCGTCCTTCAGCATGACGCCCATCATCGCCCCTGCCGTGGCTGCTCTGCCGAGCGCGGCAGTCGCGGTCGGGTGCGTATCGTGCCTGCGCTGAAGCTCCGATGCCAGTTGCGTCGTCCGCGCGGCGAATACCCGAATGCCGCCGTTCCACGCCGTACCGCGTACCAATTCGTCCTTCATTTTCAATGCCTGGCTCCTTTGTCTCTCTATCCTTTACCCGTTTCGCTCATACACGATGCGCAAGCCTTCGAGCGTCAGCATCGGGTCCACCTGCTCGATCGTCTCCGATTCCCCGGATATCAACTCCGCCATGCCGCCTGTCGCGATCACGCGCGGTTTGACGTTCGGAAATTCGCGCATCATCCGCCGGACGATCCCGTCTACTTGGCCGGCATAGCCGAAAATAATGCCCGACTGCATCGCCGCCACCGTATTGCGGCCCACGACCATGCGCGGCTTGGCGAGCTCGATGCGCGGCAGCTTCGCCGCCCGCTGGAACAGCGCCTCGGCTGCGATGCCGACGCCCGGCACGATCGCGCCGCCCAGATAGGCGCCCGATGCGTCGATATAATCGAATGTCGTCGCCGTTCCGAAATCCACCAGGATCAGCGGGGAGCCGTATTGCTCGATCCCGGCCACCGCATTCACGATGCGGTCCGCGCCGACTTCCTTCGGATTCTCGTAGCGAATGTTCAGTCCCGTCTTGATGCCCGGTCCGACGACGAGCGGTTCTTTGCCTACATATTGGACGAATAAACATTCCAAAATGTTCATGATCGGAGGCACGACGCTGGAAAGAATGACGCCCTCGATTTCCGAAGCCTTTACGTTCGCAAGCTGAAACAGGCTCGTGATGAGAATGCCGTATTCATCCACCGTGCTCGAGCGATTCGTGCTCAGCCGCCAATGATGCTTCAGCTCGCGCTTCTCGTACAAACCGAGCACGATATTGGTATTCCCGACATCGACGACCAGAATCACGACGGATCCCCCTTCTTGCGTTCGTTCAAGTCCAGGCTGATGTCAAGCGCCGTGAACGAATGGGTGAGCCCCCCGACCGAAATGATATCGACACCGCTGGCCGCCACCGCCGCCACCCGCTCGGGCCGAATGCCGCCGGACGCCTCCAGCACGACGTGGGGAGCGAGCTCCCGAACCTGCGCAGCAGCAGCCTGCATCGCCTCCGGGCTCATATTGTCCAGCATGACGATATGCGCGCCTGCGCGCGCCGCTTCGACCGCCTGCTCGGCCGACTCCGCCTCCACTTCGATCATCATCGTATGCGGGATGCGCGACTTGGCCGCCGTTACCGCCGCCGTGATGCCTCCCGCCGCTTTAATATGATTATCCTTTATCATGACTGCGTCATACAGGCCGAAGCGGTGGTTATAGCCGCCGCCGACCCTCACCGCGTATTTCTCCAGCGTGCGATGGCCCGGCGTCGTCTTGCGCGTATCTACGATGCGTGCGGGATAGCCTTGCGCCGCATCGACATAGACCCGCGTCTTCGTGGCGATCCCCGAGAGCCGCTGCATCAAGTTCAAAGCCAGCCGCTCCCCTGTCAGAATTGCGTGCGTCGAACCTTCGACGACGGCCAGCACCGTCCCCCGTTCCACCCGATCGCCGTCCGCGGCCTGCGCCTGAAACTTCAGCGACTTGTCCACGGTCTCGAATACGAGGCGAGCCAGCGGCAGCCCTGCCGCGATTCCGCTCTCCTTGGCATGGATAATGCCGCGGGACGTATGTCCGAGCGGCACTGTCGCCATCGTCGTTATATCGCCGGAGCCGATGTCCTCCGCGAGCCAGCGTCTGATCTGTCCCCGGACCTCCTCCAGGGCAGGTCCTTCGATTAGCCAATCGTCGCCGCATGCGAACATGGCAGTTCCTCCTCTCCAAGCCCGTTGGCCCGGTCTGTGATCGTATGCTTGAGCCACCCGGCGTCGTCCCGCTCCGGATAGTCTTCCCGGTAATGGGCTCCGCGGCTCTCTTCGCGGGACAGCGCCGATTCGGCGGCCAGCAGCGCGCACGTGAGCAAGTTCGCATACTCCAGTTCCTCGCGCGTTTCCAGACGATGCCGATACACCTGAAGCTGCCGCTTGATTTCGCCGAGTCCCCGCTCAAGCCGCACGCGGTCCCGACGCAGCCCGACGCAGCGCAGCATCGTCTTCTGCAGCTTCAGTCTGCGCTCCGCGCTCCTTCCGGATGGCGCGGACACGCGGTCCTCGGAGTAACGGATTGCAGCCATCGGCGCTGCCGGGCGATCCAGCCGATTCACGCAATCCACGATCCGCCGGCCGAACACGATCGCTTCCGAGAGCGAATTGCTCGCCAGCCGGTTCGCGCCATGCACACCGGTGGAGGATACCTCTCCGCAGGCGAACAGCCGCTTGATCGACGTTTCCCCGTCCAGATTCGTCCGCACGCCGCCCATCATGTAGTGAGCCGCGGGAGCGACCGGAATCCAGTCCGTCGTCAAGTCCAGTCCGTATTTCAGGCAATATTCATAGATCGTCGGAAACCGGTGCCGCACGAGCTCCGGGCTCTGATGCGTTATGTCGATGAAAACATAGGATGAGTTCGTGCGCTCCATCTCGCTGACGATCGCCCGAGCCACGATGTCCCGCGGCGCCAGCTCGAGCTGCGGATGATACTGCTCCATGAAACGCTCTCCGTGAATGTTGCGTAAGAATGCTCCTTCTCCGCGCACCGCTTCGGAGATGAGAAACCGCGGCGCGCCCGGATAACAAAGCGATGTCGGATGGAATTGAATGAATTCCATGTCGCGAATGACCGCGCCGGCCCGGTAAGCCATGGCGATGCCGTCGCCGGTCGCCACCTCCGGATTCGTCGTGTAGCGATAGAGCTGTCCCGTGCCGCCGGTACTTAGCACGACGGCTTTGCCGTAGACCGCGATCCGCGAGCCGTCCGGCTTCTGCACGATCGCGCCGCGGCATTCCCCATCCTCGGTCAGCAGGTCCAGCACAAAATGTTCGTCCCACAATTCGATCGCCGGATTCGCCTGCACCTTCTCCGCCAGCGCGCGCACGATCTCATAGCCGGTCGCATCCCCGTTGGCATGCAGAATACGCCGCTGGCTGTGCGCGCCCTCACGCGTCAACGCGTAGTGGCCGTCCTCTTCGTCGAACTGGGTGCCGAGGCGAATCAAGTCCTGCACCCCTTGCGGCCCTTCTTCCACCAGCACTCGCACCGCCGCTTCATCGCACAGCCCCGCCCCTGCCGTCAACGTATCCTGCAGGTGGAACTCGGGCGAGTCCTCCTCGGAGAACACGGCGGCGATGCCGCCTTGGGCGTAGCGCGTGTTGCTCTCGAACAGCGATTTCTTGGTAATCATCAGCACCCGGCCCGACTCGCTGGACTTGATCGCCGTGATCAGACCGGCAATGCCGGCTCCGATCACGATGACATCCGTCTGAAGCTCGGGCATTGCCCCAAGGTCGAAATCGACCACATATCGCGGTATCATACTTGTCGTCTCCCGTTCTGGGTCTAGGTTCGTGCTGCTCTTATCATCCTACGACCTGCAGCATGCGCTCCAGCGATAATCTGGCCTTGTCCGCGGTTTCCGGCTGCACGTGAATCTGCGGCTGCATCGTCTCGAGGCAGCGCACGACCTTCTTCAGGTTATTCACCTTCATGTTCGGGCACACCAGGAACTTGGAAGCAAAATGAAACGTCTTGTCCGGGCTGTCTTTGCGCAACTGGTAACCGGTGCCGTCTTCCGTGCCGACGATGAACTCCTTGTATTCGGATTCGCGGCAATACTTGATGATTCCCGTCGTGCTGCCGACAAAGTCTGCCAGCGCCACGACGTCAGGGCGGCATTCCGGGTGGACGACGAATTGCGCGTTCGGATGCTTGGCGCGCATCTCCGCGACATCCTTGACCGTCAGCATATCGTGCGTGTTGCAATACCCTTCCCAGATAATCATCTTCTTGTCCGTATGTTGAGCGACATAATGGCCGAGGTTCTTGTCCGGGCACCAAATCACTTCATCGGAATCGACCGAATTGACGACCTTCACCGCATTGGCCGACGTGCAGCAAATATCGGTCTCCGCCTTCACGTCCGCGGAGGAGTTGATGTAGGTGACGACTTTGGCGTTCGGATGCTTCTTCTTCATCTCCCGCAGGCCGATCGGGTGCACCATATCCGCCATCGGACAGCCCGCCCGCTCGTCGGGGACGAGCACGATCTTGTTCGGAGCGAGAATTTTGGCGCTCTCGCCCATGAAGTGCACCCCGCAGAATACGATGACATCGGCATCCGTCGTTGCCGCCTTGCGGGCCAACAGGAACGAGTCGCCGCGGAAGTCCGCAACCTCCTGGATTTCATCGCGCTGGTAGTAATGAGCCAGAATGATGGCATTACGCTCTTTCTTCAGTTGCACAAGCCGCTCGCGAAGCTCCCGATTCTGTTCGGCCTTCCGCTCGATGGCCAATGCCTCCATGTTAAGGATCCCCTTTCGGTTCCGGCTGCTTTATGCAAAAGTTTGTGAACGCAGTCACAAACTAGTCAGGCAACGGTTCCAAATATGATGATTAACCCCTAATTTACACTCGCACATGCAGCATGTCAATGCTATTGACGCAATTCCGTCATATTTAAAAATACATTTGTCACAGCCAGCCTCCGCAACCTGGCCAAACCCGCCTGCAGCGATGCAGTCTCCCCCACCAACCGCCGCAACCGGACGAAACCCGCCTGCAGCGATGCACTCTCCCCAACCAACCGCCGCAACCGGACGAAACCCGCCTACAGCGATGCACTCTCCCCAACCAACCGCCGCAACCGGACGAAACCCGCCTGCAGCGATGCACTCTCCCCAACCAACCGCCGCAACCGGACGAAACCCGCCTAGAGCGATGTACTCTCCCCAACCAACCGCCGCAACCGGACGAAACCGCCTACAGCGATGCACTCTCCCCAACCAACCGCCGCAACCGGACGAAACCCGCCTGCAGCGCACGCAAAACACCCTCCCGCCGCGTATGCGGGGAAGGGTGCGGGGAGGGCGGTCAGCGAACAGACAACTGCCGTCCATGCTTCTTATTTGTCGCAAATTTGCGACCAACCACTATCCATCAAGATCCGTTGGAATCGTCGTCCTTGCGCTGGTCCGGATTCGGAGGCGTAGGCATCTGCTGCTCGTCCTCGCGGGTCTGGATACGAACGCGCACGCCGCCGCCGAGCGTATCGACGATCGGCTCAGCGCCAGACTCTTCAGCGGGTGTGGAACCGGATTCGCTGCCGCCTTCTCCGCCTGCGCCTTCTTCCGGAGTCTCCAGCTTACCCTTCTCGATCAAGCTCTTGATCTGATCGATATCGAGCGTCTCGACTTCCAGCAGCGTATTCGCGATACGATGCATTTCCTCGGACTTCTCGGTGAGCAGGTTCTTCGCGCGCTCGTAGCAATCGCGAATGATCGTCTGCATCTCCTGGTCGATCTCGTAGGCGATCGTATCCGAGTAGTTCTGCTCGTGCCCGATGTCGCGGCCGAGGAACACCTGCCCTTGCGAGCTGCCGAACTGCATGGGCCCGAGCCTGTCGCTCATGCCGTATTCCACGATCATGCTGCGCACGATGGACGTCGCCTGCTTGAAGTCGCTATAGGCACCCGTACTGATTTCGTTGATAAACAATTCTTCCGCGACGCGACCGGCGAGAAGACCGGTTACTCTGTCCAACAATTCCTGCTTCGCGACGAGCGTGCGGTCATCCTTCGGCAGCATGATGACATAACCGCCTGCACGCCCGCGCGGGATGATCGTCACCTTGTGCACCATATCGGCATGTTCGAGGAAGTAGCCGGCAATCGTATGTCCGGCCTCGTGATAAGCGACGATTCGCTTCTCATGGTCGCTGATGACCCGGCTCTTCTTCTCCGTGCCGACGATGACGCGGTCGATCGCTTCGTCGACTTCCTGCATCGCGATGTCGCGCTTGTTGCGCCGCGCGGCGAGCAGCGCCGCTTCGTTCAGCAGGTTCTCGAGATCGGCGCCGGTGAATCCGGTCGTCCGCTTGGCGATCGTGTTCAGCTTGACGTCCTTGTTGAGCGGCTTGTTGCGCGCATGCACCTTGAGTACCGCTTCACGGCCCTTGACGTCCGGACGGTCAACCGTGATCTGGCGGTCGAACCGGCCCGGGCGCAGCAGCGCCGGGTCGAGAATGTCGGGGCGGTTGGTCGCCGCCACGATGATGATGCCTTCGTTCGCGCCGAAGCCGTCCATCTCGACGAGCAATTGGTTGAGCGTCTGCTCGCGCTCGTCGTGTCCGCCGCCGAGGCCTGCACCCCGCTGACGGCCGACGGCGTCGATTTCATCGATAAAGATAATGCAAGGCGCATTCTTCTTTGCGTTCTCGAACAGATCGCGTACCCGCGATGCGCCGACCCCGACGAACATTTCCACGAAATCGGAACCGGAGATGCTGAAGAACGGCACGCCCGCCTCGCCTGCTACAGCGCGGGCAAGCAGCGTCTTACCGGTACCGGGAGGGCCGACGAGCAGCACGCCCTTCGGAATACGCGCGCCCAGCGCCGCGAACTTGCGGGGATCCTTCAGGAATTCGACGACTTCCACCAGTTCCTGCTTCTCTTCGTCGGCACCCGCCACATCCTCGAACGTGACGCGCTTCTTCTCTTCATTATAGAGCCGCGCCTTGCTCTTGCCGAAGTTCATCACTTTGCCGCCGCCGCCCTGCGCCTGATTGATCAGGAAGAAGAACAGGATGAACATGATGATGAACGGAATGATCGAAGTCAGGAACGTAAGCCAGAAGCTCTGGCCCGGCGTCTTGAGCACCGATACCTCGATGCCGTTGGTGCGGGCGAGTTTGGCCATTTGATCGGAACCCGCGTCCGTCAGCAGCACCCGACCGGAGAACGTATCCGATTTTGCACCGGCTTTGGCCGGGTCCTTATATTTACCGGCGATCAGGTAGGTACCGTTCGTAATCTGCATCGTCATCTCGGTCGCATTGCCCTGTTCGACGATCTGCATGATTTGATTGTAATTCACTTCGTCGGTCGTCTCTTGCTTGCTGATGAAGAACTGGACGATCCCGACGGTCACCAAAAATATGAGCAAATAAAATCCAGTGTTGCGGATGATCCGATTCATCCCGGGCCTCCTCTCGGCACGCTTTCCTCATTTTAGCATAGCCTGTCTTGGTGGAACAATTACAACGCAAGGCCGATCAACTGCCTGCATAGACCTCGGGTTTCAATATGCCGATGAACGGCAGGTTCCGGTACTTCTCCGCGTAATCGAGGCCGTAGCCGACGACGAACGCATCCGGGATGACGAACCCCGTGTAGTCGGCGTTGATCTCGGACGTGCGGCGGCCCGGTTTATCGAACAAAGCGACTACTCGGACGGAGAGCGCGTTGCGGCGCTCCAGCACGTCGATGAGATAACTCAGCGTGAGCCCGCTGTCGATGATGTCTTCCACGATCAGAATATCGCGGCCTTCCACGGACTGATCCAGATCCTTGACGATCCGCACCTCGCCCGACGAACGCGCTGCCTTGCCGTAGCTGGACACCGCCATGAAGTCGAGCTCCATCTGAATCGTGATGTTCTTGGTCAAGTCCGCCATAAAAATAAAAGCGCCCTTCAGCACGCAGATCACGAGCGGATTGCGGCCCTCATATTCCCGGCTGACGATCTCGGCCAATTCCTTCACCTTGCGCTGGATCTCTTCTTCCGAATACAGTACTTCTTGAATGTCCTTGAGCAAAGAAGAACCTCCCAGTCGATTATTACACGGTATGATAGCATGGCTCCGTTCATGTCGCCGATCGTTCGGGATGACGGGGCTCAGAGTGCCGAATATCAAGCCGGATGAATTGCCGGGTATGCTCGCCTGCCGCGGCGACCGCAGAGCGGCGGAGGCCCGGGATCCAGACGATCCGTCCTTCCGCATCGGCGACGAGCGGCCAACCGTCCCGCTCAGTGCGCGGAATTTTGGCGTCGACGAACATATCTTGCACTTTTTTGGTTCCGTTTAATCCCATCGGCTGCATCCGATCGCCCGGCTGGCGGGTGCGAACCGTCAGCGGCATGGCCAGCGCGTCTGCATCGAACCACGCCTCCCATCGGGTGTCTCTCGGCGCGATGCCGGCGCTGTCTTCGAATTGCTGCGCCTGCAACTGCCAACCATTCTCTCCAAGCCGCATCGTACAGGGAAATTCGGTTACGAGGCAACCGTATGGGGAATGACCGGATGGCGAAGGACCGATGTAAGCTTGATCGTACTCCCGTACGAACGTCCATCCGCCGCCGATATCGAAACGGGTTACCGTATTGCGGTCGTCTTTCATGGCTTCCAGCAGTGCCTCAACCTGTTGATACGCCAAGGATTGCCAATGATTTGCACAACACTTTAATATTAGTTTAATCAATCTGCGTTGTAAAGCGATGTGAAGCCCGCCGAATCGCTCCAGGCGAACCCGGTAACCATCGCCCGAAGGGATGGCCGCATCGCCGATCAGACGAGCGGTTTCCGATTCGAGATAATCGTCGTCGGCCCCCGCCATGTCCGCCAATCGAACAAGCGACTCCTTCAGCCTGGGATTGATCTTCTCGAGCTGCGGGATCAGGTCGAGCCGGACGGCATTGCGCAGATAGCGGCGGCTCGAATTGCTGCTGTCAACCGCGTAAGGCACCTCGTTTCGCTCACAATATTCGAGAAGCTCACCTTTGGTAATACGCAGCAGCGGCCGAAACAGTTCCACGTTATTTTCCCGCCTGCGCAGGGGGATGCCGGCAAGTCCGCTTACGCCGGTCCCGTGCAGTACGCGCATGAGCACCGTCTCCGCCTGATCGTCGGCATGATGGCCCAGCAGCAAATACCCGGCGCCATGCTGCCGGGCCGTCTGCATCAGGAATTCGTACCTTTTGTGACGGGCTGCGGATTGGGCGTTCATGCCTGTTTCTTCTATAAAATAGGGTACGTCGATCTCTGCAGCAGCCAGTGGAATCCCCCAGCTTTTTGCCGTCCGCGCGACAAGCTCCGCTTCCGCATCCGATTCGGCGCCGCGAAACCGATGGTTCACGTGCGCGGCGACGAGCCGCAGCGGGCGAGCCCGCGCCATCTGCGCCAACATGTGCAGCAGCGCCATCGAATCCGGTCCGCCGGACACGGCAACGACTGCGGCTGCACCTGCGCGCCACCAGTCCGCATCGTCCTGATCCGCCATCACTTTGCGCAGCAATTCATCCCGGCACTCCATCACGTCATCCCTTTCGCTAACTCTGGAACACCCACACCGCGATCAGCAAGACGCACAATGACGCGGAGATGAACAGCAGCCCGGCCATCCACCCCGGCACCTGCGATTGTCCGCTTTGTGCGGCGGCAGCCGCGGTACTCTTCGAACGATTCGCCAGCCTCCATTGTTGAAGCGCTTCGCGGGTATTCTCGAACTGCCCGTGGAACGCGCGGTCCATCCATTCCGTCAGCGGGCGCAGCTTCGGATTCGTGCGGACCAGCCGCTGCAGGTCCTCGATCCCCCGATCCTGCGGCAAGCGCGTGCGAGAGAGCATCATCAGCCGCTTGCCGTCCGTCGCATGCAGCCATAGCATCGCAAACGCAAACCAGTCGTACGCCTCGTCGGCCGTACGACTTCCCGCCGCCCAGTAGCCGCGGTCGTATATTTCCGTGAACTGCCGCACGCTGCGGCCGATCGCCGTCACGCCTCCGTAGTCGACCAACTCTACCCGCCCGTAATCATGTACGAGTACATTGTCGCTTTTCAAGTCGGAGAACACCCAACCCGCTTCGTGCAGTTCCGCAAGACGCTCCAGCAGCCGGTGGCCGATGACGCCGATCCATTGCGAGCCGTGCCGCTTCAAATAAGGCGCGAGCGGCAAGCCCGGAATATATCGCATGCTGTAGAATGGAACGTCGCGTCCGTCCTCTTGCGTATAATCGTCCACATCCAACAAAAAAGGGGGCTTGCCCCGCGCGCGCTGCGCTCGATCGAGCGATGCGAGCACGTTGGCTTCCCCTTGCAGCTCCGAAGCTTCCAGGCCGAGCTTAAGCGCGCATACCGAGCGGCCGATGGTCGCCAAATACACCTGCCCGTTCGCCCCGATGCCCAGCAGCCGTTCCAGCTTATATTTTTTGCCGTTCCATTTGCCCGTCACGACGGTGCCGGGCGGCAGTTGCGGCTGTGAGAGTTTTAGAGGTTCAGACGACGTAGTCACTGCGCACCCCGCTAGAATCTCCCGCCAGCTTCGGCGGAGTCTCTGCAACTTCTTTATTGATCATACCACATGTTTCACGGTAATAATCAACCGCTGCCAGAATCGCCGGGCCTGTCGGCGTCGCGCCTTGCATGCGCAAGCGCGCGTACAGATGCGGGAGCCGGTTCGCATCCGTCGTCCAGGCGCAGTCGAGGATGCATGGGATCCGGCTGTTCACGCCGGGATAATGGAGTACCGCGACGAGGCTGCGGCCCGTGCGCGCTTTGAGGCTGAGCGCCAGGTCGCGCACCGCTTCCTCCACGGCATGGAGCTTCGGCTTCATGCTGGCGCTTGTGTCGATCAACAGCGCCACACGCAGCTCCGACGTTTCTTCCAATTCGTCCATGACCCGTACGACTTCCGCCCGCTTGGACGGAGGCAGCTCGCCTACCGATTCCAATCCGAACAGCTGTTTCAGCTCCAGATTGACCGCCTGGCGGATCGTTCCCGCTACCGTCATTCTCGTCATCATCTGCATCGTGCGCGACAACTGCCGACTGGACACGATCCGGCTCATGCCGCCGCCCGCCTTCGCGATCTCGGCGATCTCCCGCGCTCCATGCTCGCCGATCGTACCGTCATCCACGACGCCGATCACGTTCACGGAGATGCCTTCGGCCAGCGCCTGGGCGGCCGCCGTCACCGGGCTGTCGCCCACGTTGGAGCACCCGTCGGTAATCAGCAAGATTTGGTTCATCTTCGCCTGCACATCCTCTCACCTCTTAGAATCTATTAGCAGTTTCGCCAAGAGGTGAGAGATTTATCCGGGGGGCAGCGGAGGCTCCGGGATGAACGTTCCTGTTCGTGTACAGATTGCGGGGGCGCTCGATGTTTCGTTCGCAAGCCTCTCTCATTACCTCCCGGCACATTCCGTCGCTGCCTCGCCGTTGTCCCCGCCGCTTCAACACACTTGCCGCCAGAGCGCCATCCTACTTTCATTGCTACATTCGACGCTCTCTCCGCTAACTCCACCGGCATCAAAAAAGAGGCCATATAGGCCTCAATATTTGACGTTGGCTTTGGTTATGGCTACATATCCCTCATCATAAGGAAGGATCTTTTTCGTCTGGATAACTATAGATGCTCTATGTGCATTTTTCCCGGATTCTGAAAATGATACTGGCACGAAGAAATCTGGGTTATTTGCGCTTTCTCTGCGCAACTTGAGTTCTACATAATGCTCCCTTTTCCCATTATGAAAACTAAATTGCGCTTTAACCACATTGCCGGTCTGATTGACAGTGTTCGTTACAACATGCGGGGCGTGAATAAGTTGATAAACAAATGGAAAGTATAGCATCCGATAAAGCATATTTAAATATCCGCCTTTATTCGCCTTCTCCAACGATACAAAAGTGTTTTCGCCATTCTTTAATTTAACAAAGCCTGTCTCACCAACATTGTCCGATCCGTTTAAAACATGTTGAATTCCAAGCAGATGGCACAGATCGCCTTTTTTGAACCTCAATCGAAGCTCACGTTGTTTATGTCTGAGCTCATAATAATACTGATGGCCGCATAAATACGTCTCGTAAAATTCAGCGACTGTTTGCAAACTTAACTCATTTACATCGGGTCGGTGCATGATAGTGAGAAGATCTTGAGAGACTAAAGGCACGATAGTTTTCCCCTAAACAAACGAATCGACCTTGACAAATCAAGGTCGACTCAACTAATAATTAAAACCGAAGCAGCGACAGGGACAATCTCCCTGTGGGACGGACCTAGAATTTTTTACCCATCTCCTTAAAGGAGGTGCCCCTAGGCGGGTACGCGCGAGCTGCACTTCCGCGTAGTGGAACGATGTGGAATGATCTCGTTCGTATTTATTATACCCCGTTCTTGATCAATTACGCAATAAGAAAAGACTGTCGATTAATTGTTAACATAATGCATTCCGCACGAAGTACCGCTCTTTCGCATAGCCAGCCATCGCAATGGAACACAGCGCCTTTATCCGGTGAGAAGGTTCCGCTCTGGATTTCAACGGAACTCAGCATCGTTATTCCGTGGTTTTACGGTCATTTTGGCAAAGTTTGTCGCTGATAAAGGCCTTCCGTTTCGTTAGCTTTTCCAAACCCCCCCTTTTCGCCGATTAAGGCTTCTGGGTTCCGCTGCCTGCACAGATTGTTTTGCCCGATCCACTATAATTCGACAGTCTCCTACGTGTGCCTATTTGGCGAAATGCAAGGGATCCGGGCACGTTTGACGGGCAATAACATCCTGCAGGTCCGTTAGATTTTATTCAGTGCCGTTTGGATGCGAATAACGGCCGTGGTGTCCGTCGGCTCTTCCAAGCCTTCTGCATTCCAGCAGAAGCGGTATTTACGGTTGCCTATCAATAATTCCCCGCAAATCCGTGATCGGGGGCCGGCGCCTGCTTGTTCTTCTGCTTCGCCATAAACTCCGTTCTCTTGGCGACGGTCTCATCCGCGGCCGCCATCGCCTGCTTCACGTTGCCGCCATGCAGTTCCTCCACGATCCAGCGCTGGCCGAAGCCGGCATGCACCACTTCATCCGCCCAGTCGAAGTCCTGGAACGTCGTCATGAGCGGGTCTTTCGCCTTGTCCCGGCAAAATTCCCATTCTTCCCGCTTGCCCGGCGGATACTTCATCCCTGCCTTCTCGATCGCAATCGTCAGGTGGGTATAGGCTTCGTCAAGCTCGAACAGTTGGCTCGTCATGTCGTACCAGCCGGTCCAATTGCGGTATTGATGCACGTCGTAGCCCTTGGACCGCAGCGCCGCCTCGCCGAACCAACTGTGTCGCACCTCGTCCCACATATGTCTGGCCGTATCGTGGTAGAACGACCAAGGCTTTCCTTCTGTCATAAAGTGAACATAGGCGATCCCTTCGGCGGGCGACATCTCGAAGTAACGGGTAAGCATCATGTAATAGAACCGGCCCTGGTCGCTCTCTTCGAACGTGACTCCGTCCATCTTGATGACGGAGGTGTCGAACCGGCTGTCGCGCGCGCTCGCCCGCGGCAATGCAAATGGCTCCGATTCGACGACAATCCCGGCGTCTATCGCCTGCCGCTCCCCGTCTCCGAATGCCCCTCCCGCAGCCTGCAGCAGCGCCTGGATATACGCCTTCCACCGCTGCGCATGCTCCAACTCCTCGCCGCTCGCCGCTTCCGATAAAGCCGCGATCGCCTGCCGCCCCCAGACCAGCTGCTCTTCCCGATCCAGCAATTGATGCCGCAGCAGACGGATCGTAGGTTCGTCGACGATAGGCTGCGCTTCAGCCATATACCGATGGATCGCTTCCACTTGCGCAACCTTGACTACTTCGAACAACGCGACCAGCAGATCCAGTGCGCTGCCCGACTGAAGCACCTTGTCCATCAGCGCTTCCAGCGCAGGATCGGGACACTTCTCGAATGCCACCGTGCTCATCCTGAGCTGCTTGCAGCGATTGCGGAACTGATCGTAGAACTCGGCATCCTGCCACGCGAAGCGCGCCATAGCGCCCTTCACCTCATATTCCGGTCTGGCCGCCATGTGCCCCGCTTCCGTCCTCATCAGCTTGCGGTCCACGAATCCGAGCCGCTGAAGCCGCTTGGCAGACACCTCTACCGATACGCCGACACGGTCCCAATTTTCGATTCCCATGAATGGATGCAGCATATTCAGTCCTCCATCGCTTGTACTGTGGTAACTCTCTTCTTGCTTATTATACGAGCTGCATGGCATATTCTATATAAATCCTGTATCACAATATTGGTACTCTGAGACATAAGGAATGACCGTTCATCGCTATATTTGGTACTCCAGCAGATAGCAAAAGGAGGACGATTGCACATGTGCGAACTTCCGTCGAAGATCGACCTCGCTCCAAGGTTCGGGAAAGTGCTGTGTGAAACAACCTGGAAATGGGATACCCGCGAGCAGCCGCTGGAGGATTACGACCTCTGGTACGCCTGGAGCGGAGAAGGCCGCGTGACCTTGAACCAGCATGCGTATCCCGTGGGCAAGGGAACTTGCTTCCTGTTCCGACCTGGAGACCGCACGCTTGCCGAACACGATCCGCAAGTCCCGCTGACGGTTACATTTATCCATTTCATGCTGCCGCCGGAACTGATCCCCCCGTTTCCCGAGTCCCATCACGTAGTGCAAGATACTTTTCTGTTCGAAACTTACCTGAGTCAGTACGTCGAGGCAATGGTTGTGGAGTCGGCGGACTACGAGCAGGAAGCCAAGCTGCTCCTGTCTCTGCTCTTGATCCAGCTGCGGAAGGAAAAGGAGAAGACGGCAACAGCGGATCCTCTGTCCACGGTCATCCACTCCATCGCGAACCGGGTTCGCCAAAATCCGGGTCATGCTTACTCCATGGAGACGATGGCGGAATTCGCCCAGCTTTCTCCGCGATATTTCGCGATCAGATTCAAGCAGGTGATGGGTTGTTCAGTCGAGCATTACTTGATTCGCACCCGCATCGAACGGGCGGAATATCTGCTCCGGTACAACGGCATGAACGTGACGGAGGTCGCCGAAGCGCTCGGTTACAAGGATTTGTCGTTCTTCAGCAGGCAGTTCAAGCAGTTCTGCGGCAAGCGGCCCTCGCAGGTCAAGAAGAAAGGAACAGCCGGCATTTAGAACACATCCGGGCCCCAAACCAAGTGCGCCTCCATTGACGCTGGCGGATGAAACGGCTTACAATCGAGTCACCAACGAACCGCCCCCCTATCCGAATGCAAAGGAGCGCGCCTTCATGAACGGGTTCAAGCGGAGACGTCTCCAGCCGGCCCTCGTCATCCTGCTCAGCTCATTGGTTCTCGTACTGATGCTCGTGGAAGGCTTGGTCATCTATTCCTCCACCTCCGACCTGCTATCCAGGAAAATCAGCGAGGCTTCGCTAAGAGAGTTGGAGCAACTGAACAGCGGCATGGAGCAAAATATGCGGTCGATCCAGTCGGCCGCGCTGGCGATTGCCATCAATCCGGACATCATCCGGATCTTGAGCCCGGGCGCGCAAGAAGATGCTTACGTGCAGCTGCGAAATAATGATTTCGCCACGCGCATTCTGTCCAATCTCACCAATTCGCGAAACGATATCAGCGAAACCTACATTATCACGGACCGAATGAGCATTTTCAATTATTCCAATCCCAATGCGTTATACAACAAGGAGCGGGCGGTTACGCAATCGTTCTGGGACTATATGGACGGAGCGCAGGAAGGCTTCATTCCCCCGCGGGATAACGATATCCGAACGGACGGGTCCGGCGGCCGGATCATCACCTACTTCCGTCAGCTTTCGCTGCCGAGCGGCACGGAATTGGGATATGTATGCATCAATGTGAAGGCCGATCGTTTCCTGTCGACGCAGATCGGCGACGGCTCCGCGGCTCGGGAGCGAATCTTCATATCCGACAGCCAATCCGGCATGTTCGCCCCTGACGGCGGAGAACGCGAGTATGCCTTCGCATCCGCGATGCCATCGTCCGCTTCCCTGGACGACAACGGTTATCGGCGATTCGAACAGGATGGCAGCGAGTACCTCGGAACGTATACGAGGCCGAACGCGTTCGGCTGGCGCATCGTCGAAATCCGGCCCTACGAAGCTGTCATGAGCGGCATCAACACCGTGTTCAACCGGCTGCTGATCGTAGTCGCCGCTTGCTTCCTTCTCGCCGTGGCCGTCTCCGTCTTTTTTGCCCGCAGCTTTACGCAGCCGATCAAGCGCCTGATTCACCAGATGAAGAAAGTGGGCCAGGGCGATTTCGATATTGAGCTCGATATGACCTACACGAACGAAATCGGCGAGCTTAACCATCGGTTCATGCTTATGTCCCGGCGGATCGAGCAACTGATGACCAATATCGAACGCGAACAGCGGCAAATTCGGCAGACGGAGCTGCGGGCGCTGCAATCCCAAATCAATCCCCATTTCTTGTATAATACGCTGGATGCGATCAACTGGATGGCGATCCGGTTGAAAGCGGACGATATCAGCCGCATGGCGTCGAACCTCGGCGACTATCTCAGGCTGAGTCTCAACAAAGGGCAAGAAACGACCACGATCCAGGCGGAAATCGAGCACCTGCGGTCGTACGTGCAAATTATGGCCTATCGCTACAGCGGCCGATTCGACTTTCAGGAACAAGTAGATCCGATCATTCTTCCCTATCAGGTTCCCAAAATCATTTTACAGCCTTTGGTTGAAAACAGCTTCGTTCACGGACTCGGAGAACGCAAAGGCCAAGGCGCGATCCACGTTTGGGGCGGCATGGAAGGTGAAGACATCGTGTTCACGGTGACGGACGACGGCGCCGGGGCGGACCCGGCGGCGCTGAACGCGGCACTGCAGCAATCCGAGCCTACGGCCGGCTACGGCATTCACAATGTGAATCAAAGAATTCGCCTGCGTTACGGAGCGCGCTACGGTCTTGCCTATGAAGCGGTGGAACGCGGAACCCGGGCCATCCTGCGGCTGCCGCCCGAGCCCCCTGCGATCAAGGAGGAATCGAAATGCTGAACGCATTGATTGTGGATGATGAAGACTTCGTCCTCGAAGGATTGAAGCACGCGGTCGACTGGGATCGATTCGGTATCCGGGTATGCGGAGAAGCGAACAACGGACTGGAAGCGTTGACGTTCATAGACGACTTCCGCCAACCGCTCGATATTGTCATCACGGACATCAAAATGCCGGTAATGGACGGCTTCGGACTGATTAAGGCATTGAGCGAACGGCAGCTGGCGTGCAAGATTATCGTGTTGACAGGCCACGAGGAATTTGATTTTGCCAGGCAGGCGATTCACTATCGCGTGTTCGAATACTTGATGAAGCCGGTCGTGCTGGAACGGATCGAGGATGCGATTATCCGGCTGGCCGAAGAATGCCGCAGAGAAACCGAAGCCAGACACAGGTCGGCAGATATGGAGCGCAAGCTGCTTCTGGGGCGCCCGATGCTGGAGCAGCAATTTTTCCATCGCCTCATCCACGGGGTTGCGGATCCCGAACTGCAGCAATCTCTGGGCCTCAAGCTGGAAGCGGAAGGCTATCAGGCGATTATCGCGCACATCGACCCTCTCAAACAGCCGATTTCTTTCAATACGGCAAGGCGCGAAGCGGATGACCAGGTATTGTCCCAGCGTGTTTACGCCCATCTTTCCGCAAAGCTGGCCGAGTATTTTCCGATCGTTCCCCAGCATGTCGGCCCGAACGAATGGGTGCTGCTGATCCTGTATCCGAACAAACGCATGATCGGCCAACTGGAAGCAAAGCTGGTCGAAGTGCAGATCGATGTCGCGCTGGCGGAGGAAAGAACGATCACATTCGCCATCGGCGGCGCCTATGACGATCCCATATCGCTTGCCCGGTCTTACCGCGAAGCGCAGGAGGCGTTGAAGCACAAGCTGTATTACGGCAATGCGAGCATGATTTTCTTCAGCGATATTGAACACAGCCAGGGAATCTACGCCGATCCGTTCCGCGAGACGAAGCAATCGCTGAACGACGCGGTCAACTTGTGCGACCTGGAGCGAGCCTCGCGCATGTTGGATGACATCCGGCAGTCGCTCCTGTCGGGCAACTATTATCGGACGGAGTTCGTTCGCAATTTGAGCATGGAGCTTGCGCTCATCGTGCTGCATGCTCTGCATGAGAAACGGGAGAAAGCGGAATCGGTATGGCCGGATGCTCCCGACCTGATCGACTGCATTCAGCGGCTGGAGACGTTGGACGATATTTTTGATACACTGCGGGATGCCTATGCGTCAGCCATTCGCCATCTCGAACGGAAAAGCGACGCGAAGAACCGGCATACGATCGCCTTCATCGTCGACTACATCGGCAGCCATCTGGATTCGGACATCAAGCTGGACGATCTGGCGCAGAAAGTGTACCTGACCCCCAACTATCTCGGATACTTGTTCAAGGAAACGATGAACGTCGGGTTCGCGGAATACGTAACGGGCAGGCGGATGGAGCATGCCAAGAAGCTCCTTGCCGAGCCGGGCAGCCGGATCAACGAAGTCGCGCTGAAGGTCGGGTACAAAAATCCCCACTACTTCAGCAAATTATTCAAGGAATACACCGGGCAATTGCCATCCGCGTATAAATGACGACCCCGGCAGCCGAATGATGAACCTCCGTTGAATTGTGTTTGTTATTGTTGATCCGTTACCTACAAGGCGGCTGTGACATTTATTACACTTACGGATGAACACCAATACGATGCAATGGAGGGCGTCAAACGATGAAATCAAAAGCTTTAGCGCTAATCCTGCTTGCTGCAGCCATGCTGATGCTGGCCGCTTGCCAGAATGGCGGAAACAACACGCAGACAAGCGGAGCGTCCGGCACGCCGTCAAACGGCAACGCAAGTGAAAGCGGTTCCGCGGGCAAGGACGTCGAGCTGCGATTTGCCTGGTGGGGGTCGGAGGATCGCCACACGGCTACGTTGGAAGCGATCAAAATTTTCGAAGACAAAAATCCGGGCATTCGCATTCTTCCCGAATACTCCGGCTTTGACGGCTACGAGACGAAGCTGCAAGCCCAAATCGCCGGCAACAGCGTTCCGGACATTTTTCAGTCCACCAGCACCATCAACTCCCGGCTCGGCGCAGACAATCTGCTGACGCTCGACGGCAAGGTCGATACGTCCGGCCTGGATGACGCCATTCTCGCCGCGCAGTCGATCGGAGGCAAGACGAACGGCATTTACATCGGTCTGTACACGGAAGCTTATGCCTATAACAAGACGCTGCTGGACGAACTGGGCGTAGCGCCGCCGACTTCCCCTTACACATGGGACGATCTTGCCGCGAAGTTCAAGGAGGTTGCAGACAAGTCCGGCGGAAAAGTATACGGGGCCGTCGATTCCTCCGTTGCCTTCGACGAATTCACCTATTTCGGCCCCGCCGCTCTTGACGCCAGGGACCCGTTCCCCAATTCGATCGACGCTTATACGTTCACCGAGGATCAGATCAAGGCCTATTACCAGTATTGGGCGGACCTGAGACAAGCCGGAGCCGTCGCTCCGCCCGACCTGTCCGCCACCTCGGACGATTCGGCCAATTCCTTGCTCGTCACGCGCCGCGCGGCGTTCGTACCGATCGCATCCAGCTCGTTCTCCCGGTTCCAGAGCCAGACCAAGGACCAGTTGGAAATGATCATCATGCCGCAAAACGGGGATAACGGCCGCTCCGTCAAACCGGGGGCGAGCCAGATTCTCTCCGTCGGCGCCAAGACGAAGCATGCGGACGCGGCTGCCAAATTTATCGATTTCTTCATCAACGACCCGGATGCGGCCGCCGTCCTGAAGACCACGCGCGGCGTCCTGCCTACGCAAGCCCAGCGCGACGCCATGCTGGCCGACCCGAATCTGGCCGATGAAGACAAGAAGAACATCGCCATCCTCGGAGAAGCGGCCAAGCTGGAAGGCAACGTCACGCTGCCTCCGCCTGCCGGCGAACAAGTGCTCGGTTGGAAGGGCATGATCGAGAAGGTCGGGCAGGAAATCGCATTCGATAAGATCTCGGTCGAAGAAGGCGCCAAGAAACTGAAAGAACAAGCTTATGCATCCGTAAGCGCCCAGTAACCCGCCTTGCCTGCAAGAGAGAAGACACAGGGCCGGCCCTGTGTCTTCCTCTTCCCTGTTCTGGCGTAGGAAAGGAGAACGTGATCGCGTTCATGCAGCAGATTGCAATCATCAAGAAAAAGCCGACGGGCAATCGCAGCCGGCAAACCGTAGCGGCGTATTTGTTCTTGCTGCCCTGGCTGGTCGGGTTCTTCGGCTATACGTGCTGGCCCTTCATCCACTCCTTCTACTTGTCGTTAACGCAAAGCACGCTGAGCGAGACAGTCTTCATCGGCCTTGACAACTACGTGAATATGTTTAGCGACGGGCGATTCCTGAAATCGCTGGAGGTTACGACCAAATACGTGTTTCTCTCCGTACCGCTGAAGCTGGCCATGGCGCTGTTCGTCGCTATGCTGCTCTACAGGTCTTCCTTCAGCATGACCGTCTATCGCACGCTGTTTTACCTGCCCTCGCTCATCGGCGGCAGCATTGCCGTCGCTGTGATGTGGCGCCAAATTTTCGGGATCGACGGCTTGTGGAATTCGCTGCTTGCCCTGTTCGGCATTCCGGGCAAAGCATGGCTGGGGCAGCCGGACTATGCCTTGTATTTGTTGGTCCTTCTCGTCGTATGGCAGTTCGGCTCTTCCATGGTGATCTTTCTCGCCGGCTTGAAGAACGTGCCTGCCGATATGTACGAAGCGGCCATGATCGACGGGGCCGGGGCGGTGAAGCGGTTCCTCCGAATCACCTTGCCGCTCATTTCGCCCATTATTCTGTTCAACCTGATTTTGCAGACGATCGGTTCGTTCCAAGTGTTTACCCAAGGGTATGTCATCACCAAGGGCGGCCCGATGGATGAAACGCTCTTTGCCGTATTGTACATCTACGAACTGGCGTTCAAGCAGCAGAAGATGGGCTACGCGTCCGCCATCTCCTGGATGCTCCTCGTCGTCATCGCGGTCGTGACCGCCGTGCTGTTCTTCACCTCCAAGCGCTGGGTGTACTATGAGAACGAAATCCAAAGGGGGCGCTGACATGTCCGAGCGCCGCGCGCCTCTTGCCGCTTTCAAGCATCTTCTGCTGACTGCGTTAAGCCTGGCCATGATTTATCCGGTGATATGGCTGTTTCTCGGCAGCTTCAAAGCCAACAATGAAATCTTTGCGATTACGAATCTCTGGCCGAGCCAAATTCTATGGCACAATTATGCCGACGGCTGGACGGCGGTGCCGGGCTACTCCTTTGCCGACTTCTTCATGAATTCCTTGACGGTCTCGTTCCTGGCGGTGGCCGGAAGCATTATTTCGTGCACCGTCGTCGCTTTTCCGTTCGCGCGCATGCACTTCCCGCTGAAGGGGCTGTGGTTCTCCCTTCTCCTGGGCACGCTGATGCTGCCCGCGCAAGTATTGCTCATTCCGCGATACGTCATGTTCTCCGATCTGGGATGGGTCAATTCGTTCCTGCCGCTGATCGTGCCGTCATTCCTTGCGACCAACGCTTTCTTCGTCTACCTGATGATCCAGTTCATGCGCGGGATTCCGCGCGAACTGGACGAAGCCGCGATCGTGGACGGGTGCGGCCCGTTCCGCACGCTGCTGTTGATCCTGGTTCCCAACTGCAAGCCCGTGATTTATACCGTGGCCATCTTCTCCTTCCTGTGGAGTTGGGACGACTATTTCGAGCAGTTGCTGTACTTGAACGAGGTCCGTAAATTCACGGTGCCGCTCGCGCTTCAGATGTTCGTGGACAATGCGGCGCAAATCCGGTGGGGGGCGTTGTTCGCGATGTCCATTTTGTCGATCGTCCCGCCCATGCTCGTCTTCTTTTTCGCTCAGAAGCATTTTGTGGAAGGCGTCGCCACCTCGGGAATCAAGTAAAACCGACTCCGGCGGCTAAGGATCTCCCCTCAGCTCACCGTCCGCGGGCGCTCGATCCGGCCCAGGCCGGGATAGCGGAATGCCGCCCATTCCGGCTGGCGCTTGACGATCCGGGAGACGATCACCGTCATGTCGTCGCGGATGCCGGCCGGGTTTTGCCGGATCGCGATATTCAGCAGCTCGTCGGCCAGCTCCTGCGGATCGTCGGTCTCGATCTCCTGCAGCACCCGCTTCATCCACAGCTCCTTGTTCACCGCGTATTCGGGCGCATCGAGCACGCCGTCGGTCATCATGACGAGCGTGTCGCCCGGCTGCAGCTGCACCTGCAGCAGATCGATCTCGATCTCCTGCAGGATGCCGATCGGCAAGTTGCTGGCCGCTACCGGAATGATGTCGCGCCCCCGCTTGATGAAGCTCGGCGTAGAGCCGATCTTGAGCAGCGTCGCATGCGCGGCGTACAAGTCGATCAGCGCCAGATCCACCGTAGCGAACGTCTCATCCGGCGACCTGAGCAGCAGCACCGAGTTCACCGACTTGATCGCCAGCCGCTCGTCGATGCCGGATTGCAGCAGCTGCTCCAGCATGGACAGCGCCGCGCTGCTCTCCATTCGCGCCCGTGTCCCGTTGCCCATGCCGTCGCTGAGCGCCACCGCAAATTTGCCGTTTCCGAGCTCCGTGATCGTGAAGCTGTCCCCGGACAGCACGTCGCCGTCCTTGGCGACGCCGGCCACGCCCGTCTCCACCTCGTACACTTTGGCCGATGCGAATACGACCGTCGTCAGGTGCGCGGCCGGCGCCCCCGTCTTCTCCTGCCGCACGCTGACTGTCTCCCCGAGAATCTCGGACAGGAGCGGCGCGATCATTTTGCGGCATTCGTCGTACCCGGTGCGGAAGGCGTGCACCAGCTCGATCTCGATTCTTCCCTCCTCCAGACTGATAATATCGATATGTTGAACGGCAAGCCCCAGATGGTCGATGGCTTCCCGGATTTGTTCTTCCTGGCGCTCCAACTGCTGCGACTCGCGGCGGATCTCCTTGACCAGGTCGTCCATCACCTGCGACACGCCGGAGAGCTGGTCCGCCACCAGGTAGCGGCTGTCCTGAAGCTGCTGCCGCCAGTGCAGGTCATGCTGGTACAAGTCGTACTCCCGCTTCAGAATTTCCAGCACCTTAGGCGTCTTCACGCAATGCCGCGACCAGCTCTTCGGAATTTCCGCCTGCGACAGATTCGGCTTGTCCGCCACCGCGCCCATCATATCGGTCATCAGCTTGTACGTCTGCAGGAATTGCCCGTCCCAGCACAGCCCGCGCTTATGGCAGCCTGCGCAGGCATTCTGGTGGACGCAGCTTACGAAGTGATCGAAATCCCGGTTCTGGCTCGACTTGTCCCCCTCTTCGGTAATTTGGCGGAAGCTGCCCGAGAGCTGGCGGAACACTTCGGAGAAGCGCGCCACCCGCTCGGCTGTAAGGTCGCGAACTTTCTTCGCGTATTCCCGCTGATTCTGCGCATAATGGACGGTACCCGGCACATAGGATGATAGAGAGTCAAGCCAGCGGCGCGGCGTCAGGAAGAACAGCGCGGCGGCGGCAAGCGTCGTCCAGGCGGATGCGAGCGTCCCTGCCGCGTCCGAGGCGATCAGCGTCAGCACCGTCGTCCCGAGCAGCAAGCCGAAGATGGAGGCCGTCTTGCCGCCCTCGCGGGTGAGCCCGGCCAGCAGCCCGCCGAAGGCCAGCAGCCCGATCTGTCCGGCTGCCGCCAGATTGGACAATGTCAACATCATGCCGGCCACCGCACCGGCTGCCGTGCCGATCGCCGCCCCCCCGGCGAAAGCGGCCAGCAACACGATATAGCGCGTCAGCACGTCCACGACCTGCACGCCGTACAACGACCAGCCGGACATGCCGGTCAGCAGGCAGGCGGCCAGAATGAGCGCGCCAACCCATTCCTCCTGCTTCAATTGCGTCAGCTTCTTTGGCCTGTTGATCATGCCGAGCACATGGATGAACAAGATCGACAGGACGAACGACAGCCCCGCGGTTGCCGCCGTCCACACGTAGGGCAGCCAATCCGGCTTGTCCGCCAGCACGGTTTCGAACAATCGGACGATCAAGGAGGCGGCGAAAACAACAATCGGCGCATGTGACAGATCCGCTTTCTCATACAGTTCAAGCCCCCGATACAATAAATAGATGACCCCAAGCTCCGCTGCGGTCACCATCGGCGACGGGTCGGCCGTCCAGAAGCTTCCCGCGATCAGCCCGGCCGCCGCCCAGAACGCCAGATCCCTCCGCACATACAACACAACGCCATAGAAAGCCGCGGCGAACGGCGCGATCTGCGCCACGAGCTCTGCCCTGCCCAGCAGGATACCCATGCCAATGATGATCGCGATCCACTTGCGTTCGCTGATGGCTCGTCCGAGCCGAATGAATCGCCCGGGCGCATCCGCTGCCCGCTGGCTGACCTTGCCCGCCCCCGCTCCCCTCTGCTCCCTTCCCGGCACCGCATAGCTTCCGGCCCCCGAACGCGTCATGAATGGCACAACCGTCGTCTTGCCCATGATGCACACCCCAATCTCCCAAAAATGAATGTGCCTCTAATTATAGGGGCCTTGTCCGGGAAAGTTTGTCAGAACGCGTTAGGCGGACAAAAGTTTTTTCCGACAGGCTCCGAGCGAGCCAGGCGACGGTATTCGCAGACGTGTCAAAGGCGCGGCACGACAACGGAAATTCAGCGGTGTTCGAAAGTACGTTCCCCCGGTCTGTCGCCCTCCCTCCGCCCTGAATCGCGTCCATCCGACGGCACCGCATGTACGGAAAATAGACGCGAAACGCGCCCGAATGCCGGATCGGCGCGAAAAAAAACGGCGACTCCCGCCGAAGCCGGGCCATCGCCTTGTTCCATAAATATTCGTTCCCTCTGTCACTTAGCGCTCCTGTTGCCGATCCGTCTGCGAGTCGCCGCAAACGGCATGCCACAGTCCAGTCATGGCGATCAGCGGATTGTGCCCCAGGTAAAGTGCCCGCCATCGGTGCGAATGCACGCTTCGTGCAGCTTCGCGGCGTACCGCAGCATCGGTCGCCATTCGGATTTGCCAAGCTTTTCGACTTCGGCCCGGAGCATCTTCAGTTGTCTCATGCTATCGCGTCGTCCCCGGCTGCTCGGCCAGACGAGAGGCCGAATTGCGGTCCAGATAGAGCCGCCAGTCGGGATGCGACCGCAGATAGGTGGCGGGCACTTCGTTCGTGACCGGACCTTCGAGCGTATTGCGGATCGCTTCGGCTTTTACAGCGTGCGGCACGCACGAAATAATCGTTTCGCAAGCATAGATTTGCTTGACCGTCATCGTAATTGCGATTTTCGGCACATCGTCCAACGTCGGGAACCAGCCCTCGCGCACCTGCTGCCGTTTGCAGCTTTCGTTCAATTCGACGAAGCGATACGCCTCGGTCGCATCGAAATCTGCCGGGGGATCGTTAAAAGCGATGTGCGCATTCTCGCCGATTCCGATCAGCCCAAGATCGATCGGCGCTTTGGTCAGCTCGCGGGAAAGCGCCGCAATCTTCGCCTCCGCGTCTCCCTCACCGTCGACAAAATGGACCTCGCCGATCGGCGCGAATGCGAGCAGACGCTCTTTCAGATACTTTCGGAAACTGGCGGGGTGCGTCTCCGGCATGGCGACATACTCGTCCAAATGAAACATGACAACCTTGCTCCAGTCAATATCCCTCTTGACAAATTCACTGATAAAATCGAACTGCGACGCCCCTGTAGAGACGATGATTCTCGCTTGACCTCTCCGCTCGATTGCGCCGCGAACGACCTCGGCCGCTTTATCCGCGGCTTTTGCTCCCAATTGCTCCGCTGTTTCGGAAATGATAACATGCACGACTTGCGCCTCCCGGTTTATTTTTGATCGAACAGCTTGGCATGCAGCCAAGCATAAGCCTTGCTTCCGTGTATCCGGTGATCGCCCGTAAAGATGTCCGTCTCGAAATGCTCGGCTCTATCAAGCAGCCGATAGACGCTTGCAATTTGGCGGCAGGCTTCCAGCGTAGCGCCGATCGGGAAAATTGCGTCTTCCGTCCCCGATTCGACCAATAGCGGCCTTGGCGCGGTCAGACTGATAATATCCGGCATTTCGGCATGCAGGCTCAAGCCCGGCACATAATTGTCCACGCAATGACGAATCGACAAGATGCTGTCTCTGAACGTGTTAACGTATCCGCTTACGACCGTTGCGCGAAACCGCTCGTCGCTCGCCGCGGCGAAGCCCGCTACAAGCCCGCCTCCGGAGATGCCCATGCACCCGATTTTGTCAGCATCGACATCCGGCAATCCGCTCATATAGTCCAGCGCACGAATCGTTTCGTACACCCGGTAACCCGCGAGCGTACGGCCGATTTGCAGCAGAAAGGTCGATATTTTGTGACAGGAGCTATACTCGCCATTCCGGGCGTCCTCTTCCATTTTCCGGTCCCCGAAGCCAAGCAACTCCGGCACGCATACGATAAATCCGCGTCTGACCAGTTCCACGGCGAAACAATTCTGATAGGTCGGCTCCGTCATCTCTGTCGTGCCGTCGGGCATCAAGCCTGCGATCTCCTTGCTTCCATAACCGTGACCGTGGCAAGCGATCACCGCCGGCCGTCTCCCGTTGACCCCGGCCGGCCGCAATACGTACATCGGCATTTCCAGGCCGGCGCAGGTCTGTATCACGACACGCGCGCGCACATAATCGCCGCAGTCCGTCCGCTCGATTTCTCTTGGCTGCAAGGGCGCGGCTTTGTCGGCAACAGGGCCGAGAGCGGCGATGAACTGTTTTTTCAGCTTATCCCGCCAAAGCGCCCACTCTTCAACGGTGGGGGCGCAGAACGCAAATTCCGGCCGAATACCGCGCAAAAGATCGGTCAAATAAGCGTCCGGGTGCCACATATCAGATTTCCTTCTTCCGCAGCGCTATATTTTCCAGCCTGGCAAGTAATGTGCTGTATTTTTCAGCATTTGACCAAACAACCGTTCAGCTTGGGCAGGCTCGATCGCCACCAGCGGATCGTTCAGGAACGCCTGAAAAGCAAGGGATTCATTGTTCGTTATTCCCGCTTGAAGAACCGTCTGCTGATTCAGAATATGCTTGGTTACCATGCTTTCAACGCCAACCGGCAGTCTGCCGGCGATGACCGGCTTCAGGCTGTCACGGGAAAGCACCGCATTCGTCTCGACAATCGCGCCAAGCGGCAGCCCTTCCATCTGGCCTTTGTTGGGCACGTTCATATTCGTAACGATATTGCCGAGCCCTGTGAGCGCTTTGATAATGTCGATGGCTTCCTCGCCGGACGGGCGCAGCGTCATCTCTTGCTCTCCCGCAGCCAGACGCGCCGACATTTCCTTGAGCTTGTTCGCTTCCGCGATTCTCCAGTCGACTGTCGTCAGGGAGAAGCCCCACCGCTCAACCTGTTCCTTGCTCGACAAATACCAGGAGAGCGGCATGAATTCCGCGGAGTGGCGGTCGCCGGAAGCGGCCAGCAGACCGTATTTTCTGGACAAATCGAACTTTACTTTATGCAGGTTTTTATGGCCGTAATGACCTTCCCCATAGCCCTGCTCATCATATTTATCGACGAATTCCCGATATAGCGTCATCAGGTCGATGCCTTTCCATGTTGCCTGGTCGATCCAGGAAAAATGGTTGATGCCCAGCACATTAATGCCGACATCGTGCCAACGCGCGCCTTCGATGCCCGCAATATCCTTCAGGACGCAAGTCAGCAGCTTTTGCGCCGAAAACACTTCATGGCAGCAGCCGATTGCCTTGATGCCGGGAAACGTTTCGTACAGCGTCCATGTGCATACGGCCATCGGATTCGTATAATTGATCACCCACGCATCCGGAGAGAATTGCCGGATATGCTCGGCAATCTCCACGAACATCGGAATTGTCCTGAGCGCGCGCATGATCCCGCCGGGGCCGGTAGAGTCGCCAACCGACTGATAAATGCCGTATTTCTCCGGCTCGTGGACGTCGGAAGCCATCTCCTGGAACGTGCCCGGTAAAATCGAAATGACAACGAAATCCGCTCCCGTGAGCGCTCTCTGCAAGGAACGCACCGCTTCGTATTTCCATTTGCCGATGGCATCGTCACGCGCCGACAGGCGGTTGCCGATCACTTCGTTCCTCTTCGCGGCATCGTAATCGATATCGTAAAGGCTGACGATGCCCGACATATTCGGATCCAGGGCAAGATCCGTCATCAGCGACCAGGCCCATCCCCGCGAGCCTCCGCCGATATACGCGATTTTCAAGTCTTTCGCTTTGCTTTCCGTATGGTTCATCCCGCAGCTCTCCTATCAGGACAGAGCGGCCTGTACGTCACGCGTATCAAGCCGCCCTGCCTGCGATTCGTTACGAATTGGCCTTGGCGTAGCCTTCCTCGAATTCCTTCGTCACCTGGTCGCCGCCTGCCGCTATCCATTGCTTGATCATGTCGTTCCAGCCATTCACGTCGATGGAACCGGTAATATACTTGACTACCGCGTCATTCAGAAGATTGAACAACTGCGAGCCCTTCTCCGCATCGGTATCGGAGATGAGACCCGCCGACGCGTTATACACGACGATTTTCTCATTCTCATTCAGGAAATTGCGATAGCGGTTGACGAGCGGGTCTGTAGATTCGACGAGCGTTTTCGGGAAGATCATGAACGCGCCGAACGGAAGTACGTCTTTATTGTAGGCTTCGTTCTCGATCACGACTTTGCCGTTCTCAACCTTATGATGAACACCTTCGAGCCCCAAACCGACCAGGTCTCTGATTTCCTCGGACGCCAGTTGATCGAGGAAGCCGAGCACCTTCTTCAGCTCTTCCTCGGTCTTGACACTCTTCTTCGGAATCATAATCAGGCCGTTGTAGCCGTTGTCCGCGCCCGTTATTACGCCCTTCGGTCCTTCCAGAGCATTGACGAAGCTGATGTTCGCATTCGGATTGCTCTTCTTCAGATCGTCGAACTGTCCGTCCGGAACATCGCACATACAGTAAAGCACAGACCCTGCCTTGCCATTGATAATCGGCTCCTTGGCGTCCTGCACAACCGGGAAGTCGGTGTTGATGTAGCCCTTGGCGTACATATCGCGCAGAAACGTCAGCATGTTCAAATATTCCGGCGTGTGGAAGTCTTTGGTGAACTTGCCGCTATCGTCAACACTCCAACTGTTCGGAGCGCCGAACCAGACCCTCAAGTTTTTGATGTTGCCGAGAATGTCTTTGCTGAGCGAAAGGCCGGTCGTATCCTTCTTGCCGTTCTTGTCCGGATCCTGCGTGGAGAAGGCTTCCAGCATTTTTGCAAAATCATCCAGCGTCTTCGGCTCCTGAAGGCCTACCGCATCCAGCCAGTCCTGCCGGTAAATGAGACCGCCGCGGGACAAATCGCGGGCCCGATAAATACCGTACAGCTTGCCGTCGACCGATGTCGCTTTGACAAGCGCCGGATTAAGCTGCGACAGATTCGGAAAGTCCTTGAGGTACGGGTTGAGATCCCAGAACACGCCCGCACGCTCGGCGCTGATGACCGTGGGACGAAAGTTTTCCTGCACGATCATTACGCTCGGCATTGTGCTCGAAGCCAGCGTGACGTTGATCTTGTCCGTGTACGCGGCGTCCGGCACCCAAATCATTTCGAGTTCGGTATTCGTACGTTTCTGGATTTCTTTCAGAATCGGATTGTCGTTCGACGGAGGATCGGGATTGAAGTAAACATTCATCATGCTGAGCTTGAACGGTGGTTCCTGTTTCTCCGGCGAAGGTGCTTGCTGACTCGCACTTGCGGGCGCGCTGGAGCCCGGCGCTGAAGAAGCATCGTTCTTGCCGCTTTCTCCGCACGCCGTCACGACCAGCATGACAAGTGCAACGATCATGGACAATGCCGCTTTGTTCCAGTTGCGCTTCCAACCTGTGGACATGGTGTTTCCCCCTCATAAATTGGTGAGTGTATATTTGCACAACGAAGCGATACTTTTTCCCATCGCCTCGTCGATACAAATCGTCGCTGCTGCAGTTTGCGATTTTCACTATCCTTTGACCGATCCGAGCATTAGCCCTTTGACAAAATGTTTCTGCAAAAAAGGATACACCGTCATGATCGGCATCGTCGCAATGACAATGACGGCCATCTTGACCGTTTGCGGCGGCGGAAGCACATAGTCTCTATCGAATCCGACATCGCCGACATCGCTTTTATTTCCGATCAAAATCTGGTTGAGCAGCACTTGTATCGGCCATTTCTTCGTATCGTTAATGTACAAGATCGCGCTGAAAAAAGTGTTCCAGTGGGCAACCGCGTAGAAGAGCGCAAAGGTTGCCAGGACGGGCATCGACAGCGGCAATATGATCCGAAACAAAATGCCGAAGTCGTTGCAGCCGTCAATCCTGCCGGATTCCTTCAGCTCGACGGGAAGATTCGAGAAGAAGCTCCGCATGACGATCATATTGAACGAGCTGATCGCGGAAGGCAGGAAGAGCGCCCAGTAGGTGTTGATCAGCCCCAGTGACTTGACGATCAGGAAGGAAGGAATCATCCCGCCTTCGAACAGCATGACGAAGATGATCATAATCATCATGACGCGCCGTCCGTCCAGGTTTTGATGCGACAGCGCATACGCGGTCAGCGCCGTAAACAAAAGGTTGATGAACGTCCCCACGATCGTAATGTATACGGAAGCGAGCAGGCTGCGCAGGAGCGTATCGGTTGAGAAAATGTACTTGTACGCGGCCAGCGAGAACTTCTCCGGAAAGATAACGAAATCTTTGCCGATCAGTGAGACGGGGTCCGACAAAGAAGCGGCGATGATATAGATAAAGGGCAGCACGGTGCTGACGGCAAACAGCAGCAGCAACGTCGCGTTGCTCCAGTCAAACAACCGGCTCCCCCAACTGGTGCTTCCCGGCATAAGTTAGAACACTCCTTCCTCGCCCAGCTTGCGCGCCAACATGTTGGATGTGACTACAAGGATGATGCCGACTGTTGACTTGAACAGACCGACTGCCGTCGTATAGCTGTATTGACCGCCTTGAATGCCAAGCGTATATACGTACGTATCGAACACCTCACCGACCGGACGGTTAAGCGGATTGAGCATCAGCCATATTTGCTCGAAGCCGGTATTGAGAAAATCGCCCATCCGCAGGATCAGAAGAATCGCCAGCGTGCTTCGAATGCCGGGCAACGTAACATGCCATGCCTGACGCAGCCTTCCGGCTCCGTCGATCCTCGCCGCCTCGTACAGATCGGTATTCACGCCCGCAAGCGCTGCCAGTATAATTATGGTGCCCCATCCTGTTTCCTTCCACAGCCGCTCCCCGATAATTAACGGACGGAACCAGGTCTCGCTCAGCATGAAGCTGATTTTCTGATAGCCCATCGATTCGAGAATGCCGTTAACCAGCCCGCCGTCCGTCGCGAATATCGTGTAGGCCAACCCGAACACGACGACCCACGAGACGAAATGCGGCACATATATCGCAGTCTGGATAATCCGCTTATATACCGTGCTTCTTAATTCGTTCAGCAGCAGCGAGATGATAAGACTGCATATAAACGCCGTAAAAATAATATACACGGCCAATATAGACGTATTGCGAAGCAGCATCAGGAAATCGGGGCCGTTAAAGAAGCTTCTGAAATGTTTAAGCCCCACCCAATCGCTGTCGAGGAAACCTCTTCCGACCTGATAGTCCTTGAACGCGATCAATGCTCCATATATAGGCGCGTAATGGAACAACAGATAGTAGATCGCTCCAGGCAGCAGCATGACGTAAATTAATCGGTTGGCGTAAATTCGTTTCATTCTTCCTGATTTCCACAAAACTGTTTGTTGCAACCGTATTCACCCCGTTTCCGTTTGTGACTTCCCTTTCAATCTAAATGAGCCCTCCATTCCTGTACAGGTTCCTTGCGGAACCAAGTGCCCAAAACCGCGCCGAGCGTGCATTGGCCGCCGACGCAAGCGTCTTGCCTGTGCGAATTGCCCGTTCCGGTATTCCGAAGGGAACCTGCCGGTATCTTTGCGGCACCGCTACCGGCATGCGCACGCAAATAGAACCGGCTTCGCCTTGTTGGGCGAGCCGGTTCTATTGGTTGCCGCGGGCAAAATCATGTCAACCCGCCGCTCTGCGGACCGAATGAAGGCGATTTATGCAAGTCGCGAGCTACGATCGCGCCATACAGATCGGGGCGGCGATTGTCCGCCGGATGCATATCGGATACGTCCGTCTGTCCGTCTATTCCCGGGTCCTGCCGGACAGGCTTCAATTCGAATTCGTGAATCAGAATATCCGGTTCGCTCGCTTCGCACAAAGCGATCACTTCGCCTTCTTCGGAACAGATCAGCGACTGCTCCGGATGCGCAAAGCATACCGGAATACCGTTTTCGTAAGCGCGAACCCGCATCAGAGCGGTGTTGAACGGACTTTTATCGCCCCATGTCGGGTTCAGTATGACTTCCGCGCCTTTCAGCCTCAGACAGCGCATGTTCTCCGGCCACCTGCGGTCCGCGCATATGACGATACCTGCCCGGCCGAAGTCGGTCTGGAATACAGGCAATTCGTTGCCTGGTGTGTAGAACAGACTCGTTTGAATTTTGTAATAGGTTCCCGCCAACTCACCCTGCCGATCGATCAAATAGGCTGCATTTCTTAGCCTCCGATCCGCCCCAAGTTCCGAAGCGCCGACGACGAGATAACTTTCCAAGCGTGCGGCCAGCCTGGCCGCACGCTGCATGACGGGGTCCTGGAATCCTTCAACTGCGCAAGCTCGCAAGCCCTCGGGCGTGCAGCGCCCTCTGTCGCGCTCCATGTATCCGTCAAGGAAGCACTCCGGCGTGATCAACACGTCAATGGATCGGCCTTGCAGTTCCACCGCCATTTGCTCCAGCAGATCTATGTTGAAGGCCACGTCTCCCCACCGGCTTTTCACCTTAAGCAGCGCCGCCCGAACCCGGCGGTTGCATTGAACGCTCGACACTTGTCACCCCTCCTCGCCGCCTATTCGGCCAGCTTGCGCCGATATTCGCCCGGCGTCATCCCTTCGATCCTGCGAAAATAACGAATAAAGTTCTGCGGACTGGAATAGCCGACCTTATCCGCGATGTCCGACACCTTGACAGCCGGATCATGCAGCAATTGCTTGGCAACCTTCATACGATGGCGAGTCAGATAATCGCTGAAATTCGTCCCCGTCTCGTTGCGGAATACTCGCTTCAAATAATTCGGATGATAATTGAGCGTCTTCGCGCAAATCTCCAGCGTCAAATCGGTGTTGTAGCGCTCGTGAATGAGCTCCAGCATCATTTCCGATATTTTGAACTGTCTGGCCGTCAAATAGGCGTCGATGGTCTCGACAACCGGAACGACAATGCCGCGCATCAACCATTGCTTGATTTCCTCGCTCGTCCTGAGCTCGAACAACTGATCGAATACCGACTTTTCTTTCTCTTGCTGCACACGCCATTCGCCGCCGAACGTTTCGGCTATGCGATGAATATCCACCACCAACCGCACCAACGCCATCTGGTAAACCTGATAGTTTGCATCCTTGATGAAAATGCGCTCCAGAAATGATGTCAGCAATCTGTCGGCTTCATCCAGGTTCAGGCGCTTGATCGCATCCAGAAGCTCTGTTGCGACTTCCTCGGGATATTCCGCGCTATCTTCAAGCCTCGGGCGAATATCGTCAATCATCAGGATCGATTCCTTGTCCAGCTTCACCCTGTATTTCAGCACATCAATGCTTTCATGATAAGCTTTTCCGACATGCCGCCATTCCCAAAACGCGCTGCTGATGCCCAAACTCACCTGGATTTGCAGAAATTCCTTGACTTTCTGTTGAATCGTCTCCGCCAGCTTGTACATTTCCGTCCGATAATCTTCCACCTCGGTGAAGCCGATAATCGTCATCTGGTAATCGTCGATAATGATCGGCGTCAGCCTTTTGGAGGCGGGTACCAGATCCAGCACCATGTTATTGACAGCATACAGCAGCGGCGGCAAATCCCGCTCTTCGTATCTCGTTCCTTCAAGCGTATCGATTTGCACGGCAACGACGCCCTTGATCGACCACAGATCCGCGAACGGGAACCATTCCGTGATATCGATCGGCTTCAGCTTCAAGCGCAATAATTTCAGCACGAAATATTCTCGCAGATGGTTTAACTGCCAGCTTAAACGGGATTCCAGCGCAACATTGTCGGTCACAATTTGCCGGACGCGCTGATCGATAAATTTCAACTCGTCCCGATCCGCCACCCGTTCCTTGCGCAAGTCCGTCATGGACAGCAGAGATTGATAGATCAGTCCGATCGGACCGTACATCTTTCTCGAAGCGACAACGGCAAACAGGGCGATGAACAGAATAATCGTAAAACAGATGGCGAGTGTCACCCAGCGGATCGAGCTTAGCTCTCCGGAAATCGACTTCATCGGCACCAGCGAGACGTAAGTCCACCCATTATAGCCTGATTTTCTGTAAGACACGCCATACTTGTCGTTGCCCGCTTGCAGTTGAAAGACATTTTCCTGCGCGCCGTTTCTGATTCTCTCGCTCAGAACGGTCAGTTCCGCATCGGTTAACGCCAGATCGGCGATTGCGCCGGATGACGCCTCGACGTTGTTCGCCACGGGATGATATTGCTCGTCCAGAATGAGAATATGATGATCCGTAACTTGCGATATCAGTTCGTTAAGCTTGGCAGCCTGAATCCGGATCATCAGCAATCCGAACGGCTTGAGGGTATTGATCGGCATCTTGCGGATAAGATCGACACCGGAAGTGTACGGAGATCCGACCGCCTGACGGCGCCAGACGGAGGTACCGTCAAGCTCCGAATACCGATGGAACAAATCGGCGTCTACCTTCTCCTCAAGCGCACCGCTCTCCTGATTGTTCATGAACCATCCCTGATTCAGGTTGACGAACGTGACGTCATAGATGCCGCTGTCATAACGCTGCAAGCCGTGCAGCATTTCCGACAGCGCCTGGAACGATTGAAAGTGCTTGTAAGACAGCGGCTTGTCGCTGACGGCCGACACAATCGGAGAAGTGATCAATTGCGTGGCCGAATTGTCGACCAGAGTGAGCAGTTGTTCAACGCGCATTTCCGTCAGGAAGACGGTGTTCGCGTTCGCGGCGTTCAATTCCTTCTTCACTACCGAAGTCGACTTGTAATAAGAATACAATCCGAGCAAAATGACGGGAAGCAGACCCAACAGCAAGCTGATGGCCACCAATTTGCGCAGGTAGAGCGGAACTTGCTTGATTCCAAACATCCAACCCCTCCGTCACTGCGTAATTTGGTCCGCTTGGACTCCTGTATTATCTCATTGTGAAGCGGCATTCATCCTCCCGCTCGCTCTTGTATCTCGCAATGTATTCATGTAGATGAACAAGTAAACCGGCTATGCCGCCCCGTTTCGTTTGAAACGCTTTATTGATGAAGACGGCATGATTATTTAACTGGAAAAGTACATTAAAATCATCGAACATAGAGCAGTATGGAGCGATTAACTGGCAAAGTACATTTATTTATCTGGATGAATCCGGCTTTATCGATGCAGATGCTTCCCTAACTGGACAATTGCAGTTATTTCGATCTTTATGCCGAGAAATGGTCAAATTATCTGTACAAATGCAGTTAATCGTCGAGAACTTGTATAAAGCACCTTGAAAAAGGACAGGACACCGACCAGGTCCTCCAACTTATACTTTCTTATTTAAGAAAAACCGTCAGGGAAGATCGCCCTGATAGTCCTTTTTGGCCCGCCGACCGCCGCATCTGCCAATTTGGCGACGATATCGCCTATTTCCACCGACCGACCGCCGCATCCATACAATTTGGCGACGACATCGCCTATTTCTCCCGACCGACCGCCTCATCCGCCATTTTGGCGACCACATCGCCTAATTCCATCGACCGACCGC
>Ga0222429_100385_pt1 | contig 36978 bp, 22 predicted proteins | sample 1B50Ametagenome_FD_182475 | JGI IMG/M metagenome (GOLD analysis project Ga0222429, IMG submission 182475) | Enriched microbial communities from leaf-cutter ant dump, University of Wisconsin, Madison, United States - 1B50A (version 2) | ecosystem: Environmental > Terrestrial > Nest > Insects nest...
AAGGCTTCTGGGTTACGTTGCGCTGCCGCCGCCTTTGCCTCCACAGGTTGTTTTGCCCGTTCCACAATTAATCGACAGTCTCTTTTGCCGGGTTAGGGACCACGTTCGCAGTCGCTGAGGTGCTGTAACGGGGTTTTGTCGTCTTTCTTGGATTTGAAGGGCATGATATTTCTCCGGTCGAAATGTTCTATGAACATTACACCACAAACTTTTTTGGGAATATAGTTGCATTATTTATGGATCGTTATACTAGCACTTTATTTTCTTTGAACACTAGAAAGGCCAGTTGTCTGGCAACTGCGTGGAATCGACTAAGAAAAACCGTCAGGGAAGATCGCCCTGACGGTTCTTGATCGTTTATTTCGCTCACCGACCGCTGTGTCCCGCCATATTGTCGATGTCATCGTTTATTTCGCTCACCGACCGCTGTGGTCCGCCATTTAGTCGATATTGTCGCCAATTCCCATCCCCAACCGCTTTCCCCCGCTAAATAGCCTATCTGCGGCACAATTTTGGCGGATAAGTTCGACCAAGGTGGAATTAGTGGATCTGCGATTCTATTTCAGCAGATTGGCGGGATAACGTGCGGATTCGTGACGCTGTGACACTATTTCAACGGATCGGCGGTCCATTCTCCTCGAACTTATAATTCCTGATCCTTTACATGAAATATCAGCCTCGTCCCTCAAATTTTATACGTTCTGATACCACAAGCAAAAAAGCCCTTTCGAGCTCCTGGTGGAGACGAAAGGGCTTTGACTTGTTCAGCTTATTTTGCAGTGCCGGATTCCGCCAGGAACGCATTCAGCTTCTCTTGGGTCGGCTTCTCGTTGGCCTGGATCGCTTGAGCCGGCGTCATCGTGCCTTTCCAGACGGCATCACTCATGGCCTGGAAGCCAGGGTCGCTCCAGTATACGTTGAACATGCGCTGCCTGTCAAAGAAGAAATTCTCATTGAGGATGATTGTGCTTAGAGATTCCAGGGATTTCTCGTCTCTGACCTGGTTCTCATAATTTACCCAGAACCAGTTCGGATCCGATTTGTCCACGAGATCGTTTCCGTTCTCGTCGATGTTCCACGGCCGTTTTGTTTGGTCCAGCAGCTTAAGCACTTTGGCAACGGCTTCCGGATTCTTGGTATTATACGGGATTGCTTGAACGCCTTCGATGTCAGATACGGTAAAGTACGGATCTCCCTGCTTCGGAAGCGGGAAAGGAACGATGCCCCAGTCATCTTGCATGTCCTGGTATCTGGAAGTCATCCACCACTGATTGGCTTGCCCGAACAGCACATTGCCTTCTGCGAATGCCGTCATATAGAAGTCCCAGTTGGCGCCTTCAGGCGCTGCCTGCAGGTACGGCTTCAAATTCTTGAAAGCGTCCAGTGCTTGCGTAACTTTGGGATCATTGTATTTGATCGTATTGTTGCTGTCGAGCATCACAGTGCCGGTCGAGCCGACATACCCAAGGGGCAGCAGGACCGGGTCAGCGGTTAAGCCCCATTGATCGTTGACGCCGTCATTGTTCGTATCCTTCGTCGCTAATGCGGCATACTCCTGGAACTTATCCCAAGTCCATTCACCCTTTGCCCACAGATCGTAAGGATCCAGGCCGAGGCTGGACGCAATTTTCTTGTTGAACACAGTGAAGATTTTACTGCCCAGATACGCATTTGCGGAATCTCTCTTCCAGCCGTAAGTATGCCCGTCGCTCCAGGTGACTGCGTCGCGAACTGCTGTCAGGATGCCGCCTCCGTCCATGAAGTCGTAACTTTGTATCGTATCGAGCGGATAAAGCAGCCCTTTGGCGGCGAAGCCCGGTACGGCATCCATCATCAAGCTGATGACATCGCCCACGGGATTGCCCGACATGATCGATGAAGTGACCGTCGGCAAGTAACTGTCATCGGGAATAGACACATACTCGATCTTGAAATTGTAATTTTTCATCAGCTCTTCCCGGAAAGCCTGTTCACGCTGGCCTTTCTCGTCATCGCCCGGCTTCGACCAGTTGCTGTCGCCCCAGTTGGCGAATGTGACTGTGACGCCGCCCAAGTCTTCGTACTCTACAGGTGTTTCCGACGGCTCTTGCGAGGCGGGGGCGGATGACGACGGTGATGCAGAGGGTGATGTCGAACTGCCGGTGTCGTTATTCTTGCTGCTGCAAGCGCTTGCAATGACGAAAATCAATGCCATGATACTGACCAATGCAATCGTTCTCTTCATACTTCTGTCCCTCCCTGATTTGTGTTGCGCAGAGTTATCTATTGGAGTCAATAGACAACTTTATTATAGTCAACGCATCAACTTACGTCAACATTTAAATTTAATCATTTTTTTTGAGGAATAGTTATTCTATTTGGTTTCTTTTTGTGATATGTTGTGATTGGGATGAAAGGCACAGTTTATTAGGAGATATTAAGAAAAATATCGGCTGGACATCGTGCGTCACCCCTGATGTGGTGTGAGAAGAATCACATTGAACGATTAAAGCGAGGTGTAAAGTTATAAATTAATTCAAGGCGGGCTGGGATTGTCGTCCCCTGGGGAAATCAGGTGCATCATGAGGAGTATCATTTGGAGGAGCGGGTGAATCATGACGTTAAGATATGAAACAGGCGATAATGGTACGATCCTTTTGGAAACGGTATCAGACGGCATTATACGAGTCCGGATGGGCAACGATTTCTCGCAATCGATTTCGGAGCGTTACAGCATCGTCAATGCGAATCCGGATGCCGGATTTAGCGCCCGGGTGGACGGGAATACGCTGACAGCGGGACCGTTATCACTAACGATAGATTCTGTGAATCATCAGCTTATTATGCGCGCAGATGGCATCACATCCACCATTACGCTGATGGGGTGGGGTGAAAGCGCGAGTCGGGAGTGGCAGGAGCGGGGAGCGTGGTTGAAGGGCCGGCTCGAGCATTGGTACGATAAAGTGAGTAACGATAGCCAGCATCTCGATAGCCAGAATGGCAATAACATTGAAGTTCATTCATCAGTAAGGGATGTTCCTCCCTTCGGCGCCGCTTTCTCAATCACGGGTGAAGACAGAATTTACGGCTTCGGCGAGGCTGCGGAGGAATATCTGGTCTATAATGGCAAGTCGGTTCTGAACCGTGTCTTGTACCAAAAGAATGAAGTACCGATTCCGCTGGCGATGAGTTCGCGCGGCTGGGGCGTATTTTTTAATACAGCCTGGTGGCACGGAACGGATATCGGCGCGCGTGAGCAGGATCAGATGTATTTCTACGGGGACCATGGCGCAATCGATTTTTTTGTTTTGTATGCCGGTTCATTGCATGGCATCACCCAGAAGTATACGCGGTTAACGGGTGCGCCCTGTGTGCTTCCGAAATGGATGTACGGCCTCAGCTACATTGCGAACTATCATGCGCGCAACTTCGATGTTCTGCAGGATGCGCGGGATTTCCGGCGCGAAGACATCCCGTGCGACATGATATCACTGGAGCCGGGCTGGATGCAGAATGAATACGATTCCAGTACATCGAAGGATTGGAGCGAACAGAAGTTTATGGTGCGCGACTGGATGCGCACGCCGGACAAGGATCGGGAGAAGAACTACCCCGGTACGTTCGTCAGCGTGCTGCGCCGCTATGGCTTCAAGCTTTCCCTCTGGTTGAACTGCATACACGACTTCACTCCCGAGGAAGAACGCCGTGCCGGGAACGACACGGATTTCGGCATCGAGCCGTGGTTCGATCACCTGAAGCGGTTCGTCAATGAAGGGGTGGACGGGTTCAAGGTTGACCCGGCGCATTACACCGATAAGTCCGATCCGCAGAAAGTGTACGCCAACGGCATGAGCGATCCGCAAATTCACAACTTGCTGCAGACGGTTCTGTCCAAGCAGATGCATCTTGGATTCGAGGAGCATACCGGACGGCGTCCGATGCATCACTTCTGCGGCGGTTACAGCGGCATTCAGCGCTGGGGCGCGACGACTTGCGGCGACAGCGGCGGCGGCAAGAAATCACTGGGCTGGATTATCAACCTGGGGATGCACGGACATCCCAACATGAGCTGCGATATGGATTTGCATACGAAGGAAAGAATGCATTATGCGATGTTTACGGCATGGCCGCTGCTGGACAGTTGGGCCGGGTTCTTCCAGCCGTGGTACGCGGGCGACGATATCGAAGCGATGTTCAGGGAGTATGTGAAGCTTCGCTACCGCATCGCGCCTTATTCCTACTCGGCGGCGCTGGAAGCGCATCTCTCCTCGATGCCGCTCGTCCGGAGCATGCCGCTCGTGTATCCTGAAGTCAGCGAGACGTGGGACAGCATCACACAGTATATGTACGGCCCCTCAATGCTGATCAGTTCGTTCAGCGATCGCATCTATCTCCCGACGGGGAAATGGCTGGATATGTGGACGAACGAAGAATATGCCGGCGGCAGTTGGATCGATTACGAAGTGCCGGAAAACCGCGGAGGCGGATTTTTCCTCAAGGGCGGCGCGATCGTGCCGACATGGGGGCCGCGGAATTACATCACCGGCGCGGACGAGGAGCATATGGAGCTGTTGCTGTATCCGGAAGGAGAGAGCCGTTACACTTTGTACGAGGATGATGGCGTCACAAACAAATATCAAGGGGGTGAAATTGCCTCCACGCTGATTGAGGTAAGTGAAGACGCTGCAGGCATTAAGGTCAGCATTCATCCGCGGCAAGGGAATTTCGACGGCATGAAGTCTGCTCGCGACTGGAAGATCACGGTGATTTGCCAGGCTGCTTCCCCGACCGTATTCGTGAACGGGGTCGCGACGGCTTGCACCGTCGAGGAAGGGAAAGTCATCTTCCGCATGCCGGGCGCTGACAGTGAAGCGAGCTCGGCCATTCTGCAAGTGAAAGGATAATGACATGAGAATTGCGGCGATTCAACAAGACCACAATCCGGGCAAGGTGGAGGAGAATCGGGCCAAGGCGGTTGCTTATGCCAAGCAGGCCGTTGCCGGCCATGCCGATATCATTCTATTCCATGAAGAACTGTTAATCGGCTACCACAAAGACATGAAGAAGCTGGCAGAAACGCTTCATGGTGAAACCACCCAGGCGTTTCAACAAGTGTTGAAAGGAACAGATGCCAAGATTATTTACGGATTGACCGAGCGTGAAGGCGACAAATATTACATTTCGGCGCCGGTTGTGACGGAATCGGGCGTGATCGCCAATTATCGCAAGACGCATCTGTATTGGAAAGCGCAAGGAACTTTGCGTGACGAGGCAGCTCAGTTCACGGCCGGAGACGCTTTGACGGTGTTCGAGCACAAGGGTCACAAAATCGGCATCCTGCTCTGTTATGACGGAGATTTCCCGGAGATGTTCCGCACGTATGCGCGATTGGGTTGTTCAGTCGTTCTGTGGCTGAACAACCGCACAAGCCGCGGGCACCGGGATTGCTGCACCCAGGCGGCTCATCACAATTCGTTGATCGTGGCGACCACGTGCAATTGCGGTTTGGATGAATCCGGAATTATTTGCGAGGGGCTGTCCAATATTGTGAACTATGACGGCAAATTGCTGGGCGAACTGAGCATGAGCGAAGGCATCGTCTGGGCGGATGTCGATCCGGCGCAAGCGCTTGAAACGCGCAAAAGCATGCCGACGTATGTGGGGCTGCGTCCCGAGTTGTATACGATTTGACAGACATCGGGGATTGAGTCCCCCAAGGATGCGCACAAGGTTGGCTTGTAGATCAGGCTGGCGATTTCCATTATTTCAATTCGGAGGTGCTTTGTAATTGAAGTACAATTTGATGGGTGATTCGGATTTGTCGGTCAGCGCGCTCGGCATCGGCTGCTGGCCCTTCGGCGGCGGATACTGGGGCGACCAGTCGCAAGAAGATGTCAAGCGGGTTGTTCACGGAGCGATCGACAGCGGCATCAATTTTTTCGATAATGCAGAAGGATATGCCGGCAGCGAGGAATCGTTGGGCAATGCGCTGGGCGGCAAGAGAAGCCAGGTTATTATTTGCGACAAGGTTGGCATTAAAGAAACGGATCAAGAGCGTACAGAGAGCCTGCACGCGGCGCTGACTAAGCTGAAGACCGACTATATCGACATCTATATGATTCACTGGCCGTCCGGTGACAAGCAGAAGGTGATCGATACCTTGCTGTTGTTCGACCAATTCCGCCGGGAAGGGAAGATTCGCCATATCGGTGTCAGTAATTTTGGCATGCAGCAGATGGGCTGGATCCGGGATTCGGGCGTCAAGGTGATCGCCAACCAGCTCTGCTACAATATCGCAAGCCGGGCGATTGAATCTGCCATCTGGCCGATGTGCAAGGAATCGGGATATGGCGTTGTCGGTTATATGCCGATCCTGCAAGGCTTGTTGACAGGCAAATATAAGAATGTTTCAGAAGTGCCGCATAATCGCACGGGATCGAGACACTTTGCCGACAACGGCATCAATAATGCGGTCCATAAGGAGCCTGGCGTGGAAGTCGAATTGTTCGAGCTGGTCGAACAATTAACCGAAATTTCGGTACGATCCGGTGTTTCAGCCTCCCAGCTTTCCCTGGCATACTCGATCAACAAAGGCATTACATCGACGATTGCGGGCGTTCGCGATCTGAATCAGTTGGCGCATAACAACGTTGCCGCCAGCCTGGATTTGTCGGCTGAAGTTCTGGCCGAAATCGATGCGCTCAGCGACGATATGAATCGCAAGCTGGGGGACTCGCCCGATTATTATGTGAATCGGGCGGAGAGCAGAATTTATTGAAGGCACGCGGCGTTTATGAAATCGAAGGGGGAGAAACGGCAGCGCCATGAAACCAACAACAATCGCGGACGATTGGCCGACGCTCAAAGGAAACAATCTGAGAAACTCCAATAGTCTGCTGCAGGGTAAAATCACAACGCCTGCGGTCGTGATGGACAAACATTTTGGCAATTACAAAGGCTATTTCAAGCTGACCGACGACAGGAATGCGCACCAGCAGGCTCTGCATGCTCCTGCTGCCGCTATCGGCCGTTTCGACGAAGTGGAGACCGGATATGAATTCAACGGCATGAATTATGTGGTGAACGGTCAAATCATTCATCGTCATGACACTGCCAATTACCGCCTCTTTCATCTGTATTCTCCGGACGAGCTGAATCTGATCTATGTGACGGAGAGCCTGGACCTGCATAACAGCACCAATTCGCTGGTCGTGTGCCGGGTGCTGAATGAACGAATGGAGACGGAGATTTTGTGGCAGGCGGACTTGCCTTATTATCACGAGAGACCCCATATCGTTATAGACGACATGAACGGTGACGGCGTACCGGATATTCTGGTGGAAGGCTGGAAAGGGATGACCGTCTATGACAGCCGGACCCGTCAACCGATTATGGAATTTCCGCAGGAACTGCTGCACAACTCCCGCAAGCGCGGCTACGTCATGACTCGCGACCTGGATCGCGACGGCTATCCGGAAGTGTTGATTCTTTCTTGCTATCCGTGGGATGTCAATGTGATTGATAACGACGGGGAACAATTGACGGCCAAATGGTTTAAAATCTACGATAACAAAATTGAATCGGCCAATATTATAACGACCTATACAAGAACGCCGGTCTGCGATTGCAATGACGACGGGAAAGACGAGATCATCTTTAATATTTGGAATGAGCATGGCGACGGTCAATGGCATGTCAAAATTTTGGATGCGCTCACCGGCAATGAAGTGCTGGATATCGCCAAGGCGTATGTTCATGATCTGGTGGATATCGACAGGGATGGCAGGCTGGAGCTCTTTCTTTCCACGCCGGCCGGCATCGATGTGCCCGAGTACGCCGCGATATTTTTGCAGCATCTGGACGGCAGGGTGTTATTCAACGCGGAGCAAGCGAAATGGGGCTGCCATTATGACAGCTTCCACGACGACAGCTTTGCGTTGCATCCGGGCCAGGAGCCCAAGCCGGGCTTGAAATATTTGATCACTCACGAGCTTGGCGATGCGATATCCTTCTACGTCTGCACAGACACAGGCACGCAAACGGCGATCACCCGGCATACACTCGCAGGATGCGACGAAAGCTTCCGGATTTCCTACCCGCGCGGCAATCGGATGGAACTGATCAAGTCGCGCATCGACGGATCGTTATTGCTGAGCTGGGAATCCAAGTTCAAGGAGCCGAGGGGAGTGGAGGTTTCCGGCATTGCGGTCGCGACGCTCTGCTGGGGGGTCCCCGAGCAACAGCAAATCAAGCTGCCGATCATTGCCAGGCTGGCGGGCGAAAACAACAGCATTGTCGTGCCCAACAGCGTCGGTCAGGTGGTCTGCTTCGAAGTGTCGGGCGGGGAGCTGCAAGAAAGGTGGTTCACCGATGGCTGCGGCGCCGCCGAACAGTACAAATCCAACATGGATTTCGGGGTGGTCGCCGACGATTTTGTCGGCAACGGCCATAATCAGGTGGCCGTTCGCGTCAACGGCCACGGCGGGGGCATCAAGCTGGTCGATCGCCATGGGGAGAAGCTGTGGCAAACGGAATTTCCGCTTATTCCATCCGGAGAAGCCTACGGTTCTCGCGGCATTCTCGGCTATTACACGTCGGCGAATGCGCGGGGGAAAAAGCTGCTGGTCGTCTCCGGCCAGCGCCACGTGCAGCATACCGGCATCACCTACGGGCTGGACGGGCAAACCGGGGCACAGCTCTGGAAGCATGATTCCATTCGCAAGGGCAAGCGCGGCGAATCGGGGGCCGGTTCGTTCTATCTCACAGCATGGGACATGGACGGTGACGGCGTAGACGAGGTTCTGACCGGATACGGAAACAATGTTTGGGCGGCGAAGTGCGACACGGGCGAGATTTTGTTTCATAACTTCATGTATGAATTTTGGGTAGACAGGTGGATCAAGGATTACCGCGGCGGCTGGGTGTCCAGCATCTCTCCGATGCCGCTTGCGCGAGAGGGAACGACCTCGACTTTCTATTTCGGCAATGCGGGCGATTCGCACGGTGCTGCGGTTGTCAACCTGCATGCGGATATCGGGCTGGAGGAGCGATGCCGCCTGATATGGGGGAACGAAACAAGAACCTACACCGACCGATGGCATCCGTGCGAGTTTCATTACGGAGGCAGCAAGCTCATCGCGGAACCGGCTTATTTGAACGGCGCTTCCACCATTCATGCGCTGGACCCGCTGACAGGGGAAGCGGTTGGCCATGCCTTCACGTTAGATAGCCGGGAGCTTGCCGTTCCGCTCGCCTGCGATGTTGACGGGGACGGCGCGCAGGAGATTGTCTTCACAGCCGGTCATATGCTTGGCGCGATCCGATTTACGGGTACGGACTGGACCGTTGTCTGGCGTATGGATTTTCCAACCGTCTTGTCTTGGCCGATATTTGGCGATGTAGACGGCGACGGATGGGGCGAGCTTGTCGTCACCGGGGCCAATGGCACGCTCTATATTATCGGTTAGAAGGGATGGGAGGGAATATGCGCATAGCGGGCGCGCAAATTTGTGTGAATGATACCTCTGTCCAAGCCAATGTCGCAGCCATTGGGCGCGCGATTGAATTCGCAGCGGAGGAAAAAGCGGATATTCTGTTGACGCCGGAAGGCTCGCTCAGCGGCTATCATCATCGGTTCGACCGGATGGAAGTCAGGGAAGCATTGGCGGATGTCGTCGCCCTGGCGAGAGTAACCGGAATCGGACTGGCCTTGGGAACCTGCTTCGAAGAAGACGACGGGCTTTGCTACAACCAGCTCCGGTTTTATGACAATTCGGGTCGATTCCTGGGCTTTCATTCCAAAACATTAACATGCGGAACGCTGACGGAACCGCCGGTCGGAGAAATTAATCACTTTGCGGTCAAGCCGCTGGAAGTGTTCCAGTTCAAAGGCGTTACGATCGGCGGGTTGATCTGCAATGATATGTGGGCCAATCCGCAATGCACGCCAAAGCCGGATACGCATCTGTCTCAACAGTTGTCGAAAATGGGAGCCAAGGTGATCTTTCATGCAGTCAACGGCGGGCGCGACGAGAGCGAATTTTCACAGAAAGTCGTTCGCCAGTTTCATGAGAGCAACCTCCAAATGAGAGCGAAGGCCGGCGGGGTGTGGATCGCCACCGTGGACAATGCTTTTCCGGTCGACCGGGCCAATGCCTGCTCGGGAGGCGTTATCGGGCCGGATGGACAATGGAAGGTACAGGCCCCTGTCTGTGGAGAGCAATATTATACCTATACAATAAGCAATAATTAGCGCAATCTTTGTTGAAGGAATGAACCTGTTTGGGATATATCAAAGCAAGCATCCGCAGTCACGAAGGCGGCAGCGCTCGTCAAACTGCATTCCTTCTGGTCTTTTCCATTTTCCTGTATTGGGTTTCTTTGTTTGTCTATATTCCGGTGTTCTCTCCCTACATGGTCGACCTGAATTTTTCTTACGGCATGATTGGCATGATTATCGGAGCGAACGGGCTGGTGCAAATTGTTCTCCGTTTCCCGCTCGGCGTGTGGTCGGATTTGACCGGGCGCCGCCAGCCGTTTCTGATCGCGGGATTGGGATGCGCCGTTCTCAGCGCTTGCTGCCTGCTGTTGTGGCAACACCCGTGGGCGCTTGGCGCCGCCAGATTGCTGTCCGGAGCAGCCGCTTCGGTATGGGTTGTGTTCACGGTTGCTTACATGAACCTGTCCGCGCAGAGATCTGTGGCAAAGTCCGTCAGTACAATGAATTTTGTATACGTATTGGCTCAATTGCTCGGCATGAGCGTCAGCGGCTGGCTTGTTTCGCGATGGGGGTGGAGCTCCGTATTCTGGGTTTCCCTGTTTGCCGCATTTGCAGGCTCTCTGTTCGTCATCATGGTCAAGGATCATCCTGGCAGAAGCTGTGTGGAAACGGCAGATTCCGGTCGTTCCTCCGCTGTTTCAAAGTCATCCGTCCTGCAGAGGTGGGCAGCGGTCAGGCGGGCGATTCGCAGTCGAGCGCTCAAGCGCGCCTCCATACTCGGAATTTTGACATTTGCCTCCTTGTTCGCGACCATTTTCGGATTCACGCCCTCGCAAGCCATCGCGCTGGGCGCACAAGTCAATGACTTGACCTGGCTCGTCGTCGCATTCGTAGCCCCGCATGCTGCGGCCACGATCGTGTCGCATCGTTTGTTTTCAGGGCATTCCAGTCCCTGGCGCAGCCTCATGGTCTGTTTTGCAGGAAGTGCGCTATGCATGGGCGGGACGATTATGGCATCAAATTTCTGGGTGCTGTGCGCGATTCAGGTCATCTTGGGCGCCTTGCTTGGCATCGTGCTTCCGCTTCTTATGCAACTGGCTGTCGATGAGACGGGGCCTGAGGAACGGGCATCGGTGATGGGCATCTTTCAGGCGTCGCAGGCGATCGGCATTATGGGAGGCCCTGTTGTGTGCGGGTGGGTGATCGAAGCGTTCAATGAGTCTGCCGGCTTCCTGTTTGTCGGCCTGATGCTTGTCATTGCAGCATGTTTGTGCACCGCCTATTATAGGAATCAGTTGAAGGGGGCTGGAGGGTGATGACAACACAGACTCATTATGCGGACTGGCCGCTTCCCCGCTGCGATCAGCGTCTTACCGGGAGAAGCGTCGGTATCGGTCGTGTAACGGATCCCCAAATTGTCGGCAAATGGGAAAACAAGGAGGAAGGAACAACCAGTGTCTGGACGCAAGACGTGAACATGGACGGCTACGAGGAACTGATTGTGATCGAGTCCGGGTTGGTCAAGGTTTACGATCGGAACGGGACCTTGTTGTGGCAACAGCAAGCGTCCGGTTCCATTCGTGCGTTCTGCGACTTTCTGGGCAGCGGCGAAGATATGAATATTCTGCTGGTGGGGGGGGTAAGTCTTGTCATCCTGTCGGGAAGGACGGGAGAGGTATGTTGGACATATACACTGCCATTGAAGAATGCGACGGCTCCGTCCAGAGTGGCCGCGGGCAAGCTTGATCCGGAATTGAAAGGCGGCCAAATTGCGCTGTTTGGCGAATTCGGCATGTTCTTTACGTTCGACAGCGGATATGAGGTGAAAGAACCGCTGTGGAAAATCCATCGCGGCAGACACGACTTGACCTATCCGCCTGTTGTGATTGTTGGCGATGTGAAGGGCAATGGCGTACCCAGCGTCCTGAATGTGTGTCACGGTCATGTCGAAATGTACAACATCAAAACAGGCGAGCTTGAATGCAGCGCTCAAGGCACGGATATGCGAAACTATGGCTTTTCGGGTTTGTATGACGTGGACGGAGACGGCGTGGACGAGTTTGTGAACGTAAACAACTGTGTTGAGCATCATGCCTGGGTCGCCGACTTTAAAGACAACCAATTCACGATGATGTGGGATAACTATTACGGTTATGCGAACACCGAGATGCACTTCCCCACGACGCCCGTGGCCGATGTGGACAATGACGGCAAAGACGAAATATTCGTAACCACTCTCGACACGGACGTTACCGAATATACGGTTAGAATCATGGACATGTCGAGCGGCAACGAAAAGTTCGCAATCAAGGATCGAAAGGTATTATTTGCAGGTGATTTGAACAACGATGGCCTGACGGAAACGGTGTATGAAAACCCGGTCGACAACACCATTGAAATTTGTCTGATTAAGGACGGGGTGGTTACACTTCTGGCTACCGTTCACGGGGATGCAGTGCAGTATGCCAGGCAAGAATATGATACTCCCAAGAAAAACCACAGTCAGTACAGTTCTGTCGACATATGTGATCTGCACTTTTATGCTGCAGATATTGACGGCGACGGTCTCAAAGAGATGATGATCTACACCGATAACGGCATTGAATTGTTTACACTGAACCTCGACAATTCCATTACTATGAAATACTTGTTGCACGAGAGCGATAACATGGAGTTCATAGATTTTATTTATCGTCCTGATCTTGGGCGCCACGCCGTGATGTGCCGCCATTATAATGAAATCAAGCTGTTCGATATATCGCAAGCCGGGCAGCGATTAATGTTCTCGATTCCGGTTGTGTTAAGCAAGCAGTTAACCGCCGTTACGGCAACGAATGTTGCCGGATATTCCAGTCAACTCGTGAGCGCTGACAACAAGTTGTTGCAGCCCGTTGCTGCTGCCGGCGGTAAAATAAATTTTGTAGAGGTAAAAACCTTCTATTCGTCAAACAGATATATCCAATATACGCCCGGATTGCCCACCGGCATTGTACATCTGTCGGTTTCGCCCTGGGATGTCGATGGCGACGGCAGCAAGGAATTCGTATATGCAGGCCCCGGCGCGCTGATGGAATTGTACGACAAGGATTTCAACTTGCTGTGGCGCCGCTATTTAGGCAAATATCCGCAAAGAGGCAAGATCATGTCTTATCACTTCGGTCATTATACGACAAAAGATCATTGCGATATTCTATGCGTCGTAACCGATGGCGAAATGCACAAGAACGCATTGATATTGGTCGATGGCGTTACAGGCGAGGTTATCTGGCGGCTTGTTAATGACGGCGCCGACCGGAAGACCGGCCCTGTCTGGGGGTATATGGCGACCTACCCGACTGAAGAGGACGGGCTTGACGATACGACCTATCTTTCAGGCCATCTTCTCGCAGAATTGGACGGCAAGGAAGGTAAACTGCTGCATGAAAAACAAAACCTGCCCCATCTCTTAAAGACCCGTTGGGTAGGATATGGACATTGTGCCATGTTTGACGTGGATCACTGCGGCAATGACGAAATACTTCTGCATGGCGTGCATTACGTTGAGAACGGCGTGTTGAAAAGAAACGAAGACGGCTTGTGGGCGCATGTTTGGTCTTCGGTTAAAGAGGACCAGAACAGAGGCATGTTTGAAGGCATTGCCAAGGATATGAACGGCAATGTTTATCTGGGCGGCATTTATGAGGACCTCTCCTTCTCGTGCTGCGATGCGCTTACCGGCGAAATTGTATGGAGCGAGCCGCTTGGCGTGCTTTCTACAAGTACGATTGCAGTTGCCGACATCGATGGCGACGGCGAGGAAGAATTCGTCTTCACTGCGGCGAACGGCTTCTTGTACGCCATCGGCGTTTCCGGAACGATCAAGTTCAAGAAAAATTTCGGGCTTTCAACTTCGCAAGTGATTCTGTCCGATATTGACCACGACGGCGGCTTGGAAATCATACTGCCGGCAGGAAGCGATTTGTACGTAGTTAAATAGATGACGAAAGGCGATGGAAATCAATGTCTATGCAAGCTCACTATGCGGATTGGCCGCTGCCCCGCTGCGATCAGCGTCTTACGGGGAGGAGCGTTGGTGTCGGTCGCGTAACGGATCCCCAAATTGTCGGCAAATGGGAAAACAAAGAGGAAGGCACGACCAGTGTCTGGACGCATGACGTGAACATGGACGGCTATGATGAACTGATTGTGAGCGAGTCCGGATTTGTCAGGGTTTACGACCGGAACGGGGTCTTGATGTGGCAACGGCAAGCGTCCGGTTCCATTCGTGCGTTCTGCGACTTCCTGGGCAACGGCGAAGATATGAACATCCTGCTGGTGGGGGGTGTAAGTCTTGTCATCTTGTCGGGAAGGACGGGTGAGGTTTGTTGGACATATACACTGCCATTGAAGAATGCGACGGCGCCGTCCAGAGTAGCCGCAGGCAAGCTTGACCCGGAAGTGAAAGGCTGCCAGATCGCGCTGTTTGGCGAGTTCGGCATGTTCTTTACGTTCGACAACGGATTTGATGTGAAAGAACCGTTGTGGAACATTCACCGCGGCAGACATGACTTGTACTATCCCCCTGTTGTAGTGGCGGGCGATATCAAGGGGAACGGCGTTCCAAGCGTCCTGAATGTTTGCCACGATCATATCGAAATGTACAATATCAAGACAGGCGAGCTTGAACATAGCGCCCAAGGCACGGATGTACGAAATTATGGGTTTTCGGGCTTGTTTGATGTGGACGGCGACGGCGTGGATGAGGTTGTAATCGTCAACAATTGTGTCGAGATTCACGCATGGGCCGCCGATTTCAAAGACAACGAATTTTACATGCTGTGGGACAACGATTACGGATACGCGAAGACCGAGATGCACTTCCCCACGACCCCTGTGGCCGATGTCGACAATGATGGCATGAACGAGATCGTGGCAACGACGATCGATACCGATGTTACCGAATTAACGGCAAGAATAATCGATATGAGCAACGGCAGAGAGAAGTATCTGATCAAGGATAAGAAGCTGATCTACGCCGGGGATTTGAACAACGACGGCCTGATTGAAACCGTGTTTGAGAACCCGGCCGACAACACTGTCGAGATATGCCTGATCCGGGACGCCCAGGTGACTTTCCTCGCTTCCGTGAGCGGCAATGCGGTGCAATATGCCAGGCAGGAGTATTTTACGCCCAAGCACAACCATAGCCAGTACGGTGCGATCGACTATTGCGACTTGCACTGCTATGCGGAAGATGTGGACGGAGACGGTCACAAGGAGATTATGATTTACACCGACAACGGCATTGAATTTTTCACGCTGAATGGCGATAATTCCGTTACGATGAAATACGTATTAAATGACGGGCTGCAAATGGAGTTCATCGATTTCGTATACCGCCCCGACCTCGGACGCCACGCCGTGATGTGCCGGCATTATAATGAGATCAAGCTGTTTGACATTTCACCTGCCGGGCAGAAATTGATTTTCTCGATTCCGGTTGTGTTAAGCAAGCTGCTATCCGCCGTTACGGCAACGAACGTCGAAGGCTGCCCGTACCAACTGGTCAGCGCCGACAACAAACTATTGAAACCTGTAATCGCCGCGGATGGCGCCATCGATTTCGAAGTCGTGCACACCTTTTATTCCTCCCATAAATACATCCAATATTCGCCCGGATTGCCTACCGGCATCTTGCATCTGTCGGTTTCGCCATGGGATGTCGACGGTGACGGCAGCAAGGAATTCGTCTATGTGGGCCCCGGCGCGCTGATCGAACTGTATGACCGGAATTTCAATTTGCTGTGGCGCAATTATTTGGGCAAGTATCCGCAGCGGGGCAAGATTATGACGTATACTTTCGGTCATTATACGTCGAAGGATCGCTACGATATTTTGTGCGTCTTTACCGAAAGCGAGATGCACAGAAATTCGATGGTTCTGGTGAACGGTCTGACCGGCGAGGTCATCTGGCGGCTCCGCAGCGACGGCCACGACAGAGGAAACGGCGCGATCTGGGGGTATATGGCCACCCATCCGATGGAAGAGGACGGGCTTGACGACACGACCTACATTGCCAGCTTCTTCGTCGCCGAAGTGGATGGCAAGAACGGGGTACCGCTGCATGAGAAGCAGAACTTGCCCGGGCTATTAAATTCCCGCTGGGTCGGCTACGGACATGGCGCCATGTTCGACGTGGATGGCTGCGGCGAGGACGAAATGTTGCTGCACGGCGTGCAGTATGTGGAGAACGGCTTGTTGAAGAGAGGCGACGACGGTTTGTGGGAGCGCGTGTGGTCATCCGTCAAGGAAGATCAGGGCAGAGGCATGTTTCAAGGCATTGCCCGGGATGCGCAAGGCAAGGTCTATTTGGGCGGCATTTATGAGGACTTGTCCTTCACATGCTGCGATGCGCTTACAGGCGAGATCGTATGGAGCGAGCCGCTCGGCGTGCTTTCAACAAGTACGATAGCGGTTGCCGACATAGACGGAGACGGCGAAGAGGAATTTGTCTTCACCGCTGCGAACGGCTTCCTGTACGCCATCGGCGTTTCCGGAGCAATCAAGTTCAAGAAGGAGCTCGGCTTCTCCACTACGCAAGTGATTCTGTCCGACATTGACCACGACGGGGGCTTGGAAATCCTGTTGCCGGCAGGAGGCGACTTGTACGTGGTGAAGTAATTATAGAAAGATATTCATCTGAAAAACCTGGAGAGTGGACGAATGGTCATACCCGATAAGCCGCCCGATTCGATTCGTGGGCAGCTCGCGCAGGAGCTGCTGTTCAGCGCCAAGACCGACCTGCTGGATGACAACAAGTTCGGCGAACAATGGTTTATCCTGACCGTGAATGAGGCATCCGTGTGGGAAGACGAACGGAAGACCAAAGCCTGGCAGGTTGCTGCAATTACGGATGCAAGAGCGGTCGGAGGGATCGGCGGCGGCACGCTGATGGCCGATACGGAGGATGGCCCGGTGGTCCTGCTGCGCCATACCGCATCGCTCGCGCCGGTGTTCGGTTATGCCGCCAAGCTGCTCGCCGCGCTGGCCAAAGGCGAGGAATTGCCTGTCGCGTCCAGGAATGAATTTCCGCTGCAATGCCCGAAATGCCGCCATCCTCTGCCCGAAGGCACGCACGCTTGCCCGAATTGCCGGGATAACGGTAAGGTCGTTCGCCGCATGCTGCAATATGCCAAGCCTTACAAGCTCCAGATGACGATCGCGGCCATCATGCTGATTGTGACTGCAGTCATTGAACTGGTTCCGCCCTATCTGACCAAAATTTTGCTCGATGACGTGTTTGGCCCCAAGGATACGGGCTCCAAGCTGCTCTTGATCGTTCTCGGGCTGGGCGCAACGATGGTTCTGATGTCCGTGATGCAGACGGTTCGCGGGCTGATCGGCGTATGGGTGGGCTCGAAGCTGATGGCCGACTTGCGTCAGGATATTTACAAATCGCTAATGCGATTGTCGCTGTCCTTCTTCGACAGACGGCAAACCTCGCAATTCATCGGACGAGTGAACAACGATTCCGAAGCGATGCGGCAGTTCATGACCGATGGGATGATGTGGGTCACGGGCGAGACACTGCGCCTCGTCTTCATCTTTGCGATTATGTTCAATTTGAGCTGGCAGTTGACGCTGCTGGCCCTGCTGCCGATTCCGGTCATGATTGTCGTCTCCTTCGTGCTGTGGCCGATGATCGGCAGGCGGTGGTATCAGCAGTGGAGGGCGACATTCCGATTGAACGTGCTTGTCGGCGATTCTCTGCACGGGATCCGCGTGGTGAAGGCGTTCGGGCAAGAGCCGGTCGAGACGTCGCGCTATGAAGCCGCCAATCATAACCTCATGCGGAACAACATCCGTATCGAAGGCCTATGGCAAACCGTGTTCCCGCTTTTCTCGCTTGTGGCCGGAATCGGCACGCTGCTGATTTGGTATTTCGGCGGTTGGTCGGTGCTGCGCAGCGAGATGTCTCTGGGTGTCCTGGTAGCCATGATCACGTATCTTGGCATGCTGCTTGGCCCCCTGCAGTGGGTGAGTCAGATGATCAACTGGGCGAGTCACGCGCTCTCCTCGGCAGATCGCGTGTTCGAAATTATGGATACTCCTTCGGAAGTGCCCGAGAGCCTGAATCCCGCCGAGATCGGGCGCGTGAAGGGCGAGGTCGTGCTGAACAAAGTTACCTACGGTTACGAGAGACACCATCCGGTGCTGAAGCAAGTCGATTTGACCGTGCGCGCCGGCGAGATGATCGGTCTTGTCGGTCATTCCGGCGCGGGCAAGTCTACCGTAATCAACATGATCTGCCGCTTCTACGACCCGGATGAGGGCAGTATTCTGATTGACGGCATCGATCTGCGGCATATGAGCCAATCGGACTTGCGCAAGCAGATCGGTGTTGTGCTGCAGGAGACGTTCCTCTTCGACGGCTCGATCGCGGAGAACATCGCCTATTCCAAGCCCGACGCGACGCCGGAAGAGATTATGCGCGCCGCGAAGATTGCCAACGCCCACGACTTCATCGTTCGTCTGCCGGACGGCTACGATACGAGAGTGGGGGAACGCGGGCACAAGCTGTCCGGCGGCGAGAAGCAGCGCGTGTCGATCGCCCGGGCGATCATTCACGATCCGCGCATTCTGATCCTGGATGAAGCGACGGCATCGGTCGATACCGAGACCGAAAGGCAAATTCAGGAGGCCATTGCCAGGCTGGTCAAGGGGCGGACCACATTTGCCATCGCTCACCGGCTTTCAACGCTGCGCAACGCCGACCGCCTCGTCGTATTGGACCACGGAGTTATCGCTGAAGTCGGTACGCACGAAGAACTGCTGGCCCGGGAAGGCATTTATTTCAAGCTCGTGGAAGCGCAGAAGGAATTGTCCAAGATCAAGGGGGTTGAAGGCTGATGGCAGGAAGAGACCCGTACGACATTCATATGCTGGAGCCGGGTGTCGTCTCGCTGTGCCGCGGCCGGGGCGGCGTCCTGCAAGGGACGATCGAGGGCAAGCCGTACGAGGAGATCGCCGTTCACCGGGCTTTTCCATTCCTGTACACGACGAAGTACATTTCCTTGCGCGATCCGAAAGGCGAGGAAATCGGGATCGTTCGGGATATGGAGCAGTTGGACGATGAAAGTTGCGAAGAGCTGGCGCAGGAATTGCAGTACCGCTACTTTCTGCCGAAGGTTACGCGTGTCAACAAGGTAAAGCCGAAGAACGATCTATGGGTCTGGGACCTGGAGACGAACAAGGGCCCTACGCGCCTCCTGATGCGCAATTTGCACGAGCACATGCAGTTCCCGAGCGAGAATCGCATCGTGCTCACCGATATGAGCGGCAGACGCTGCGAGATCCCCGACTGGAAGGCGCTCGACAGCCACAGCCGCAAGCAATTGAGCGATATTGTCTGAAGGCCCGATGGGGGATTCCGCCAACACGCAAATAACTACATTAATTTAAATATTGACTTAATTGGCATTTCCCTTTAATCTATATCTATCCAAATAAGACACTTGCAATGTATGTCATATACGCGGAGGCTCGGCAACGTTATTGATATGTAGGAAATATCGTCAAGTGCGATGATTGTTGTTTGCAAGCTGCTCCCTGAATAATTTAAAAATTTATGCATTCACACCAAAATTCCTGATGAAACGCTGTGAAAATTAGACCGTCGAGGATGGGATCGGGAGCAGCATGGGCGCTTATAATTTTTGGCGTAATCGAGATAAAGAGGAAAAAGACGGCATCCGGTATGGCCGCAGCCGCAGATTGTTCACTGCCGACTTGAGTTTGACTACCAATATTAACACGTTTGCTTCCGGTCCTTTTCTCGCAGGTTGGGTTGTTTTTCTGGGCGGATCCGATGCACTCAACGGCATCATCGCTGCTGTTCCCTCGTTGGCAACACCCATTCAGTTATTATCCGCCTTTTTCTATGGCAGCTTAAAAAGACGCAAAGCAGCTGTTATCATTCTTGCATCCATCATTAAGCTTTTCTCAGCCATGATTTTCCTTCTCCCTCTGTTGTTGTTTGACACAAAATTTGCTTTGCCGTCGATGATTCTCTTATTCGTAATGATTCATGTTTTTACTAACTTCAGCCTTCCCGGCGTCACGAACTGGATTGTGGACCTGGTTCCGAAACCTATGCGAAGCAAGTATTTTGCCAATCGGGAAGCGATTTCCCTGGCTGTGGGCGCGATTGCAATGCTCATCGTGGGCCGTGCAGTAGACATCATAACGGCTTCCAGCGGCCGAAAAGATGCATTTTTATTTCTAGCCTGTGTGATATTGGCGCATACGGTTATCAATATCGTTGTTCTCATTCTTGCGGACGAACCAAGAACCAAGCAGGCACAGCTTGTCGAGGATCAGGTCACCCAGATGGAACACATAAAGCCAATAAAAAAATCTAAACCCGCCAAAAGTAAAAGTCAAATTAAGCTTTGGGAACCTTTTCGTCATAAGGCCTTTGTCAAAGTGTTCTATATGATGTTGCTTTGGAACATCGGAGCCAGCTTTGCGGGCCCTTTCAGTTCCGTATATCAAGTCAAGTCGTTGAGTTTAAGCTTCACTTATATTACCATCCTATCTGTCATTTCCATGGTATGCCGCGTCGTCTTGATCCCTCTTGCAGGCAAACTGGCTATAAAAAAAGGGTATTTCTTTGTTTGCTACTGGTCTATTATTCTCATTGCCATTCATTATGTTTTGTGGGCTTTTACGATCAAAGAAAACGCATGGATCTTGCTGCCGATCTTGTTTGTTGAATCAGCTATCGGGTTTGCCGGCATTAACTTTTCCTTGTTTAATATTCAAATTGCAGCCATGCCTGAAGAAATTCGCACAACCTGCTTGTCGGTTATGAATTCTTTGACCGGTATTTTGGGATTCGGTTGCACTCTCCTTGCTTCCATACTTGTTAATAAAATGGGCGACATCTCAGTAGAAGTGATCGGAGTTCCCTTTTCCAGTCTTCAGATTCTGTTTTTCATCGCGGCCGTATTGCTGTTTGTCTGCGCTGCTTACACGATCCGTTTGTCGAAATCGCATAAGATGGAAATCGCGTGACTGGCCGCACCTTGTGATTATGAAAATCATCCTGATCAGATTGGAGTCGACTCTCATGATTCAAAAACTCTACATCGGAACATACACCCACACAAGCGATAGTCATGGGCTATATTATGTCGCCGTGGATACAGAAAAGAAGACGGTTGAAACGCTGCAAGTTGTCTCCATGGTTGGCCCGAGCTTCTTGATCTATTCTCCCGACCGCCGTTATATGTATGCCGTGCAAGAGCACGATGGCAAGCGAAGCTTGTCTTCCTTTAGCGTTGACAAAGACGGCTATTTGACGTTCCTCAACACAGCGTCAACCCCCGGTGCGGATATTTGCCACACAGCGGTTGCGCCCGATGCCTCCTTCTTGACCGGCTCGAGTTACACGCATGGGTATGTTGTCACGATTTCACTCAACGAAGACGGCACCTTGGGTGATATTGTTTCGCTCGATCAGCATGAAGGCCATGGCCCCGCGCCCGAACAGGATATACCTCGCGCTCACTGCGCCGTATTCGACAAGACCGCCAGGTATATCGTTGCCGCCGACTACGGCAATGATATCGTGTATGTCTATCGTCATTCCGCTGGCGGCAAACTTCATGAAGTTCACCGTTACAGCGTAACTCCCGGCTTTGCGCCGCGCATGGCAACCTTCTCGGACGATAACCGCAATCTGTATGTCATAACCCAAAATGGCAACATGGTCATTCACTATAAGTTTGACGAAGTGCAGGGCACTTTGAATCAAAAAGCTTCGTACACCTGCCTGCCCGAAGGATTTAAAGGCAAGTCGGAAGCGGCTGAAGTGCAGTTTTCGCCGGACGGCGCGTATGTGTATGCATCCAGCCGCGGCAGCGACACGATCGCTTGCTACAAATACAACGTTGACGGCACATTAAGGCCCGAAGGCATCTTCGCTTGCGGCGGTGAATTTCCAAGACACTTTACCATTTCCAAGGACGGAAGGTACTTATATTGCGGCAACCAAAATTCGCACACGCTCACGGTTCTTGATAGAGACCCTGCCTCCGGTGCACTTTCCGAGGTGCCGATCATCGTCCACAAAGTCGGTTCGCCAACCTTTGTATTATTGGCCGAATCTTATGTATAACCTGTAAACTTTCAAGCGAATCGGGAAAATATTGCATCAATTCCTTCCCTGATTATCGTTGCATCTGATGGTCCGGAACTTGTCGTTATCAAACTAACAAGAACTGCTCCAAGAGCTAACGATCCTTATGATGTCCAAATCCAAAATTACAAGGAATCTGGACTTAGATATCCATCTACAGCAAGAGTATCTCAAAGTTGTAACTAGAACGATTCACAATTAATATTCAAAATCGGAAAGCTTCATCCTAAAGATCTTGAACGTGTACTTAACAAACTTTTTGAATTTTCTAACCGATGACCTCTCATATTGGGAGGTTTTTACATTGGTTTTTCGGGTATTTCATCTAGCTCCTGTTGAGCCAGCCTGTCGCTGAGAGGACCCGGGATCGGCTGCGCGAGCGTCTTCGCTCCAGGATAAGTCCAGCCGCAATCCAGGCATTCGGGCAAAATGACGATCTGGCAACCGTTCTTCTTCGCCTTGCAAATCATGTCAATTGCACGGTTCATGTTGGCATCGACGTCGTCCGGCACGACGAGCATTTGTCCCATTCCAATTCGGATCTTCGTTGTCATTTCAGCGCCTCGGTTGAATATTCTGATTGACGGATTGCAATTTAATGTAATAATATAAACTAAGCAATGGATAAATATGTGTTATAAGCAATATGATTTGCTTATAAAGACGATAGAATGATTATATTTAATTTTAATATTGAAGTAAATGATGTTTTCGGTTAGATTTTTATTTGAGCGGACACGTGGTGCTTGGAGCGTCTCAAGTCGCATGACGTGAATCGTGCTTTCTAATAGTTGCGAAGTTGGTGAGCCAAACTTGCGGAAGAATCAAAAAGAAGATTCGTTGCTCCCGGTTTACAAGTGGGCTTTGTCGTATTTGAAGCCCTATTGGCTTTCCTTCTTTGCGATTGTGCTATTCGAGATGGCCTCAAGCGGCATTGAATTGCTTATTCCGAAGCTGGTTCAAACCTTTATCGATCGCATCATTCCGGAGAAGCTCACCGAACTGTTCAAGTGGGGGCTGATCGGCCTTGCCCTGTGTGTGACGGCGTTGCTGGCAATCGATGCAATTTCAAATATGTGGCGTCGGAAGATGCAAGAGAAGATTGCCCGCGACGTGCAGTATGATATATTCCGGCATTTCCGCTCCCTCGGTTTCGCCTATTTCGAGAAACATCCGATCGGTGAAAGCCTGTCGCTGATGAATAGTGAAGTCGGTTCACTGCAGGGCCTTTATCGCGACTTCCTGCCGTCCATGCTCCACAGCTTTCTTTTCTCCTCCATCTCCGTAGTGTTCATGCTGTCCATCAATATCAAGCTTGCATTGGTCATGATTCCCGGTATATTGCTCTACTATATTTTCGGCCCGTATTTCGACCGCAAAGCGACGCATCTTGCCAAGGAAAATGCGGAAGCGAATATCCGCTTCAACCGGAAGGCGTATGAGACGATCGTATCTCAGCAGGAAATTCGCGCTTTCTCGGCTCAGCAGTGGGACCGCAAGAAATTCAACGAGGCGACGTTCCATTCGTATGACGTGATGACCAAGGCGTTCTGGTACAATAATTGGCGGGTTGCGGTGCGGCGCCTTAGCTATTATGCCGGCGGCATGGCGGCTATCATATATGGCGTTCATCTGATACGCATCGAGGAATTGGCAGTCGGCGCTTTCGTCGCGTTCCTGCTCTATTACTTCCAGGCCATGAATGTCATCACCTACATGATTTCGACGATCGTGGAGCAGAAGGTGCTGATGGTCCGCGCGGGGAAACTGCACAGCTTTCTGCAGCAGAAGCCCGAGGTCGACGAACATCCCGATCCTGTCCGTTTGCGGGCGGTGCGCGGCGACATCCGTTTCCGACAGGTCAGCTTCCGGTATGGCGACGGGCCGGTTGTGCTCGACAAGCTGGATCTGTCGATAGGCGCTGGAGAGCGGGTGGCGCTGGTCGGCACGAGCGGCAACGGCAAGTCGACGATGCTGAAGCTGCTCGTCCGGTTCTACGATGTCGATGCAGGCGAAATCGAGATCGACGGCGTGCCGATTCGGAAGCTGTCCTTCGAACAACTGCGCGATTCGATCGGATTTGTTTTTCAGGAAACGTATTTGTTCGGCTCGTCGGTGAAAGACAATATTCGCTTTGGCAAACCTGAGGCGACGGATGAGGAAATTGTCGAGGCGGCGAGGGCGGCATATGCGCACGATTTTATCATGGCATTGCCGCAAGGGTACGATACGCCGGTCGGCGAGCGCGGCGTGAAGCTGTCCGGCGGACAGAGGCAGCGTATCTCGATCGCCCGCATGTTCGTGAAAAACCCGGCGATCGTCCTGCTCGATGAAGCGACTTCCTCGCTCGACAATTTAAGCGAGAAGGAAGTGCAAATGGCGCTCGACCGGCTGCTGGTCGGACGGACGACCCTTACGATCGCGCACCGGCTGTCGACGGTCAAAGATTATGACCGGCTGGCGCTGATCGAACGCGGCCAAGTGCTGGAGGCCGGCCCGTATCAGCAGCTTCTGGACAAGCGCGGCGCGTTCTACCGGCTCTCGGAAGGCGAGCGGCAGGCAGCGGAAGAGGTGGCGCATGGTTAATATCCGATGGATCTGGAACGCTTGCATCCGCAAGAGCCCATGGCTTATGCTGCTCGCTGTCGTCCTGACGATGTCGATGTCGGTCGCGAATATCCTTGTAACCGGCTTGCAGCAGCAGTTAATCGACGATGTCATTGTACCCGGCGACTGGGGGCGGTTGCCGTACGTTGCCGCATTGATGGGCATCGCCTTCATCGGTTCGGCGGTGCTGTATGTATTCAGCCCGCATGTCATTCACCTCCTGGCTTCCCGTTACATTTACATTCTGGGAGACCGCTATGCCGGACAACTGTATGAAGCTCCGATTTCCTGGCTGCAGGGCGAACGCTCGGGCAAAATTGCCAATTACCTGACCGACATCGTCATGACCGGCTGGATGATTGGCGGTCGATTGCCGCGCTTTATCGTATCGATCGGAACCGCACTGATTCTGGCCTACATCATTGGCAAGGCCAGTCTGCTGATGCTCGGATTCAGCCTGCTGTGCAGCATCTGTTATGTGGCGCTTGGCACCGTTCTGGCCAAGCGGATCAAGAAGGCAGCCCGCCTCGTGCAGGAAGCGAGATCCGATCTGATGGTCCACCTCGAGGAAGGGATTTCTTCTACCCGGGAAGTGATCGCCTATCACCGGATGTCGTGGGAGAAACGCATCTACGACCGGTTGTTCGGCGCGTACTACCAGCGCAATCTCGACGAGGCGAAGGAAACAAACCGCCAGTTGCTGTCCAGCGAGCCGTTCAAGTGGGCATCGGTGTTGTTCGTGCTTGCGTACGGAGGCTGGCAGACGCTCACAGGAGCGATGACAATCGGGACATTCGTCATTCTGTTTCAGTTCGGCCGACAGATGATCAACAGCTTTCAGGGACTCTTCATGAATGCGATGGAGTGGTCTCGCGAAATGGCGAACGTGGAGCGGGTTCAGGAGTTTCTCGGCGCCGAAAAGATGGACGACGGAACAAAGACGCTTGACCGGGATATCGCGCAATTAAGCTTCAATCAGGTGTCGTTTCGTTATCCAGGGCTGGAGAAAGATACGCTTGACGGGATCGATTGCGAGCTGCCGATCGGCTGCAAAATTGCGCTCGTCGCGACGAGCGGCGGCGGCAAATCGACGATCGCCCAACTGCTTGCCCGCTTCCATGAACCGACATCCGGGCATATATACGTTAACGGCACGCCGTTGAATGAAATTCGCCGCAACGATTGGATGAGCCGCATCGGGGTTGTCTTTCAGGAGCCTTATTTGTACCCGGCCTCCATCCGCAGCAATCTGACGATGGGGCTCGCGGATGTAACGGATGGGCGGTTGCGTGAAATATGCGAGATCGCGCAAATCGACAGCTTTATTTCAGGGCTTCCCGCCGGTTACGATACGGTGATCGGAGAGCGGGGCATCACGTTGTCCGGCGGTCAGCGACAGCGGGTTGCGGTCGCGCGGGCATTGCTCCGCAATCCGGAAATTCTCTTCCTCGACGAGGCGACTTCGGCGCTCGATCTGACGACCGAACGCGTTTTGCAGCAGCGGGTGGACAAGTATCGGCAAGGCAAGACGACGATCATCGCCGCTCATCGGCTGTCAACGGTTCGTGACGCCGACTTGATCCTCGTCCTCGACCACGGGGCAATCGTCGAACGAGGAACGCATGATGAACTGATGGCGGCTAACACGATCTACAAGTCGCTTGTGTTGTCTCGTGAGGACGCTGCAGGGGCGGTGGTCTAGGAGTTGTCCGAAGAACGAATAGATTTCCTAGTTTACTTTACCGGCCCCATCCATGTTGTGATCGTCTTTTTCTGGTGCATAAGCGGTTCCTTCAACTTCCCGTTATCGATCAGATGTTTCAAAACATAGGCAGTCAGCATTCCTCCACAAGTATTAACCCTTACCATATGAGCGATTTGAGGTTCCAGATGATTTGGCTGATTTTGCATGGTCAACTTAAGCATTTTTTCGTAAAGATGACTGATCGCAGGTGCATAAATTTCTGACAAATCAGGAATCGCATTGTTTAATCGTTTGAGGGTTTCAGGGGAGTCCATCCAAATGGCATTAAATGCGAAACCCTTCTCCGATTTTCGGACATAACCTTTTTCGAGTAGGAACACTATTTGTTCGCGGTTCGATTCGTCGTCAGACAAGTCGCCATTCCAAAATGCATGACAAACCTCAACGTCCTTAAAGGTAAGGTATCGCCAATCTTGCCGATCGCTCCAATAAGTATTGAACTGCCAAAGGTACAGAGGACTGCCTTCCTGGTAGCGATTCATCGTACCGCAAATGGTGTAATGGCGCGGATTAAAGCTGATATCGGGCTGAATGTTTCTTTCCAATGTTGCATAAGCGATGTATTGTCCTCCGTCCTTCCTCATTGGAGCGACCGTATGAAAGCTAACTCCTGTCGGCAGGCTTTTCCATGATTGCTCCTCAATGTTTTTAGGCAGTAAGGTCCAGAGAAGAAAGTTGTAGTCCTGATCGGGGAAATACACCGCGCTTTCCTCAACTTGTTTGCGAATATCCATTAATGCTTCAAAATGCGAATCAGCAATTTTAGCAGCGCAATTTTTATAAAGCTGATGGCCGGCTTCCGTCTGTTCAAGTGTTGTATGCCAGACGATGGTATTACTCTGGTATTTTTTAGAAGATGTCTCTATAAGAAAATCGTATTCAGCCAAATGCCGAACCTCACCCTCCAGCAAGGCCGGCGGCATGCCCAACTCCTCAGCGATTTCATGAATAGTACGCGCTTTTTGATATGCTGCAAATATGATATTTTGAGCCAAGGCACGCCCAAGATAATCATTCGTCTCACCAAGTTTTCCGGGTGTGCCGGAATGTCCCGAATTAGTAAATCGAATAGGATTTACACTTAAAACTCCTGTTTTTCGCATACTGTTCATTCCCATCTTTAGCTCCTTCTTGGCGTCATGCAGATGCCATTTCACGGTATTGACAGGAATGCCCAGGACGATTGCAATATCGCTTTGCTTTAGTCCATCGTAATAATGCATGACAACGATTCGGCGATGAATGTCGGACAGAAACGCGACTTCCCTGCGAAGCATTCGATAAGTCTCGGTTTCGAGCAGTTGTTCGAGAGGTTCCTGGCGATGATCGACCGGCAGTTCAGACATACCATTCACTTCGACTGACTTGGGCGCGTGCGCACGCTTTTCCAGCCAATTCACCCAAGTATATCTGGCAATTGCCCAAACATAGGCCTCCAGGTTCTGAATGTTCGCCCCTGAGGAGATGGATCTAAGCAATTGCAACATGATCTCCTGTGCCAGGTCTTCTGCTTCCACCCGCTGCTTTACTCGGTTCAACGCAAAACCGAAGATTGGTTTGACGTATGTCCGGATGACTTCTGCAGTTTCGATCTCGCTCTGCCTAATCGACTTCATCATTCTCCTCCTGCAATCGCCTTTCAGAAATTCCTGTCAATCAAATAGTGTGCCAAGCGGGAAAAAGGTTGGGATTTTTTTTAGCTATGACGGTTTCCGGTTCAAGCGCTGCCACATCGGTTGTCAACTTTGCAAATAACCTTCGAACCGGATCGATTGATCCCGCTCATTCGCAAAGGTGATTGGCTTCGGATCGAGCCAATCCACAAGCGTGTTTTTGATCGCAAATGCAAAAAAAATGATTGCCGACCGGCTTATAATGTCCGATCAAATATCGTATCGGTTGAACGTTCCCGACTAAATCAGTTGTCGGGTTACCGACGGACAAAAAAAGCAAAATCAATAATCACTTATTTTTTCCTAATTTTTGGGTTTTTCCAAAATATATTCCGTGGTCGCAAATGCATATTTGTCGCTTAGTATCCTGCATTCCCGGATTTAATTAACAATGATTTCGCATAACGTTCCCGCATTCACGAACCCGAGAGCCTTAAGCCCCCCAACGGGGGCGACCGCGACGAGGTTAGGCTCGCAGGGTGTCGCCTGAATTCACTCCTCGAAATACATCTGGCGGTCTAGGAGCGGCAAGCCGATCCGCCGCGTGAATGCATTGTTATAGGATGTCAGCACCTTCTTCGAATTACTTACACAGTTCAACTTCGTATTCGATAGACAGATAAGTCGAATACAAAGTCAATTATTTGTACTTTATAAATTGGGATGGTAATACCAAACAAACTCAAGCCATGGCGGAGCAATATCAGTAAAATGTCCCCAACTCCCTGGTAAATCTCCAGGATAAAAACTCTTAATCTCTGAGAAATACGCTAGTACAAATTTTTCATTAATCAACCCATTCATGATCCTACTCAATGTTTGCGTATATTCTCTTATCTCTGGTATTTTATTAATTGATTTAGAACGATCATATACCCAATCTTGATCCGGATACGTTGTTAGCGTTTCATCTTTATACTTATTCTTTAGTATGTATCCCTCACCATTCCAGTCCTCGTGTGATAACCCTGCGAAGAACGGATTGGCACACATGAGATGATAAAAGCCACCTGCCTTGATGATTCGAGATACCTCATGAAACACAACTCGTGAATCCGGAACAAAAGTAAGAGAGTATGGATGCCAAACGATATCATAAGAATGATCCTCGAAACAAGATAAATCGCGCATATCGCCTTGAATTGTATTAATTTCTACTTCGTAATGCGCAGCTGCTGCTTTATCCCGTTCTAATTGAGTTTGTGATATATCCAAAACTGAAACATTGGCTCCAAGCAAGGCAAAGGCTGCAGATTGCTGTCCACCGCCGCTTGCCAAACAAAGAATATTTTTCCCGGCTAAGTCAACCGTGATTCCCATGCGTTCCAGTCCTAAGCGATCTCTAGCGGACTCTTTGTTTAATTCAAGATTAGGACGAGTAAAAACAGCTTCTGCTTTCGCCAACGACTCCCACCTGGCTTGATTATATAAATAAACTTCATCTTTCATTACTTAACCTCCAATGGTTTCCATTCTATTCATTAATTTATCATGGGTTTTTAGCAAATGATGTTTAAAATGTACCCTGTCCCGATGATGACATAGTTACCCGATTTGGGAGACTGTCGATTAATTGTGGATCGGGCAAAACAACCTGTGCAGGCAGCGGAACTCAGGAGCCTTAATCGGCAATAAAGGGTGTTTTGGAAAAGCTAACGGAACGGTAGGCCCTTATCAACGACAAACGCTGCCAAAGTCACTGTAAAACCGCGGAATAACGGCGCTGGGTTCCGTTAAAATCCAGAGCGGAACCCTCTTCGCCGGATAAGGGCTCTGTGTTCCGTTACGACGGATGGCTATGCGAAAGAGCGATGCTTCGTGCGCAATGCATTCTGTTAACCATTAATCGACAGTCTCTTTGATCGGGTATTTCGGCGCCGGGAGCCCTCGCGAGGTGTAGTTACCCGATTTGGTCGGGGAATTTGGCTTCCCTTAGCCATAATTAAGCTGAACACAGCCTTGATTTTAGCTTTGCACTGTTTCCTATAACGTTCCCGCATTCACGAACCCGAGAACTTTAAGCCCCAACGGGGCGGCTGCGACGCGGTTAGGTTCGCAGGGTTGTCGCCTGAATTCACTCCCCGAAATACATCTGGCGGTCAAGGAACGGCTTGCCGATCCGCCGCGTGAATGCATTGTTATAGGATGTCGGCGCCTTCTTCGAAATTCCTACATAATAATGCGTTCCTCAATCTTTAATATAGCTAAAAAAATCACTCCTATTTAACCCAATACTATTTGATCGTAATGGAACATGACATTTTAAATGTATCAGTAGCTCTTGAAATGTGGTTTCAACATCATTCTTTGAATTCAATATACGATACTCATTGGGAAGAATGTTCCTCCCCCTAATAAGGGAATTCGTTTTTATAGATGTTTCCCAATCGAGATAACTATTTCCGTTGTTTCTGCCTAGAATTCTCTGTTTAATTACTTCATCTTCATCGCTATAAAGTGTGAAAATAATATAGTTGAATCCTTCAAATACAACAGGAATATCCAACATTCGAACGTCATCCAAATCTGTAATTATAATATTCTTAAATCCATGTCGATTATAGTTTTTAACAACCAGCATCAAATTTTCAAAAGCCAACTGCTCTTCTTGCCTTTGAGTAATTTGAACTGAAGGTGTTAAAGAACGAAATTCTGGAATCCAACCGAATTCAAAATAAGGAGATCTAAAATGGTCGTGTAATTTCCTAGATAACGTTGTCTTTCCGTTCCCAGGTGATCCGTGGAGGATGATGAAATCAATGTTCAAAGTCATCACCTGCTTTCACGAAAGTAGAGACTTTTTTGTTTTCTATGTTCTTGCACTGATTTCCTATAACTCCTGTTGAACGAAGCCAAGATCATTCGCCGGCGTATCAGATAGGAACTTCCAGATCGAAGGCCAGCAATTGTTCGGCATCCGCTCCGTATTCGGCTTTGGCAATGAGATTGCCGTCGGCATCCACAGCCAAGGATGAACCGATGCATGACCAGCCGGCCCAGGCTCCGCCTACGACGGGGCCGACGTTGCTGGTGCCGATCACCGCCATCCCATGCTTGAGCGCCAGCGTGGAATAAGCGTTCTGCCATTCTTCTCCGTATGGCTTTCTGATAGCCAGGTCTTGCGGGGTTACAGCCCAGGCACAAGGCGACAAGAGAATTTTCGCGCCCATAAAACCAAGGGAATGGCCCAGGGAGAGGGACGTCGGCCAGTTGTCTGCGCAAATGTTCAAGCCCATTCGACCGAGCGGCGTAGAAGCCGTCTCCAGCTTGTCTCCTCTGCGATAGAGCTCCAGCGCGAAAGGCAGCTCGTTGATTTTACGGTGTTTGATGAGAATTTCGCCTTGGGGAGAGAGGAGGACCGAGGCGTTATAGAGATCATCTCCCTCTCTTTCCGTCAATCCTGCGGCAACGTATAATCCAGCTTGTCTGGCTTCCTCTGCCAGCCTGTCGCTGAGAGGACCCGGAATCGGCTGCGCGAGCGTCTTCGCTCCGGGATAAGTCCAGCCGCAATCCAGACATTCGGGCAAAACGACGATTTGGCAACCGTCCTCTTTAGCCCGGCGAATCATGTCAATTGCACGGTTCATGTTGGCTTCTACGTCGCCCGGCACGACGAGCATTTGCCCCATTCCAATTCGGATTTTCGTTGTCATTTCAGCACCTCGGTTGAATATTCTGATTGACGAAATGCATTATTATGTAATAATATAAACTAAGTTATGTAAATGAAAGCTTCATAAACGGCTAATTTCAATTAAATAATTATAGTATAACTATATATAATTTTAATATTGAAGTAAAGGGTTGTTTGAAGAGTCTCAGCACTGGATGCATGGCGCAAGAGCCGGACAATGTCCGCTATTCCTCTGTTATTGAAATAAGCATTCGAAATCGTTTGCGAAAGCGCTTCAATGACTCGCCAGTACCGTATCCGTGCGTTGAACGGCGTCACGCAATCGTCAGGCAGGCGGCAGAGAAAGGAAGGAGGCAACTCCGATGGATGAAGCAAAGCTGTTACAGGCTTCCGGCATAAAGCGGGTTTTCGGCCGGGGTTCAGGCGCCGTTACCGTACTGAAGGGTGTCGATATCGCCATTCCGTCAGGCAAACTGATCGCCTTCAGGGGCAGATCCGGCTCAGGCAAGACGACGCTGATCAATTTGCTCGGCGCACTCGATCGGCCGACAGAAGGATCGATACAATTCGACGGTCGGGATGTGACGAAGCTGACGGACCGTGAACGCGACGAAATTCGGCGTACGCAGATAGGGCTCATTTTCCAATCGTTTGCCCTCATTCCGCTTATGTCCGCTTATGAGAACGTGGAGTTTATTTTGAGAATTGCGGATTTTCCAAAGAAAGAACGCAAGCAGGCGGCGGAACGCGCGCTGGACCAGGTGGGATTGAAGGCAAGAATGCACCATCGGCCCTTCGAGATGTCGGGCGGAGAGCAGCAGCGCACCGCGATTGCCCGGGCAATCGCTCACCGGCCGAAGCTTCTGCTGGCGGATGAGCCAACGGCCGAACTGGACAGCCGGACAGGGCTTCAAATCATAAAGGTGTTTCGCGATTTGGTGCATCAAGGCATGACGGTCATTCTGACAACGCACGATCCGGCCATTATGGAAATTGTCGATTATGTATATGAATTGGAGGATGGACAAATTGTCGCGCAGTCTTAAGTCGAAGGTCCGGCTTGCCGCCGTTGCTCTGCTGGCGACGATGCTGGCCGGTTGCTCCTTGCTTCCCAAGGAGGAAAGCGCGCTTACGCCGCCGCTTGTCAAGCCCGTTCAGGAGAAATACAATATCGTCAAAGTAGAGAGGGGATCGGTTATCAAGAAGATCAGCGGAATCGGTTACCTGGAATCGGTCGCGATGAGTTACGCTCAATTCACCGCTGAGGGCGGCAGAATACAGAGCGTTGCCGTCAAGAGCGGCGACCAGGTGAAGAAGGGCGACGTGCTGGTGCAACTGATCGTGGACGGCCTCGATCTGAGGCTCAAGGAGCAGCAACTGGCGTTGGAGAGAGCCAATCTCGCCTTCAAGAAATCCCATATGGCGGGAGAAGCCGAAGAGCGAATCGCGGCCCTTCAGATGGAAATCGAGCAGATCAAATATGATCGGCTCAAACAGCAATTGGACAGCAAGCAATTGGTGGCGGAGATCGACGGGCAGGTCATTTTCGTGGATAGCTTGAAGGAGGGCGACGTTGTCGGGCCCTACCAGACGCTTGTGACCGTTGCGGACCCGTCCAAGCTGAGAGTGGCGTTGCGTGCGGAAAATTCCTCGGCGTTTCAAGAGGCGGAAGTTGGCATGAAGGCGGTCGTTTCCTCGAGAGGTCATGATACCGTGGCGAAGGTGGTGCAAACGCCGAGTTCCGCACCGCTGACCATGAACAAGAACTTGCAGGAGGAATATTCGAAGACGCTGTTCATCGAACTGTCCGAATTGCCGGAGGAAGCCGAGATCGGTTCATCGGTCAACGTGGAAATTGTGACCCAGCAGAAGGACGATACGTTGATCATTCCAAGAAGCGGACTGCGTTCCTATTTGGGACGCACCTTCGTCAGAGTGTTGGAAGACGGAAATCGCATTCGCGAAATTGACGTTGAGCAGGGACTTGCCACGCCCACCTCAATCGAAATTCTGAATGGCCTGGAGGAAGGGCAGGAAGTGATCCGGCAGTAAAGGGGGCGGGCCAGTGGCATTATTCATCATGATCTTTCGAAAAATGTTGCAAAATAAATGGCTTGTTTCCAGCTTGCTGTTCGGAATGATCATGTCGGTCGCGCTAGTCAGCACGATGCCGATCTATTCCGAAGCCATTCTGTCGCGGATGCTCGTGAAGGATTTGGAAACCTCCCAGAAGGCAAGCGGCGTGTACCCGGGCACTTACTGGGCGCAGGTTTCCTTCTTCGAACAGACGGACGAACAGCGCCGCCGCATCATCGGCCAACTGGACGACTATATGGCAGCGGAGGCAGCGCCCGGCTTCGGCATTCCCACGCAGTCGCTCGTTCGGGAAACTCGCTCCAGATCGGGGTATGTTGCGTTCGAGGAAGAAGCGCGCAATGATCCGAGGATAAACAAGCCGAGCGCAACGCTTCAAATGTTCGGCGGATTGACGGACCACATTCGCCTGATCGACGGCAGAATGCCGGCAGACAAGCCGGTGGACGGTGTGTATGAAGCGCTTGTTACCGCAAGGGCGCTCAGCTACTTCAATTCAGTGTTGGATACGGTGTTGATTATTGACGGCTCGAAGTGGCCGATGCCGGTCAAGATCAAGCCTGTCGGCGTATTCGAGAAGAAGCGGGATGATGATCCTTATTTCCGAAATCCCGGCCTGGGCGATCTGAAGAACGCTTTCGTGCTGGATGAGCGGCTGTTTCAATCCGAGGTGATCGACCAGGGCAAGGCGCCGATCACGACATCGGGCTGGTACTTCGTCATGGACTATACGAAGATGGAATTGCGGAACGTCCAGGGATTTATCGATACCGACAAGCAAATAAGAAGCCGACTGGGCGGGGCAGTCGGGATGTTTCAGACGGAATTCAAGGCGCCGGCGCTTAAGACGATCGAAAAATATTTTGAACGGGCCAAGAAGCTGCGGACCTTGATGTGGTCGCTCAATGTTCCGGTGCTCATCATGCTTGGGTTCTATATGTTCATGGTATCGAACCTGATCGTGGATCGGCAGCGCAGCGAGATTGCCATCCTGCGCAGCCGTGGCGCCGCCAGGTGGCAGGTGATTGCATCTTTCTCGGTGGAAAGCCTGCTCCTATGCGGGGTTGCGCTCGCGCTCGGTCCGGTGATCGGATTCAAATTGACAGATGTGCTGGGCGCATCCAATGGGTTCCTGTCATTCGTGCAGCGCGCTCGCATGACGGTACACCTGAACCAGGAAGCTTATGTCTACGGCGCTATCGCCGCCAGTGCTGCATTCCTGATGACGCTGATCCCTGTTCTGCTGGCTACACGCGTCACCATTGTCGGACACAAACAACAGTTGGCCCGCCATCAGAGACTGCCTCTGTGGCATAAGGCATTCCTGGATGTGCTGGCGCTGGGCGTCTCGATTTACGGTTTGGTCAACTTCCGCTCGAAGCTGCAGGACATTCGCAATCTCGGTTTAAACTCCGACGATCTTAGCATCGACCCGCTGCAATTCGTCATTCCCGCGCTGTTCGTCATAGGCGCCGGACTGCTGCTGCTGCGTTTGTATCCGTTCATGCTGCGCCTGATCTATTGGCTGGGACGCAAATTTTGGCCGCCGTCGCTGTATGCATCCTTGATCCAGGTTGGGCGTTCCAACAGCCAGTATCAGTTTCTGATGGTCTTCCTCATTATGACCATTGCGATCGGCGTCTTCAGCGCCGGCGCTGCCCGAACGCTGAATAATAATACGGAAGACCGCATCCGCTACGGTAACGGTGCCGAATTCGTGCTGCAGTCGGAATGGCCGAACGACAAGCCGCCTGATTCATCAGCTAGGGGAAGCCTGCCAGATCCGACTTCCGCTTTGGCGGTCGAGGGCCCCATCCATTACCTGGAGCCGCCTTTCGAGCCTTATCGGGAACTGCCCGGCGTAGAGTCGGTTGCGAAGGTGTTCGTGAAGCCGACCGCGGTGTTCAATGCGGGAGAGGAATCCAGCACGGTGAAATTAATCGGGATCGATACCGACGATTTCGGTCGCACGTCCTGGTTCCCGCCAGGGCTGCTCGCTTATCCGTTCTATGAATATATGAACCTGATTGCCTCCGATTCGCAGGCGGTGCTTATCTCGCGGACGTTGGCGAATCAGCACAATGTGAAAGCGGGCGATGCGATCTATGTCGGATGGGATGGCACGGACAGGCCGCCGTTCACGGTCTATGGCATCATCGATTATTTTCCAACCTTCAATCCAAACCCGCCGCTGGGCTCAGTAGATGCTTCGGATAAGAAAACGAAAGAGAGCGCGCCGATGCTCATCGTCGGACACTTGTCCCGCATTCAGCTGCAGCTCGGGTTGGAGCCGTATCAGGTGTGGTTGAAGCTGGCGCCCGGGGCTTCGACAGAGGAGCTGTATCAAGGCATCAAAGACGCCAAGCTCAATATCACGAGCATCGTCAATACGCGTGCGGATCTGACGGCGGCGAAGAACGATCCGTTCCTGATGGCGCTCAACGGCGTGCTGACGCTCGGGTTCATCATTTCGATCCTGATCAGCTTCGTCGGATTCCTGCTCTATTGGGTGCTGTCGCTCAAAGGCAGGACGCTGCAGAACGGCATTCTGCGGGCGGTCGGGCTCTCGCTCAGGCAATTGGTGGCGATGCTGGCGCTGGAGCAGTTGCTCACTTCCGGCGCAGCCGTGCTGATCGGCATCGGGGTCGGCAACATCGCCAGCCGGCTCTACGTGCCGAATTTCCAGATCGCCTTCAACCCGGGCAGCCTGGTGCCGCCGTTCCACGTCATATTCGACCCGACCGATTTCGTCCGCCTGTATGCCGTGGTCGGGTTCATGCTGCTCGTCGGCATCGGCATTCTGACGTATATGCTGTCCCGCATTCG
>Ga0222429_100389_pt1 | contig 36822 bp, 21 predicted proteins | sample 1B50Ametagenome_FD_182475 | JGI IMG/M metagenome (GOLD analysis project Ga0222429, IMG submission 182475) | Enriched microbial communities from leaf-cutter ant dump, University of Wisconsin, Madison, United States - 1B50A (version 2) | ecosystem: Environmental > Terrestrial > Nest > Insects nest...
CCGCTGAATTAGGATTTGCAGTACACCGCTGAATTCTAGTTGAAGTCAAATTCCACTACATCGGCGTATGATTTTGATTTTTTCTCAAAAGGATATTCATTTGGTTTCCTGGAAGCAGTAGTCAGGAAAAAAAGATATTTGCCATCTTTAAGATGTGTAATCCGTAGCTGTACAGAGTTTCCGGTAAATTGCCCTTTCCGGCAAACCTGCTTCTCCTGGTTGACGATGCTGTATTCAAACGACTGGTCCCTCAGGTCTTCGTCATCGATTTTGATTACAATCATTTCTTTTACCACCGGCGGTATGTCTGCTGTAAATGATTTCATAGTGTATTGAATTATGGTTACAGGAATAACGCCGTGATACGGGGATAAATTTTCAGGAACGGATACTTTTTTTCCAATTTACCAGAACTCAAAGAAGAAGACTAAGGGTTTACCAGCTCCTGTATTTTTTTGCGATCGCCCACGATCCAGACAATGTCGTTCCACTCAAAGATGGTATTGGAGCCGGGGTTCAGTATTCTTTTGCCGTCTCTTTCAATTCCCACGACCAGCCCGCTGGTTTTTTCCCGGATGCCGGATTCCCGGATGGTTTTACCTTTCAGCAGGGTATGCTCATCCACTACTATTTTCTGAAGCGAAATATTGTCGGTATCCTCTGAATAACTATCTGCAAAGATCTCTGTCTCTTCCATCACCGGTTTAAAGAGCTGCAATTGTTCATCCGTACCAATAATGCCGATCTCATCCAGTGGATAAAGCCTTTCCTGGGCGCTGGGGGCATAAATGATCTTTTCTCCCCGCTTTATAAATGCGATGTTGATACCGTATTTTTCACGCCATGCCAGCTCGTATAATTTCCTGCCAATGAAAGAGGCATTCGCGCTGACGGTAAAATCTGCAAGGTGGGCATCCCAGGGAGAAAGATCGGAGTCGGGGTTCCCGTTTGGTATAGATGATTCTGTGGCTTCCACCTCTCTTTCATTGAGGTTGTCCAGGAAACGGCTGTGTATCCTGTTGTAAAAATCCTGGATCTTTTTGGAGAAAATAAAGAGAATGATGGCAGCGATAGGCGTAACCACGAAGAAGGCGATCATACCCGAATACAACCGGTCTACAATAAGTCCGATAAAAAAAATAGCGATGATCACACGCATTGCTTCCAGCACCACCAATGGCCCATGGTTGTATTTGCTGTCCAGCCACAACGCTTTATAAGCTGAATTGTTGGGCTTTCGTGCCATCATCGCCCAGAAAAAAGGCATGGATATGCCCAATGTGATACCCAGCACTATAGCCCTGTTGAGAGACGGATTATTGATCCTGGATTCCAGGAGCGGAAGCAGGAAAGTAAAGGACAACATTGACAATGCGATAATAATGATCGCATTGGTGAGAATGATCATTGAGTACGATTTCAGCACAATTTTCCATTCGCTCTCGGCCTGTATGTTCTGGGCCCCGGATGAGTAACGGTTAATAGAGTTGAGAAGCCGGGGAGGAAGGATCCTGACCAGCAGGTTATAGAAAGGTTCGGATAACTTGATGAAATAGGGAGTGGTAAATGTGGTAATGGCAGAGGCGCCCACCGCTACCGGAAACAGGAAATCGCTCGTAACTCCCAGCGTAATACCCAGTGTGGCGACAATAAAGGCAAACTCCCCGATCTGCGCCATACTCATGCCCACCTGTAGCGATTGCTTCAGCGGCTGCCCGGAGAGCAGGGCTCCCAATGTGGTGGCGATCATTTTTCCGAATATGGTCAGCAGGGTCACCCAGAAGATCGCCCACCCGTGCTCAACCATTGCCGCCGGGTTTATCATCATACCGACCGACACAAAGAAAACAGCACCGAACAGATCTTTGACCGGCTTAAAAAGGTGCTCAATCTTTTCGGCTGAAGTTGTTTCCGCCAGGATAGAACCCATTACAAATGCTCCTAACTCCGCAGAAAAGCCGATCTGGGTTGCCAGCACTACCATCCCCAGGCACAGCCCAAGAGACAGAATCAGCAAGGTTTCTTCATCCAGCAGTTTTTTAGCCTTGCGTAAAAATGTGGGTAACAGGAAAATACCCGTGATGAACCAGATCGTCAGGAAAAAAAGCAGCTTCAGCAGGGAGGCAAGCATTTCGGTTCCGTCGAACTGATGACTGACGGCCATAGTGGATAGTAACACCATGAGCAATATCACTACTATGTCTTCCACGATCAGTACGCCAAATACGATCCTGGCGAATTGCTGCCGTTTTACACCCAGCTCCTCAAAAGCCCGTATAATAATGGTTGTGGAGGAACTGGCCAGCAAGCCGCCGAGGAACATGCTGTCCATGGTAGACCATCCCATCCAGCGCCCCACCATATAACCCAGCAGCAGGATGGCCACAATTTCCACAATGGCCGTGATGGATGCGGCACCGCCAACCCTTAAGAGCTTTTTAAAACTGAACTCCAGTCCCAGGCTGAACAGCAGGAAGATCACGCCTATTTCCGCAAGTATTTTGACATTGGTATTGTCTATAACCGTTGGGAAAACAGACACATAAGGCCCTACCAGGAAACCTGCTATAATATAGCCCAGCACAAGCGGCTGTTTGAGCCGTCTGAACAGGAGGGTAGTAATAGCACCAGCTCCCAGTATCAACGCCAGGTCTGCAATCAGCTTAGGTAGATGCCCCATTTTTTAATAGCCAGATTTTAAATAAAAGGTGAAACGCTGCCGGAATGAACGGAATTCCTACAAATTTAACTATTTCAGGTCTAAAAGCCGCTCCAGCACGTAAAAAACAGCAGGGCAGAAGCTGGAATTTTTTATGGTAATACGGGGTCGATCAACGAGCACATCTTCATCTGTATATGGAAAACGATGGCAATCCGAAGGACGGATATCGTAAATACTACAGCGGTTATCTTCAGCCAGGAAGGGACACGGGGATTTTTTCACTACATAGTCTCCGTCTTCATCAAGCTGCAGGTAGGTATCTATAAAAATACTTTCTTTCATTTTCAGGTGCCTGCTGATCCGTTTTATGTCCGGTGTTTTGAACCTGGGGGAATAGTTTTTGCAGCAGGCGGCGCAATGGAGGCAATCAATTTTTGAAAATGCCTCCTCATGAAGGGAGGGCAGCGCCTTTAATACCTTTTTCTTATCCGGCCGCTTCAGGTAGGCAGCATACTGTTTCTGCCGGCTGGCCGCTTTTGCTTTCCAGGGCTTGTCCTTCCATTCTCCATCTGTAAACGGGTTATCGCCGGGAGTCTCCATCATGCGCAAATTGATGTCCGCAAGATACGGTAAAACCTCAGAGGTTGTTAATACCTGCAGGATTGCCGGGTTTGAGAAAAGCGGGTAATGGTAACACCAGCTTTACCACGGGCGGGAACCCTGCCGGATCGCCGGTGACCGGTGTTATCCACATAATTCCCGGCTCTTTGCACAGGACTCTTGCAAATACCCGATATATACTAACTTTGCGCATCTTTTTATAGCATAACCCTCACTGAGTATGAATATTTTTGATGAGCAATCAGCAGAGTTCCTGGAAAGGCATATAGGACCCGGAGAATTGGAAACAAAAGAGATGTTACAGGAGATCGGTCTTTCGTCCCTATCCGAACTGGTAGATCAGACCGTACCGTCTTCTATACGTTTGAAAGCTCCCCTGGATCTGCCTGCTCCGCAAAGCGAATATGAATATCTGCAGGATTTAAAGAAGCTGGCCGCAAAAAACAAACTGTTCAGAACATATATCGGGCAGGGTTATTATGGAACCATTACCCCGTCTGTTATCACAAGAAATATTTTTGAGAACCCCGGGTGGTACACCCAATACACACCTTACCAGGCGGAGATATCACAGGGCAGGCTGGAAAGTTTGCTGAATTTTCAAACCGTGATCGCCGACCTGACGGCACTACCGCTTGCAAACGCTTCCCTGCTGGATGAAGCGACTGCTGCAGCGGAAGCAATGGCCATGTTATACCACCATGTTAACAAGACTGATAAAATAACAAGGCCAAAGTTTTTTGTAGACGAATTAATATTTCCCCAAACGGTTGATGTGCTGGCGACCCGTTCGGAAGCAATTGGAATAGAGCTGGTATTCGGAAATTACAGGCATGCGCATATTGATGAAACCTTTTTTGGAGCGATCGTTCAGTATCCCAACGATAACGGAAGTGTGGAAGACTATTCTGATTTTATAGAGAGCCTTCATGCCCGGGGTATTTTTGTTGTGATGACAACGGACCTGCTGGCGCTTACGCTGCTGAAAGCACCTGGCGAGCTGGGCGCTGATGTAGCGGTTGGCTCCGCGCAGCGTTTTGGAGTACCCGTTGGTTTTGGTGGCCCGCATGCGGGATTTTTTGCCACACGTGATGAATTCAGGCGCGATATACCCGGCCGTATCATTGGCATCAGCGTAGATGCAAAGGGTAACCGTGCATTGCGCATGGCCCTGCAGACCAGGGAGCAGCATATCAAGCGGGAGAAAGCAACTTCCAATATCTGCACTGCCCAGGCGCTGCTGGCAAATATGACCGCTATGTACGCGGTATATCACGGTCCGGACGGACTGCAAAAGATCGCAAAACGTGTAACTACCCTGGCAAAAGTGCTGTCGGACGGACTTGCGGAGATCGGTTTTACGAATGTAAATGAGTATTATTTCGACACCGTGAAAGTGGCTGTAAAAGATCTGCCGGCGTTGAAAAAAGCAGCAGAGCAGCATGAGATCAATTTCCGCTATTTTGATAATGAGTATATAGGAATAAGCGTAGATGAAACAACCACGCAAAACGATATCGTGGATATCTTATTTGTATTTTCTGAAGCGTCCGGTCAGTCCGGGATAACCGTCATGTTTGACGAGGAGCCTGTGCTGGACCAGATACCCGGTTATGCGGTAAGAAGCTCAAAGTATCTGACGCACCCGGTCTTTAACACCCATCATAGTGAAACCGAAATGATGCGGTACATAAGGTTACTGGAGAATAAGGATCTTTCTCTTGTAACTTCTATGATCTCGCTGGGTAGCTGTACCATGAAATTAAACGCAGCTACGGAAATGATCCCGGTAAGCTGGCCGGAGTTTGCCAACATCCATCCTTTTGTGCCGCAGGAGCAGTCACGGGGTTATCAGCAAATTGTAGCCTCGCTCAGCGAGTACCTGTGTGCTATCACGGGGTTTGCCGCCTGCAGCCTGCAACCCAATAGCGGTGCCCAGGGTGAGTTTGCCGGGTTGTTAACCATCAGGAAATATCATGAAGCAAACGGTGACGGCAAACGGAATGTGGTGTTGATTCCTATTTCCGCCCACGGCACCAACCCGGCTTCTGCTGTACTGGCAGGCTTAAAAGTGGTGGTGGTAAAAAGTGATGCGGAAGGGCATATTGATGTAGAAGACCTGAAAGCAAAAGCGGAACAATACAGGGATACCTTATCGGCATTGATGGTGACTTATCCTTCTACACATGGTGTGTTCGAGGAGAGCATTATACAGATCTGCCGGATCATCCATGAAAATGGAGGACAGGTGTATATGGATGGAGCCAATATGAATGCGCAGAGCGGGTTGACGTCTCCCGGCTTTATCGGTGCGGATGTTTGCCATCTCAATCTCCATAAAACATTTGCTATTCCCCATGGCGGTGGCGGACCCGGTATGGGACCTATTTGCGTAAAAACTCACCTGGCGCCCTACCTGCCCGGTCACGTATTTTCAGGAGGCGGGGGCGCTGTGAGCGCAGCACCGTATGGTTCCGCTTCCATCCTGCTGATCAGTTATGCATATATCCGCTTACTGGGTGCACAAGGGGTAAAAGCAGCAACAGAATATGCTATCCTGAATGCTAACTATATGCGGGTGAGACTGGAGAAATATTACGATATTTTATTCCTGGGGCATAACGGCACCTGTGCGCATGAGTTTATTGTTGATCTCCGTCCTTTTAAGACCACGTCCGGTGTTGAAGCCGAAGATGTAGCCAAACGTCTTATGGATTACGGGTTTCATGCACCCACGCTCAGTTTTCCTGTTCCGGGTACCATTATGATTGAGCCAACGGAGAGTGAAAATAAAGCAGAGCTGGATCGTTTCTGCGATACCCTTATCAGCATTTATCATGAGATCAAAGCAATTGAAGAAGGTAAAAGCAGTAAAACGGATAATCCGCTCAAAAATGCACCACATACCATGCAGGTGGTGTGTGCTGATGAGTGGGAACATGGTTATGCCCGTCAGCAGGCTGCATTTCCATTGCCGTATATCAGGCAAAATAAATTTTGGCCCGCCATATCAAGGGTAAACAATACCTACGGAGACAGGAACCTGGTATGTACCTGTGAGCCCGTGGAGAGTTATATGGAAGAAGCATAAGCGACAGGAATCAGTTCGCTAATAAGAAGTGGGAAGAGGTAAGTCGTAATTGGAAAGGTTGCAGGATACAAAACCTGCATCTTGTGTCCTGTATCTTGCATCCTGCTCCCTGTAACCCGGAGCCTGCCTCCTGCAATCAATTCCATATCTCATTCCCCAGTGTAAGGATGATGGGCGCACCGTCTGTGACCACTATGGTATGTTCATGCTGCGCAACAAATCCACCGTGCCGTCCTTTCAGCGTCCACCCGTCTTCCTGCTCTACAGCAATAGTAGATCGCGTAGAAATAAATGTCTCGATAGCTACTACCACATTTTTCCGGAAACGGTTCGTATTATACCTGTCGTAGTAACATGCTATTTCAGCGGGTTCTTCATGAAGACTTCTGCCCACCCCATGACCGGTCAGGTTTTTTATTACGTTAAATCCTGCCCGTTTAGCCTGCAACTCTATCAGCCGCCCGGTGTCGGCTATTCTTACACCTCCTTTGATCTGATGAATAGCGTTATAAAGTATTTTTTTTGAAGCATCCACCAGTGGCTGGCGGTGATGAATGTCATTTCCCAGCACAAAAGAACCCCCGTTGTCTGCCCAGAACCCGTCAAGCTCCGCAGAGACATCAATATTTACAAGATCTCCGTCTTCCAGTATTTTTCCTGCCGCCGGAATGCCGTGTGCTATCTCTTCGTTCCTGCTGATGCATGTCCATCCCGGGAAATTATAGGTAAGCTTAGGTGCGGATTTAGCCCCCATGCTTTCTAAAATACCGGCGCCATATTCATCCAGCTCAAGCGTGCTCATCCCCGGGCGGGCATACGCCCGCATTTTTTTCAGGGTAACCGCTACTGCATTACCGATATTTTTCATTCCTTCCATTTCAAAATCCTGCGTAATAGACATACTCTTGTTTTAGATGATAAGGCACAAAATTATCTAATTGATCCTTTGCCGGCTATATATTTTTATTATCTTCCTGCTTAAATATTGCTATGTCAGACAAAGCGTTTAAGCCGTTCGTAGCCCCTGAAGCAAAAATGGCGGAGTTTACGCTGAAAGCGGTGGTGACCGGTTCAGCCTTTGGTATTGTGTTTGGCGCCGCCACCGTATACCTGGCTTTGAAAGCAGGGTTGACCGTATCGGCCTCCATACCCATCGCCGTGATGGCCATCACGCTGAGTAAGCTGTTTTTAAAGACTACCATCCTGGAGAACAATATCATCCAGACCACAGGATCTGCCGGTGAAAGCATTGCAGCAGGAGTAGTGTTTACGCTGCCGGGTTTCCTGTTTTTAAGTGATAAGGCCAACGAAGACTATTTCAGCTACCTGACCATTCTCACCCTCGCCATATTGGGAGGCATACTGGGCACCCTGATGATGATTCCGCTGCGAAAGCCACTGATCGTAAAGGAACATGATACCTTACCTTACCCCGAGGGAACGGCCTGTGCTTCAGTATTGAAGGCGGGCGAAAAAGGGGGCGACAGCGCAAAGCTGGCCTTCGTCGGGTTAGGATTTGCGTTGGCTTATGCATTCCTGCAAAAGATATTTCATGTAATTGCGGAAACACCCGCATTTATGACAAAGCAGGTAAACAAATACCTGCCCTCGGCAAAGCTCAGCGCTGAAATTACGCCAGAATACCTGGGGGTGGGGTATATCATTGGACCTAAAATAGGTGGCGTGCTGGTGGCGGGAAGTGTACTGGCTTCCTTTGCGCTGGTCCCTTTGCTGGCAACCCTCGTTCCTTCGGAAATTATTGCAGGGCAATTGGTAAAGCTCGGTGTGCTGGCGGATATTACCCGGCCGGGTGGCCGGGGTGGCTGGAACCCGGATACGCAGACATTCAGCGATTATTCCACTGCTATTTACTGGGCATATATCCGGCAGATCGGTGCCGGGGCGGTAGCAGCCGGCGGGTTTATCACGCTGTTGAAAACATTACCGACTATCATCGCATCGTTTAGAGGAAGTTTGGGTGCGCTCCATAAAAATGCTGCCGGTGCAAAGGACAAAGTGATGCGGACAGAAAGAGACCTCAGTCTGAAAGTAGTCGGCTGGGGATGCCTCGGCCTGATACTTATTATATCTGTATTACCTTTTATTCCCGGGGAGCACCTGCTGAGCCGTTTACTGGTCGGGCTGCTCATTGTGATCTTCGGGGCGTTGTTTGTAACAGTTTCCTCTCGCATAGTTGGCCTGATAGGCTCATCCAACAATCCTATTTCCGGAATGACAATTGCAACGATCCTGGGCACCTGCCTTATTTTTATTGCCGTGGGATGGACGGGAAAAACATATGAGCCGATGGTGCTGGTGGTAGGCGGTATGATATGTATTGCAGCCGCAAATGCAGGCGCTACTTCACAGGATCTTAAAACAGGATTTATTGTCGGCGCCACGCCTAAATACCAGCAGCTTGCTTTATTTATCGGTGCTATTGTTTCTTCGGTTGCCATAGGTCTCACCATAAAAGTATTGGATACCCCCACACCCGAAATGATGGCGCAGGGTATTCACCACGCTATCGGACAAACTACTTATGCTGCACCACAGGCAACATTAATGGCAACATTGATCAAAGGGGTATTGTCGTTTAACCTGGACTGGCAGTATGTGCTGGTAGGCGTATTCATTGCGATTGTAGTGGAGTTATGTGGCATCAAGGCGTTGTCGTTTGCCATTGGTCTCTACCTGCCGTTGGCAACTACCTTACCGATTTTTATCGGTGGCGCTATCAGGGGGCTGGTAGACTGGCGGAAAAAGAAAAAAGGGCAGGAGCCGGCAGGAGAGGAAGACTTAAGCAAAGGCAATTTATTTGCGACAGGGCTGGTTGCCGGCGGTGCTTTGGCCGGTGTGCTGGTGGCCATTTTAACCGTGAACGGCACTATTGCCGGATGGCTGAAAAAAATAAACCTGGAGCCTGCTATCAGTGATATGCTGGGTGGGTCATTAGGATATGAGCTGTTAGGCGTTGTTTTCTTCGCAATACTGGGTGTTATTCTTTATAAAACAGCAAAAAGTGACTAGTGTCGTGTCAAACATGAATTTTCATTTGAGATCTCCCGCAGATTCCGATGAATTCCGCAGATAATCAAAGCCTTCTGCGCTTATTTGTGAAATCAGCGGGAAATATTAGCCGTCGTTTTATCGCTGACATGACACTAGGGACTATTTTTAATACGCCCCGAACAAAAGAAAAGCGGTTATTCTTCGTTAATATTAGATAATTTTGTGTGTCGTAGAGCCCACTGAACTTTCTTTAAATATATTTAAGTATCATGAGAAAAATGAGGTTGCTTGGTTTAATGCGGCACGGGCGCAACAGATTTGTTAACAGATGCTTGCTTTTGTTCTCAATGGCTTCTCTTTGCCTGACGGGGTATGGTCAGCCCCCCGACATCATTCCCGAATCTGCGACATTACTTAGTGAATATATCCAGAAGAAATCTGTAAGTGGCAGTGAAAAAGCTGCCGGAGAGTTCTTGGCGAATATTTGCATAGAAAAAGGCCTTGTTGTGCAGAAGCTGGTTTCCGGAGAAAAGGATTACAACTTTGCCGCTTCACTTTACCCCCTTTCTGATCAGCTTCCCAATATCGTATTTCTGAACCATATCGATGTAGTCTCCGAAGGGAGCAATGTAGAATGGAAATACCCTCCGTTTGCAGGAGTGATTGCCGAAAACAAGGTATGGGGCAGGGGCGCCATCGACCTGAAGGGGGTGGCGGTAATGCAACTGCTGGCAATTGAAAAGATCAAAAAGTTTGCGGGCCACACGCGATTACCTTATAACATTACACTTTTGTGCGTTTCCGGAGAAGAATCGGACAACAGCGGTATCATCAGCACTGTCGAAAATCACTTTGAAGAGCTAAATGCAGTGGTAGCATTTGGGGAAGGTGGAACCGGTGTAAATGAACTTTCCAGGAGCAATCCCGGTCAGCCTTTCTATTGTATTTCGGTGTCCGAAAAAAAAGCCCTTTGGATCAGGCTCAGCCTGGGAATGAAAACATCAGGTCATGGGTCTGTGCCTCCTCATTCCTATGCTAATAAAGAAATGACACTGGCTTTAAATAAGCTGATCAACCGTTCTGAAAAAATAAACTTCAATGAAACAACAACCTCTTTTTTTAAAACGATAGGCAGGCACGAAAAAGGACTGCGCAGGCTGGCACTGAGACATCCACGCTTTTTTAAGCCTTTCATCACACGCGAGCTCACCCGGAATCCGTTGGTAAAATCAACGCTTGCCAATACCATCACCATCACCAATATCAATACATCCGGGCTTCATGCTAACCAGATAGCCCAGGAAATAGAAGCTTTGCTGGATTGCAGGCTGTTGCCTGAAACAGATCCGCAGGCTTTCATAGAAGATATCCGGAAAACGTTGCAAAACCCGGAAATAAAACTCACCATATTAAAAGAAACGCCCTCTGCGCCGGTATCGGCAGATGATATTTATTTCAGGAAGTTCAGGGAATCCCTGGAAGAGGTGTATGAAGGAAGCGCGGTATTGCCGGTGATGACGCCGGCACACAGCGATAATAACTTTTTGCGGCAAAAAGGAGTGCCGGTATACGGGCTGACACCTGTATTGCTTTCCCGTGAGCAATTATTGTCTTTTCATAACAGTAATGAATATATTACCATGCAGCAGTTGCAGGATGGAACGAAGGTGTATGAAAAGCTGTTATATAAGCTCGTCGTTAACTAACCCTTTTCCGATGCTTCCAGGCGTACTGTGGGATGGTACAGGATGATCTGTTGGCTCAAAATCGTTAAATTTAGGGTTCAACTTTTTTTCACTGTATGCGCTTGCCCGTTCGAACATCTTTGAGGGGAATGAATAAAAAAAAATCAGACTTCACGCTGACGAGCTATTTAAGGTCCCTGCTGTTGCTTTTTGTTTTTATCTTTTTTGTATCTCCGCTTTTTGCGCAGGAGAATACTACTTTCTGGCTCTGGGCTTTTTTAGGAAGGCTGCATCCCATGATCGTTCACTTCCCGATAGGGCTGCTGGTGATTGCATTAATGATGGAATTCATCGGGCACCGCCGGAAGAAGAATTACCATGAAGCTATTACGGTGATAATAATATTTGGCACCCTGTCTTCGGTTATTGCAGTGGTAATGGGTTTGATGCTTGCACAGGCGGAAGATTACGGTGGCTGGATCAAGGATATTCATCAATGGACCGGTATTGCAACCATGCTTTTGGCTGGCTGGACCAGCTATGCCTATATACGCCGGTCACGCCGGTTGCAGGTTTTCCTGCTTACGCTGACAGTGGCAGGGGTAACAGTAGCAGGGCATTACGGCGCCTCGCTCACACATGGCGAAGATTATTTGACAAGCGTATTGCCTTCGGCAGGAGAGGCGGCGCCCCGTGCAGATTTTGTGCTGGCAACAACAAACGGACCTTTGAGTGAAGCACAGGTACAGGAGCTCAACCTGCAGGTAAGAACCATTCTGGCGCACAGTTGCAATAACTGTCATGGTGCTGCCAAGACGAAAGGCGGCTTAAGGCTGGATGGTAAGGAATATATTTTTGAAGGTGGGGAAAGCGGCCCTGCCGTAGTGCCGGGAGATCCGGAAAAAAGTGAGTTGATGCGGCGTATCCGGCTGCCGAATAATCACAAGGAATATATGCCTGCAAAAGGCAAAGGGCTCACCAAAGAGGAAATCGCCATACTTGACTACTGGATCAGGAAAGGTGCTCCCTGGCCGGAAGGAGAGCTGAAAAGCTTGTTCAGGGTGGCGGAGCTGGCGCCGCGTATGCCGGGTATTCCGCCCGCAAGCGGAGATATTACCCAGCCGCTGGACAGGTTTGTGAACACATACTTCCGCGATAATAAAATAGAGTGGCCGGAACCGGTAAGTGACCGTGTGTACATACGGCGTGTATACCTGGACGTAACGGGATTGCTGCCGCTGCCGGATTCTGTGGATGCTTTTATTGAAGACAGGCGTCCGGATAAGAGGAGCCTGCTGGTGCAGCGGCTGCTGGGCAGGAACGAAGATTATGCGCAACATTGGCTGACCTTCTGGAATGACGCGCTGAGGAATGATTATACGGGTACCGGGTATATAACAGGCGGGCGTTCCGACATCACCCAATGGTTGTATACTTCCATTGTAGAAAATAAGCCCTATAACAGGTTTGTGAGTGAGCTGATCAACCCTGCAGAAACATCAAAGGGGTTTATCCGGGGTATTAAATGGCGGGGGACCATCAACTCCAGCCAGAGTACGGAAATGCAGGCTGCGCAAAATGTGTCACAGGTTTTCCTGGGTTTGAACCTGAAGTGCGCGTCCTGCCACGACAGTTTTGTGAATGACTGGAAGCTGGAAGACGCGTATGCTTTTGCCAATATTTTCTGCGACAGCACCCTGGAGATAAACCGTTGTGATAAACCAACCGGCGTGTTGGCGGGACGCAGGATGCTTTATTACAAGCAACTGGGAACAGTTGACAGTGCTGCTCCTACCGATGAAAGATTACGGCAGCTGGCGCAATACCTTGTTCAGGATAATAACGGGAGACTGTACCGTACGCTGGTAAACAGGATATGGGCGCAATTGATGGGCCGGGGTATCATAGAGCCGGTGGATGTTATGGACAACGCACCGTGGAGCCAGGATCTGCTGGACTGGCTGGCCTCCGATTTTACCGCAAACGGGTATGATATCAAACGCCTGATCTATACCATTCTAACATCTAAAACCTACCAGCTGCCATCCACCAGTGTGGAGCAGGCAGAGCACATTGTGGCGCCGGATTTTGTATTTAAAGGAATGTTACGGCGCCGGCTGACCGCGGAACAATTCACCGATGCTGTCAGCAAATCAATAGAGCCGGTTTACGGAGACAGCATGGTCATGTATAAGTTATTTCCTGAGGCATTAAAGAAAAACTTATCCTTCCCGAGGGCGGCACTGGTAAAAAATGATCCTTTCCTGACAGCGTTAGGAAGACCCAACAGGGAAACCGTGTCAACCAGCCGTATGTCGCAGGCCAATTTGCTGCAGGCGCTTGAATTAACCAATGGAGAGCAGTTCAATGAAACTGTGAAGCGGGGTGCCGCCAACTGGATAAAACGATATGGAGAAAGGGATAAGCTGGTGGCTGAGCTATATCGGAGCGCATTGGGCAGACCACCGCTTGAAAAAGAATGGGTGGTGGCCAGGAGAGAAATGAGCGATAAGCTGACGCAGGCTGAAGTAGAAGATTTTATTTGGGCGATGACGCTTCATCCCGAATTTCAACTCATTTTTTAAAAGTTGTTTTATTACCTGTAAAACTTTCTATCATGAAAAGAAGAAGCTGGAACCGGAGAGATTTTATCAGGCAGTCGGGTGCCTCCCTGCTGGCTGCTATGGCCGCCGGTGCACCCGTGTCGGGGTTATTGACCGGATGCGGAACAAAAAAAATGAAGGCTGGTAGTAACAGTACTGCCGATACAGTAATTCTTTTATGGATGGCTGGTGGCATGGCCCATACAGAAACATTTGATCCCAAAAGATATACGCCATTTGAAACAGGCATGGAAGGAGACAGGGTGCTGAGCACCTTTAAAGCGGTGCCCACTGTGTTGGATGGTATCAGCTTTTCGGAAGGGCTGGAGTCGATAGGCGGTGTAATGGATAAAGGTACGCTTATCCGTTCTTACGTTGCGGCGGATATGGGTCATATTTTGCATTCCCGTCACCAGTATCACTGGCATACCTGTTATGAACCACCGCAAACAGTTGCTGCTCCGCATATCGGGTCGTGGATCGCGAAAGAGCTGGGTCCGAAAAACCCCGTTATACCAGCTTTTATAAATATTGGGCAACGATTTACAGTAGGCGAAGCAGAGGAGCTGAAGGCTTTTCACACGGCCGGCTTCCTGGGAAATGAGTTCGGCCCTTTTTTATTGCCTGATCCCAGCCAGGGACTGGAAAGTGTACGCCCGCCGGTAGGGATGGACGCAAAACGTTTCGAGCAACGTAATAAGTTGTATAACGATCTTATCAGCAACAGCCCGGTAGGAGAGTTGGGCAGCGATTATCAGAAAGAGTCGCTCCGCCGCTCTATGGAACAGGCCTATATGTTGCTGAATTCGCCTGAAGCCAGGGCCTTTGACCTGAGCCTGGAACCCCGGGAGAAATACAACACCTACAATACCGGAAGATTCGGTTTGGGCTGCCTCCTTGCAAAACGTTTAACGGAGCAGGGCGCCCGCTTCATAAGTGTCAGCACCGAATACGAGCCGTTCTTCGGATTTGATACCCATGAGAACGGACATACCCGGATGATAGACATGAAAAAAATGGTAGACGGTCCCATAGCACAGCTTGTCAAAGATCTTGACGAAAGTGGTCACCTTGACCGTACCCTCATTGTCCTGGCAAGTGAGTTCAGCAGGGATATGATGGTAGAGGGACGCCCCGAGCTGAAAGTGCAGGAACAGGTAAACCAGCCGGATATTCTTACGGAAATGAAACACTATGGTATGCACCGTCATTTTACAGACGGTTGCTCCATGCTGATGTTTGGCGGCGGTATAAAGAAAGGTTTCGTATATGGTAAAACAGCCGATGAAAGACCCTGTAAAACAATTGAAAGTCCTATCAGGATCGACCAGGTGCACCAAACCATTTACCATACGCTGGGTATACCCCCCGATACCGAATATGAAATAGAAGGTCGTCCCTTTTACACCACACCGGACGGTAAAGGAGAAGTGGTGCTTGACTTGTTGGCGTAGGGATATTGATATGGTCGTCTGTCAACTGCAATGTTTTGCTGTTATTACCGGCAGCTTGCTGCATACGTGTTAGGTGCCGGGCTGTCGCACAGCAATAGTTTGCTGAATCTGTAAGCGGTATATTTTAGAAAAGAGACCTTACACTGTTTCCCCTGATAGTGCAGTTTTTCGCAAAAAGTAATCCTGTATTTAACTACACTGACCATAGTATGCGCCGTGTTTGCGGGACACAAACCACTTGTTATTGACATTTTAATAAAATCCATCACGGATCATTATAAATCCATAGCCGTTATTTTATTGATTTAAATCTCCGCAACATCTGCCCGTGAAGGGGTGTTTGATCTGCGGTCATAAGGAAATTTCCTCTCTATAAAAGGAGGAAAACACCCTGTTAAAGTTCTGCTTGACAAAATATCTTCGAACCAGCTTTAGATTTTGCCTGCAGGTATAACTGTAATACATTTTGATAAAGACGCATATCGATAAGCAAAAGCGTATGCACTGTTTAATCTGTATTCTTCCGATTTATTGCTATGAACGAGCCTTGCTAAAGGTGTAACTGTTATAAATATCATACTAAATTATTGTTATTATGAGCGTTCCGAGAATCATTACTTTATTACTGACAGTTTTCAGCTATTGTTCCGTCTTTTCCCAACTGTCTGCTATTGGTGTGGGTGGTGGTGGAGCATTTTCTAATTTTAAATATGGTGAACAAATTTCTAATGTTGACCAGTTTGATAGTAGCCCAAAAGGTGGTGGCACAGGGGGAATTAGATTTGATTTTGATCTGGGGAGTGATTATTTGAAGTTATCTCCCGAATTTTTTATTGTGCAGAATGGTGCCAAAGAATACTATAACGATTTCAATGCACTCCAAAATGATTTGATCAACAGAAAAGTTTCGTTGGATTATTTGGGAATTTACCTGCCTCTCACTTTTTATCTGCCATTGAGCGATAATACGGAGACATATAATGGTTTGTTGCTGCAGGGCAGGGTGTTTGCAGATTACGTGGTCAATGGTCAAATACGGGATAATGTCATGGGTACGGAAGATGTAAAATTTAAAAGGAAATCAGATAAATTTGATTATGGATATTCATTTGAGGCCGGTTTTGTGGTAAACGGGTTAAAACTGATGTTTGGCTATAATTGGGGGATAAAAAACATTGAATTCAGTAACGCAATTGGTGATATAAACTCCGGTAATTACTTAATCAACAATAAAGGATTTACGATTCAACTTGGCTATCTGATAAATATTGATAAATAGCTTTTTTCGGCAGGCTGATCAAAGAAATCAAGCGGCTGGTAAAAGCTTTTTTCCTGAGCTCCGGCGTATGAATTTTTTTATTGCCGGGCGCATTCTATGCCATAGCTTTGGCGGCAAAAAGATCCCGAGCATGATATTTGTTACAGGCGGAACTGGTTTGTTAGGCAGCTACCTGCTTAAGGAGCTTGTGACCAGGCATAAAAATATAACGGCTGTCTACCGCTCGGAGATACCCCGTGCGCCCTATGCACAGCATGTCAACTGGATACAGGGCGATATACTGGATGTGGCGCTGCTGGAGGAGGTTATGCAGGGGGTAGAAGAAGTCTACCATTGTGCGGGATATGTCTCCTTCAATCCCAGGAAGAAGAAGCATATGATGCAGACCAATATAGACGGTACTGCCAATGTGGTAAACGCTGCGTTGAATGCCGGTGTCAGGAAGCTGGTGCATGTGAGCTCGGTAGCTGCGCTGGGTAGAAAGCGGGAAGGAAGTGAAATAACCGAAGAGGCCAAATGGACGGAAGAAAACAACAATTCCAGTTATGGAAAAAGTAAGTTCCTGGCCGAACTGGAAGTATGGCGTGGCATCGGGGAAGGGCTTAACGCGGTGATAGTGAACCCGGTGGTCATACTGGGAGTGGGGGACTGGGATGATGGCTCTGCAGCGCTGTTTAAAAATGCCTGGAAAGAGTTTCCCTGGTATACGGAAGGGGTAAGCGGTTTTGTAGATGCGGCGGATGTGGCCAGGGCCATGATCGCGCTCATGCAAAGCGACATAAAAAATGAACGGTTCATACTGAGCGCGGAAAATTGGGCCTTCCGGGACGTATTTTCTGCCATGGCCGCTTCGTTCGGGAAAAAACCTCCGCACAGGAAGGTGAAGCCGTATATGGCTTCACTGTTGTGGCGGCTGGAAAAGCTGAAGAACCTGTTTACCGGTACCGATCCGCTGCTGACAAAGGAAACTGCCGATACCGGGCAAAGAAAGGTTTATTTTAACAATTCCAAACTTCTTCGGTCCCTCCCCGGTTTTACTTACAAGTCTCTGCGTCAAACCATTGAGGAGTATTGCCTTGAATATATGCAAAGGCAATAATTCAGCCCTGCCGATGTTATTATATAATGCCTGTTGCGGAGAATATGGCAGGACATTTGACATGGGGTAACAGTGGCATTTAAACCGGACAGGCGAAGTCTGCAAAAAAGGATTACGCGAGCACAGGCAAAGGAATAAAAAATTCTAAAAAATGTTGGTGTCCGTTGCGTTTCCTGTCGGCTTGGTGCGGGTACCTATTGGTGTATAATAAACCTGTTATTGGCGAAATAAAATTATCGGGATGAAAATATCATTGAAACTGTTTTTCTTATTGTTGGTTCCTGTTTTTCTGACAGCCCAGGGAACTTTCAGGGTGGCGGGAAGGGTAATGGACGGAACGACAGGACAGGTGCTGCAGGGGGCTTCCGTTTTTTGTCAGAATACAACATCAGGTACCGTAACGAATGCTGACGGAGAATTCAGTCTGCGGCTGAGCAATGGAGGATATGAGCTTGCGATCTCTTTCTCAGGGTACGAAACGCAGTCAATCCGCATCAGCAACAATATGGAAAACGCGGAGTCTATGGTGATTGCGATGAAGCAAAAGGAAAAGAACATGGAGGAAATAGCTATAGTCGCCACCACCGAAGTGAAAAACGGATGGGAAAAATACGGGGACTTTTTAAAAGATAACTTCATTGGTAAAACGGCGAACAGTAAGGATTGTATTATTGAAAACCCGGAAACGCTTCGCTTTTTCTATAGTAAAAAAAGGAACCGCCTGAAAGTGATCACCGATTCCATTGTCGTCATACGTAATACGGCTCTGGGGTATATTATTAAATATCGCCTGGATTCTTTCGTACACGAATACAACGAGAAGAGAACCCTTTATACCGGCTTCCCATTTTATGAGGAAATGGAAGGCAGCGAGGAGGAAATAGAAAAATGGGTAAAGAATCGCAAAAAGGCCTATGACGGTTCGGTGCTGCAGTTTATGAGATCATACCGCGACAGCACTTTAAGGAAAGAAGGATATAAAATTGAGATCATAGACGACGAAACCCGGAAAAATATTCCCATATTCAATCCCTACGACACGGCTTACTTTGAAATACTGGAGTATTCGAAAGTTGGCTTGTTCTTTCCCGGCAAGTTAAGGGTGGTGTATGCCAACGAAAAGCCCGATCCCGCATACCTCTCTTCGGCAAAGCTGCCTTCGGGCACGCCTTTGCAGATATCGGTATTGGATCTTGCAGACGGAATTATTATTGAAGAGAACGGGTTTTACTACGATCAGAAAGATGTGTTGACATTAGGATACTGGGCCTGGGAAAAAATGGCTGATTTCCTGCCTTATGATTATTCTCCCGAAAATCCCAGGAAAGCGCCCGGGGTTGCACCTGTAGCAGAGCCATTAGAGAACATAGATATTAACCTGGAATTTGAGACAGAGAATAACGGGACGGAACAAAGCCAGGATGAATAAGGGTATACCCAGATCATGTGCCCATTACCTTTTTCCATAACTCGGGTATCCGCTTTACCCACACCAATTGTTTTTTTGCTTCGGAGGCCTCTACTGTAGGGGTTCCGAAATAGATTTTATTCCCTTTCAGGGAAGAAGGTACACCACTTTGGCCCAATACTACGGCATTATCTCCGATGCTGAGCGTTTTGTTGATACCTACCTGTCCCCAGAGCGTCACACCATTACCAATCACTACCCCACCCGCAATGCCTACCTGTGCCGCTATCAGGCAGTTCTTGCCTATGACCGTATCGTGACCTATATGCACCATGTTATCCAGCTTGGTACCCCTGCCAATACAGGTATCATGCGTTACGCCCCTGTCGATGGTACAACTGCTTCCAATTTCCACATCATCTTCGATGACAACCCTGCCGCAGCTTTTCATTTTTTTAAACCATACTTCGCGGTTCTTTTTTGTGTTGAAATAAAATGCATCTGAACCGATAACAGTGCCCGGCTGGATGACGACATTGTCTCCGATGATGCAGTGATCCATGATGGTAACATTCGGATAAATGATGCAATTCCGGCCAATAGTTGTATGATGCCCTATGGTTACCCCGGGAAACAACCGGGTGCCTTCACCGATCGTTGCAGAATCGCTGACCGGACGGGTGGCAGGCTCAAAGGGCCTGAAATGATCAACAATAGTAAGGTATGCTTCAAATGGCTGCTCTGTGATAAGCAGGGTTTTATGCGGGGGGAAATCTGTCTCAGCATTAATAATGATACAATCAGCAGCCGAATGGATGGAGGCTGCATAATATTTCGGATGATCAACAAACACTACATCTCCAGGCTCCACCCTGTGAATTTCATTAAGTCCTGTTACAAAAGCGTTAAGGTTACCTACCGGCTTTGCTTTTATCAGTGTAGCCAGCCACTCGACAGAAACGGGAGAAGGAAACTTCATACAGATGTTGTTTTTGCAAAAGTAATTCTATTTGACATTGGTTTGCTGAATGTAATGTTCCGGCAAAATCAATGCTGCAAGGTGTTTCAGGCATTACGCTTATTCAGGCGTTTGAAAAAAATATCAGACTGCATTTTTATTTTTGAAACAGGTGCCAGGTGTGTGGAATGAAATATTTGGAAAATGGTTATCGATATCCACAAAGAGAATCTTAAAAATGTGTATAATTTTTTTACAAATTTATTTCTTGTTAGTAAAAATTATTTTTAATATTGTGTCGGGAATTTATTTCCCGTTACTTACTAGCCCATTCATATAATAAGTCCTTCATTTTTTGAGGGACTTTTTTTTGTCCTTACTTTTTCAATGATTCCGCCGCTTTCTTTACACTTCCGTATTTTGTCAGCAATGTTTTAGCTTTCTCATAGTCTGCTATGCCGGTCTGTTCCATCAGCATTTTAGTTCCCCTGTCAAAAAGCTTTTCATTGCTAAGCTGCATGTTCACCATCTTATTGTCTTCCACTCTTCCGAGTTGTATCATCACGGTAGTGGAGATCATGTTGAGCACAAGCTTTTGCGAAGTACCGCTTTTCATGCGGGTGCTTCCTGTTACAAATTCCGGACCTACTACAATGGTTACAGGGAAGTCCGCGTGTTCTGTTATAGGTGCGCCGGGGTTATTGGTGATGCAACCAGTTACAATGCCGTTTTGCCTGCAGGTTCTCAACGCTTCTATTACGTAAGGCGTGGTGCCGCTTGCGGCGATACCGATCACAACGTCCTTGTCTGTGACGTCATATTCTTTCAGGTCTTCCCATCCCTGCGTCAGGCTGTCTTCTGCAAATTCTACGGGCTGGGTCATTGCTTCACGTCCTCCGGCTATGATGCCGATCACCAGGTCGGGGGGAACGCCAAAAGTAGGCGGGCATTCGCTGGCATCCACAATAGCCAGTCTGCCGCTGGTGCCTGCTCCGATGTAGAACAGCCTTCCTCCTGCCAGCATTTTATCTGAAATAGCAGTGACCAGCTTTTCAATATCGGGAATAACTTTTTCTATAGCCAGCGGAACAGATTTGTCTTCCGCATTTATGTTTGTCAGGATATCTATAACCGACATTTTCTCCAGGTGACGGTACCGTGAGGTTTGCTCCGTTACTTTTATAAGCGACATAAGATATATAATTTGAACGAGTGAATGGAACTATTGATGATAGACAGTAAGTCCTTCCATCGGGTTTTTAAGGATCTTGCCCGGACTAAATTCATACACATGGCATAGCTCCAGGATAACGTCCCTAAAGTGATGTGCGACACCGCCTACAAAACTTACAGGTGAGGTCCAGCTCTCCTTGAACTTGCATATATGATGAAAGAAAAAGTCGTTTATCCCATCTTCAAGTATATTTTCAATCATGTAATGCCCGCGATGCTCCGATAAAAATGGTGCAAAGGATGCCAGGTACCTGTTAGCCATCGGTTTTTTATACACGTTATCCAGTATTTCGTTTTTGTCTACCTGGAACCGGGCGTAAAAGGAATCCATGAGATCGCCATCGAAGGTTTGATAGAGATAATATTGTAATACCTTTTTCCCCAGGTAAGCGCCGCTTCCCTCGTCTCCTAAAACATATCCCAGGCCAGGGCGGTTGTCCGTTATTTTTTTACCGTTATAGTAACAGGCGCTGGCGCCGGTGCCCAATATACACGCTACCCCTTTCTCATCCCCATACAGAGCCTTGGCGGCTGCCATCACATCATGTGTCACCTCTACGGTATGCGCTTCCCTGAAAACCTGTTGAAGGGCTTTTTTGACGATCTTATTGTTTACCGGACTGATACATCCTGTCCCGTAGTAGAATATCTCGTCAATTTGAAAATGCTTAAGGTGAGGAAGCAGCTCGGAATGAAGGGTTTCCACGATTTGATCACTGGACAGGAAATAAGGGCTTATGCCCTGCGTAAATATTGTTTTCTTTGTCCTGCCCTTCAAAACACACCACTCTGCTTTGGTTGCACCGCTGTCGGCGATTAATTTAACGGAAGCCATTAACTGTTAATTGAACTTATTTTGTGAAATTCGTATTTCAAAGATAGTATACAAACATAGACGAATGAGTAATAATAAACTGAAGCTTTGGTTGCCTGTCGTTTTTTCTGTTGTGATGGTCCTGGGAATGTTCCTGGGGTATAAGATGAAAGAGAAAATGCCTGCAACCGCCCGTTTTTTTTCTGCCGATAAAAAAAGTACGGTGCAGGAGGTGCTCGACCTGATATCCAGGCGGTATGTAGACCCGGTGAAAACCGATACCCTGGCAGATGCTGCAATAGAAGAAATGCTTACGCACCTTGATCCGCATTCGACATTTATTCCGGCCAATCATTTGCAGATGGTGAATGAGGATCTGGCCGGAAAGTTTGAAGGTATCGGGATAGAGTTCAATATTTTTAATGATACCATTAATGTAATAAGTGTTTTAAAAGGAGGTCCTTCTGAGCAGGCAGGATTGCAGGCAGGCGATCTGTTTTTAAAGGTGAATGATTCACTGGTAGCCGGTAACGGCATTACCAGTGATAAGGTACGGCAATTGCTGCGCGGACTAAGGGGGTCTAAGGTAAAGGTGCGGCTGCTGCGTGGTGGTGAGGAAAAAGATTTTACCATTACCCGCGGCATCATTCCGTTGTTTTCCCTGGATGCTTCCTATATCATAGCGCCGGCAACCGGTTATATCCGGCTGAATAAGTTTGCCGAAACTACCTACGAAGAGTTTATGGAGGCGATGCAGCCATTGAAGGAGCAGGGGGTGCAAAACCTCATTCTTGACCTGCGGGGAAACGGCGGCGGTATCTTGCAGGAAGCAGTAGAAATAGCGGATGAATTCCTCGATGGTAATAAGCTGATCGTGTATACGCAGGGGGGGCATGTGAGCAAAACCGAATACAAGGCGAAACGGGAAGGGATCTTTGAGCAGGGAAAACTGATCGTCCTGATCGATGAAAGCTCTGCTTCGGCAAGCGAAGTGCTCACGGGTGCTTTGCAGGACTGGGACAGGGCAGAAGTGATAGGAAGACGTTCCTTTGGAAAAGGGCTGGTGCAGGAGCAATACAACCTCAATGACGGCAGCGCCTTGCGCCTTACCATTGCACGGTACTATACACCGTTAGGAAGAAGCATTCAAAAATCGTATGAGCATGGGCGGGATAGTTATAATGATGAATTGATGGATCGTTACACAAGCGGGGCGTTGCTGATTGCAGACAGCAACCATGCCGATAAGGATAAGCTCTTTCGCACGCCCGGGGGAAAAACCGTATATGGCGGTGGCGGTATCATGCCGGATGTATTTGTGGGGATAGATACGACAACCATCAGCAATGCCATTACCCAGCTTTATACCCGGAATACACTGGTTAACTTTGTGTATCATTATTATGTAAGGAACCAGGATAAGTTTAAGTTATTCCTGAAGCCTGCAGACTTTGACAACGGCTTTTTTGTGAATGAGTCACTCTGGAATGAATTTGTTTCTTACGCCAGGAAGGACAGTGTTTCATTGGATCATCTTTCGCAGGCAGACAAAAAGTTGCTGGAGCAGCGGCTAAAGAGCCTGCTGGCGCGCCAGCAATGGAGAAACGAAGGATTTTACGAGGTCAATAATCATACAGATCCGGTTATTAAAAAAGCGCTGGAGACGCTGGGAAAGTAGCGGAATACACCTGTTGTGCTTGCCTTAAACGGATAAGTTGTATATTTCAAAAATATGGTGATGGATATCAAAAACAACATACTGGAAACAATTGGTAACACACCCCTGATAAGGTTGAACGCGATCACGAAAGATCTTCCCTGTACGGTGTTGGCCAAAGTAGATTATTTCAATCCTGGTAATTCCATCAAGGACAGGATGGCTGTAAAAATGATTGAGATAGCGGAAAAAGAGGGGAAGTTAAAACCGGGAGGAACAATTATAGAATGTACTTCCGGCAATACCGGTATGGGGTTGGCATTGGCTGCTGTTGTAAAAGGATATAAATGCATTTTTACCTCTACCGATAAGCAATCGAAAGAAAAATTTGACATACTGAAGGCTGTCGGGGCAGAAGTGATCGTTTGTCCTACCAATGTAGAGCCGGATGATCCGGCGAGTTATTATTCTGTTGCGAAACGGCTCGCCCAAGAAATCCCGGGTGCGTATTTGTGTAATCAATATGATAACCTGGCAAATCGCCTGGCACATTATGAATCAACCGGTCCCGAGATCTGGCGTCAGACAGACGGTAAGATCACTCACTTCGTATCTACTGCGGGCACCGGTGGCACTGTCACGGGCACTGCGATGTACCTGAAGGAAAAAAATCCCGGCATACAGGTATGGGCTATTGATGCATACGGATCGTTGCTGACGAAATATTTTCGCACGGGCGAAGTGGATATGAATGAAGTGCATCCCTATATCTCGGAAGGTTTTGGAGAAGATTTTGTTCCTGCCAATTTTGACATGCGTGTAATAGACAGGTTTGAGCAGGTAACGGATAAAGACGGCGCATTGATGACCAGAAGACTTGCCAGGGAAGAGGGCCTGTTTTGCGGCTATAGCGCCGGAAGTTGCCTGCAGGGCTTACTCCAGCTGAAAGACCATCTGAAAAAAGATGATGTGGTAGTATGTGTATTTCACGATCATGGCAGCAGGTATGTAGGCAAGGTATATAATGATCAATGGATGCTGGAAAGAGGTTTTATTGAGGTCAAGTCCTTCAGGGATATCATAAAAGGCAGGGATCAACCGATTATCACGGTATCTCCCGTACAGACAGTTGCCGAGGCATTCGGGCTGATGCGGAAATATGACATTGAGCATATTCCGGTAATGGAAAATGGTAAACCGGTCGGCTCCGTATCGGAAGGCGGGTTGTTTGAAAAGCTGTTTCACAGTCCTGATCTGAAATCTCAGACGGTATCTGCCGTAATGGAGAAAGCATATCCGGAGGTGATGTTCGACACACCGGTAGAGAGATTATTAAAGCTGATCAATAAAGATAACGGGGCTGTATTGAGTAAAGATGAAGCCGATGTTTATCATATAGTAACTAAATATGATGTTATTCAGGCGCTTGCCAAATGATATTTTTAAATGACTGGTAATTAATGTGTTAAAATGTAATTAGTAAAAATACGCATATTTTGGCAGGTGGAATTTCTATTATCGGAATGTTAAAAATAGCTACAAAAATTGGGGAGAAATGCTCTTGTGGGGTGGATAAGTAGTGAGTATCTTTGTTGAGAAGTTGATTGATGAGGAATCATGCCTCGAACCATCCAAAATCCAAAAACCGTCCTAAAAAAAATTAAGATCCAAATCCATTGAAAAAGGTATAAAATCCAATGTCAATCAACTTTTTCCCCGCTGAACTGTTGAATAACATCCTCCAATAGCACTAGGAAAACCGCACCTGTTTTAAAATCCAGCAACCTGACACCTTGGACATTAAATTTTTACCATAGGAATCTCTACATGCGTCCAATCCCCAAAAGTCTGGTTTAGTTTGGTTTTTTCCGGATTTTACCTGGCTTTTACCTAAATGATTCCCCACGCTGAGTGGGGTTTTTGTTTTTTAATACGCGGTCCCTTCTCCTGAAACCGGCATAGCATCAATGTTTTAACGTCTATTGTTTGCGGTGGCTCCCCTGTTTTGATGCAGCTTTTTTCGCTCCACTGATGTCTTGGTGTAATATAGATTAGTTAACAAATGGTTATATTTGCAATCTTTAAACAAATCTTTACACATGAGAAAAGTTACCCCCTTGCTGGCAATACTAATGCTGTTATCAGTATTTGCCTTAGCACAAACCAGAACAGTGACCGGTAAGGTTACTGACGACAAAGGAGACCCCGTACCTTTTGCCACGGTTACAGAAAAAAACTCAAACACTGCGGTGGCGGCTGATCAGAACGGAGATTTTTCTATTACGGTAGGAGAGCAGGCCGTTTTGGTCATCAGCGCAGCCGGTTTTGAAAGTCAAGAAGTGGCTGTAGGCAATCAAACGAGTCTCAATATATTAATGAATCCTGCATCCAGTTTGCAGGAGGTTGTAGTGACTGCACTGGGTATTTCCAGAGAAAAACGCTCACTGGGTTACGCTACGCAGGGGGTAAAAGCCGATGTGCTGGCGCAGGCTTCCAATCCCGGCCTGGCAGGTGCCCTTCAGGGTAAGGTGGCAGGTGTGCAGATCACACCTTCCAGCGGTATGCCCGGCGCCTCTGCCCAGATCGTTATCAGAGGTGCCCGCTCATTTACAGGGAACAATGCACCCCTGTACGTGGTTGACGGAATGCCGATCTCTTCCAATGCGGATCTGTCCACAGGTCAGAGCGTTACCGGAACGGATATTGCAAACCGTGCAGTAGACATTGACCCCAACGATATAGCCAACATAGAAATATTAAAGGGGCAGGCTGCTTCGGCTCTTTATGGTATCAGGGCTTCCAACGGAGCTGTGGTAATAACCACAAAAAGCGGACAGGGTGCCAAAAAGGGAAAACCACAGGTTTCCTTTAACACGAATGTCAGCTTCGACCAGATAAGCAGGCTTCCTGACCTGCAGAAAACCTATGCACAGGGTACAGGAGGTGCTTATTCTCCCAATGCATCAACATCGTGGGGACCTAAAATTGTGGACCTGCCAAATGATCCAGGGTATGGCGGAAATGTAGCCAATGCCAATACAGACCGTGACGGTATGCAAAACGGCAAGTATTATGTTCCTCAAAGAGCGCAGGCGGGGCTGGATCCCTGGGTAACACCCCAGGCATATGACAATGCAAAAGATTTCTTTAATACAGGTACAACATTTAACAACTTCCTGAATGTTGTAAGTGCTACTGAGAATGGTTCTTATGGCTTTTCAATAGGTAGCGCCAACCAAAAAGGGATCGTACCACATACCGGCATGGATCGCTACACCGTAAAACTGGGCGGCGAAACCAGGCTTTCCAAGCATTTTAAAACTGCTTTCAGCGGGAATTTTATTAACTCGGATATTGATAAAATGCCTTCTGCCAACGATGGTCTTATTGCTACCATTTATCCGGCACCTCCCAGCTACGATCTGAAAGGCATACCCTTTCACAGAGAAGGAAATCCTTATGCGCCTGTCGGCTACAGAGGCGGTACATTCGTAAACCCATACTGGGGTACTAAAAACAACTCGTTCAATGAGAAAATGAACAGGTTTTTCGGAAATGCCAGTGTGACTTACTCTACAGATCTGTCCAATACTACAAAATTGGATATCAAATACCAGCTGGGTACAGACGCTTACACCACTAACTATTCAGATATCTGGAGTTATGGCTCTCCATCCAGGACTTCCAGCATTGAAGAATATAGCTGGACTAACACTACCCTGAACTCGCTGCTTACAGGTAACCTGAAATGGGATATTTCCAATGATTTAGATCTGAACCTGTTGGTGGGTAACGAAATCGTTAATACCAATACCAAATATGTGTATGCTTACGGGCAGGACTTTGCATTTGGAGGATGGAATCATATGGATAATACAGGCTCAAAAGATGCCACCGAGGAGACCCTGAAATCAAGAACATTCGGAACCTTCGCCAACCTTTCTTTGGCTTATCAGCAAATGTTATATCTTTCTCTTACCGGAAGACAGGATATCATTTCCACTATGCCAACGAACAGCAGAAAGTTCTTCTACCCGTCCGCATCTTTAAGCTTTGTATTTACAGAGCTGAACGGGCTGAACCAGAGCTCCTTCCTGAACTACGGAAAGGTTAGGTTCTCAATAGCCCAGGTTGGACAGGCGGGCAGGTATCTTCCCAATTATTATTCCGTTCCTTCCTATGGTGGAGGATTTTACAGCGGTACTCCTATCTTGTACCCGATATCAGCGAACATTGGCGGAACGACCGTGGACGGAATAAAAGCTTATATCCCGAGCTCCTCTATTTATAACGGTGCGTTGAAGCCCCAGAATACGACTTCTTACGAAATAGGAGCAGATCTGAACTTTTTCGACAACCTGGTTGAGTTGAGTTATACCTATTCAAGGCAGGACGTAAAAGATCAGATATTCAGCGTGCCTTTGCCTGGTTCTACCGGTGCCTCTTCCTTTGTAACAAATGGTGGCAGGATCCATACCAATGCTCACGAGGCAACCTTGAATTTAAACCTGGTTCGCAGACAGAACTTTGACTGGAGCCTGGGTGCCAATTTCTCTAAAATCGACAACTATGTTGATGAATTGGCCGAAGGGGTAGAAAGCATATTCCTGGGTGGATTTACAACACCGCAGGTAAGAGCAGGTGTTGGCGATAAGTTCCCGGTGATCTATGGTTCGTCTTATGCCAGGAATGATAAAGGACAAATTGTTGTTGATGAAGACGGCTTCCCAAGCGCGGGGGCTCCCAAAGTAATAGGTGTAGCCGCTCCTGATTTCATTTTAGGAGTTAACACAAGGCTGCGGTACAAAATGCTTACCCTCAGTGCAGTTGCTGATTGGAAACAGGGAGGGCAAATGTATGGCGGTACTACCAACCTGCTGGATATGTATGGTGTAAGTAAGGCATCTGCCGAAGCAAGGGACAAAAATTCTGTGACTTTCCCTAATGCAGTGAAAGAGGACGGAACTGTAAATGATATCGCAATTACAGGTTATAATAATATCCAGGACTATTATATTGTCCTGAATTCAATTGATGAAAGCAGTATCATCAAGAGTTCCTACCTGAAGTTAAGGGAACTTTCATTGCGTGTGGAGGCAATTAAGAAGCCGAACTTTGGACTGTCTGTGAACTTTTTTGCCAGGAACATGTTGTTGTGGACCAACTCCCCGCATCTTGATCCCGAATCAAGTCAGAGTAACACAAATATGGCAGGTGCATTTGAACGTTTTACTTTACCACAGACGAAAAGTTTTGGATTGGGTGTAAACCTTCAATTCTAGTCTAAATTAATAATAATGTATATGAAAAAAGTAAATATATATAGCCTACTGTTAACGGTAATAATACTGGCAGCCTCTTGTTCAAAGAGCCAGTTGGATGAAGTGAACCGTAATAGGAACAATCCTGCCGATATGCAGGCAAAATTTATCCTTACAGATGTTTTGCTAAGCACGGCATATGAAGTTGGCGGAGACCCTTCTACTTATGTATCTATCTATCTTGAGCAGGAAGCGGGGGTACACAACCAGACCTATAATGCCGAAAAAAGGATAGCTGAACCCACTCTGGCTACTACTTATAATAACACATGGAACTCCTTGTATTCACATATCCGGTCACTTAAAATAGCCGTTCAAAAAACGTCTGCCGGTGGTGAAGAAGAGGGAAATGATGTTACCGGCGGTATCGCAAAAGTACTGTTAGCATACAACCTGGCATTACTGACCGATCTGTATGGTGATGTTCCGTATACTCAAAGTGGAATTATGAACGAAGACGGCACACCTGCCTATATGCAGCCGGTAATTGATAAACAATCAGACCTGTATGCAGAGGTTAATAAATTGCTGGATGAAGCTATTGTGCAATTTGACGGTGCAGACAATGCAGGTACAGGCAGTATCGGTACCCAGGATATTCTGTTTGGCGGTAACAAGACCAAGTGGAAGAAAACAGCTTACGGTTTAAAAGCACGTTATTTATTAAGAAAGCTTAAGATATCTTCCGATGTGGAAGGAGACATGGAGCAGGTGCTTGAATATGTAGGAAACTCATATACAAGCGTTGCCGAGGAAGCAATGCTGAATGTATATAACGGCAGCTCTACAAAAAACCCGTTGCATGAGTATACCTATTCGCGTGATGGCCTGGGCGTAAGTAAAAGCCTGGCTACCAAATTTAAAGACCTGGATGATCCAAGGGGTGATCAGGCATTTATGGCGTATACACAAACCAACTTCAGGGCCATTTCACTTGATGATGCAATAGCGGCAGCCGTTCCCAACGGAGACCCGGTTCAGCAGCAGTTTGTTTATCCTCTGTCAATAGTTGATTATGCATTAACTGCTCCAACCATGCTGTTCAGCTATCATGAGCTTTTATTTATTAAAGCGGAAGCGCTCGTAAGGCTGGAAAGGGAGGCGGAAGCAGAGCCGGTACTTAATGAGGCGTTGAGATATGCATTCCGGAATTTGGAGAGATCGTTGAACGCTACCGTAGATTCTTATGGGTTTAGCGCAGATATAGACCTGTCTGACGATGTTGCCGATGATTATTTCAATAATTCCGTTAAAGCAAGATTTGCCGCGGATCCTTTAAAGGAAACTGTGCTCCAGAAGTACCTGGCTTTTTACGGTGCATCAGGAGAGGCTACAGAAGCTTATAGTGATTACCGCCGTTTGAAAGCGCTCGGTGAAGCTAACTTTATTGATTTGAAGAATTCGCTGACAGATAAGTTTCCTTTAAGGTTTACTTATGGGAACTCTGATGTTACCGCAAATCCGAATGTAGGCTCTGCCTATGGGGATGGTAACTATGTGTATTCAGAGAATGTATGGTGGGCCGGCGGCAGCAGATAGATTCTGTTATTTTTAAATAATATAAGAGCCTGTTACTTTTAGTGACAGGCTTTTATGTTATTTGTAACTTTAAAAAAATACTGATATGCTGTACAGGTCATCTTTAGCCTTTTTATTTTACCTGATCGTAAATATCCTGCATGCCCAGCCCCTGAGCCCCAGGCACGAGTTCACGCATGCCGATACCATACGGGGAACCATCACGCCTGAAAGAGCCTGGTGGGATGTTACGGAGTACGACCTGGAAGTTAAATTCGACTTTGATACTAAAAGCATGACCGGTTGTAACAAGATATCTTATAAAGTGATATCGGTTCCTGTTGCTGAAATGCAGATTGACCTGCAGGTAGGACTCAATATAGACAGTGTAATATCTGAAAACCATACTTTATCATTCCGAAGGGATGGTAATGCTTATTTCGTTAAAATGCCGTTTATGCAAAACCCGGGTGATCTGGGGAAAGTGGCTGTTTATTATTCCGGGGTACCAAGGCCTGCTATCCGTCCACCCTGGGATGGAGGAGTGATCTGGGCCAAAGATGAAAACGGTAATCCATGGATCAGTGTGGCCTGCCAGGGATTGGGCGCAAGTGTATGGTATCCCTGTAAAGATCATCAGAGCGACGAGCCGGACCATACCCTGCTGAATATTATCACGCCGGATTCACTGGTAGCGGTAGGGAACGGGAGGTTGAAGAATACTGTTAATAATATGGACGGTACTACTACCTATACCTGGGAAGTGGTGAACCCGATCAACAATTATAATATCATTCCGTATATAGGTAAATACGCACATTGGCATGAAACCTATGCCGGGGAAAAGGGGAACCTGGATTGTGATTACTGGGTGCTTGATTACAACCTGGAAAAAGCAAAAAAGCAATTCATCCAGGCAAGAGAAATGTTACAGTGTTTTGAACACTGGTTTGGTCCTTATCCCTTTTACGAGGACGGGTTCAAGCTGGTAGAATCACCGCACCTGGGTATGGAGCACCAGAGCGCCGTTGCATATGGCAATCGTTTCGAAAACGGCTATCTCGGGAATGATCTCTCCGAAAGCGGCTGGGGATTGAAATGGGACTTTATACTGGTGCATGAAAGCGGGCACGAGTGGTTTGGTAATAATATTACGACCAAGGATGTGGCGGATATGTGGGTGCATGAAAGCTTTACCAATTATTCAGAGACATTGTTTACCACCTGTAAATTCGGAGCAGAGGCGGGTAATGATTATGTTATCGGTACCCGGAAGCGTATCCAGAACGATATCCCGATCCAGGGACCGCCTGGCGTTAACCAGGAAGGATCCGGCGATATGTATTACAAAGGTGGGAACCTGGTGCACCTCATCCGGCAGATTATCAACAACGACTCTCTGTTCAGGAGCATACTGAGAGGGATAAACGAGGAGTTTTATCATAAAACGATTGATGGTAAAGACCTGGAAGAATATATTAACAAAAGATCAGGAGTTGATTTTTCTAAGGTATTCGACCAGTATCTACGTACTACACAAATCCCTGTGCTGGAATACAGGATCAAACGGAAAACACTCACGTACAGGTGGGCCAATACAGTAGATGGGTTTGACATGCCGGTAAAAGTAAATTTTTACGGGCAGCAATGGTTGCATCCGGGTACCGGGTGGAAGAGTCTCAAGGTAAAATCCAAGGGTGATCCTGCATTCAGTGTTGACCGGAATTTTTATATAAAGACGAAACACGTGGACTGAAATACTATGGCGGAGGAAGCAGTCGCCAAGGTACAGTCCCTTAAATCAGCAATCGTATATCCTGCAATCAGCAGTTTGCCAGGGGGGTGCTTCGTCCTCCCTTTGGTCGGCCCCACAAATATGGTACCCTTTCTTGCATCACTGTGATCCAGCTGTGCCAATGACGCATAAGCCATCTAAGAAAGTCGCGTGCGGACACGCGACCGGGCGGTCCGCTGCCCCTGCACGTATCCGCACGTGCAGTCAAACTGCAGATGGGATCCGGTCGGGGATATCCACCTATAATGATGCAATTGGAGGGTCTGTTCATTCGGCACGGGATGTTATGCATCACGACGCTAAGATTAAAAAGCTTATAACTAATCGGATGATGTGGGTAAACTGAAATGCAGTGGCGGAGAAACAGTCTAAACGCCGACATGAATAATCTTGGTGATCCCAAATTAAAACAACGGCAGTTTACTGTCTGTTTCTACTTTGCTTCTGCCGCTGGTCAGTTTGACAACTCTTATCTGTGCGGGGATCCTTTCCGTCATTTCTTCCACATGGGAAATGACACCTACTTTACGCCCCTGGTTATGCAGCCTGTCCAGCGCATCCATTACGGTTGCAAGTGTTACAGGGTCCAATGATCCAAAACCTTCATCAATGAACAATGATTCTACTTTTACCTGGTTGGAGGACAGGGAGGCCAGGCCAAGCGCCAGGGCAAGCGATACCAGGAAAGATTCCCCGCCGGACAATGAGTAAATAGTGCGTATCTCATTACCCATATCCTTATCTATTACCTGCAGGCTCAGTGAATCGGGTATCCTTTGAAGCGTATATCTTTTAGAAAGATTGTTTAGCTGAACATTGGCGTAAGCGATCAATACTTCCAGGGTATATTCCTGCGCTACCTGTCTGAACTTTTTTCCATCTGCCGACCCAACCAGGTCATTCAATTTGCCCCAGTTCCCGGCTATATCCTGCTTTTCGATGATCTGTTTTTGTATATGTCCTGCCCGTTTGCGGTTTTCCTCATCCTGCCGCAGGTGGAGGCGTATCTCATTGAGGCTTTCTTTTTGCTTTTCCAGTGTGGTTTCTTCTGTCCGCTTCAGTTGTACCAGCTCTTCTTCTGTTTTCTCAGAAATACGTTTTTGCCCGTGCCGGGTCAGGTTTATTTTCCGTTCTTCAAAAACGGTGCGGCTGCGGGTTACCTTATCTTCAACAGCTTTCAGGTTTTTACGTTCCTCTTCTATCCATTCATGTGTATAGCTCAGCAAGGCGGTCAGCTCATCCGGGGTGAGGCTGGTCTGATGTTGCATATTGTAGTTGTCCAGCCATTCCGATATTTGTATAGTGTAAGCAGATATTTGTTGCCGTTGCTGTTCAGCTATTTTCAGGAGATGCTCCACCTGTGTGGTTAAGCGGGTATAGCTGTTATTGAGCTGTTCCAGCTCCTTCCTTTTGTCAATAACATTTTTTTCTGCTGCCGTAACTGCATCTGCCAGTTGCTGTTCTATTTCTTTGATTGCCCTTCCATCAAATATTTTAGTACGTTCCGATTGCAGCTGACCGGTATCCGACCTGATCGCGTCAAGCGCTCTTTCCTTTTCTGATACGCTATCTTTTTCTTCTGTAGCCAGAAGCTGCTCTTTCAGGATAGCGGCTGAGAGGATGCTATGCTCCCGCTCTGCTTTTTCCAGTGTTTCCCTGTTAGCTTTCCACTGGCCGGCAAATTCCCTGATCCTTTGCACAAAGTTGGATGGGTTGGCTTTCCAGTTCTCCACCCATTCTTTCCCCGGGAAATAGGGTGATAATAATTCTTCTGTGTTAACCAGTTGATCTGTTGCCTGTTGCTTCTCCTGTTGCAACCTGGTTATTTGTTGCCGGGTGGTAATCAACGTTCTCTCCGCATCTTTTTCGCTGTTGACGATACGGTCTGTTTCTTTTCCTGCTGTTGTTATCTGTTCCCGGTATGCTTCTATTGTTTTCCGCTTGCCATTCGCTTCTTCAATCCTTGCCTGGAGCATTGCCTTTTGCTCCCGTAATGACTGCAGCCTTTGGCTCAGCCATATTGTTTTTTGTTCATCCTCGTGGGGCAAAGAAACATCCATGATATTGTGTTCATTCCATTTTTGCCGGTAGTGTTTTAAGTCTTCCGCCTTTTCTGAAAGCGTTGCTTCTGTTTCCCGGATACGGACGGCTGTCTCCTTTTCCTTTTGTTGAATGCTGCTTAAGATTTTGAGGCTGTTGTTATGAGATCTTTCGTTTGCTTCATGCGCCTCCTCCAACGTTGCTATTACATTATCGAGAACTGGATGATGTTTTGTGTAGGGATGTTCCATGCTGCCGCATACCGGACAGGGCTCGCCATCTTCCAGGGTTTCCCTTAGCCGGCCGATATTTTCTGAAGCCTGTATCAGCGCTTTTTTCAACAGGTCTTCAGAGGTCTGCTTTTTTGTCTCTGCTGTCTTCAGGTCCGCTGATGCCTTCTTTAGCTGCACTTCATTTTCCTGCTGTTGCGCCTGGTAAGCTGCAAGCTTGCTCTTTTGCAGCTTATGTTCGCCTGATAGCTGGTATAACTTATTCCAGTCTTCTGCAGCCTGCCGTGTGACGTCAATGGCATGATCTGTTTGTCGCAGTTCCCGTTCCAGCTCATCAATATCTGTTTGTTGGAGCTCCTGTGTGAGCTTTTGCAAAGCACCGGATACAGATTCGGTTTCCTGTTGTACTTTCAGGCGTTCCAATTCCAGTGATTGCTTCTGGGTTGTTATTGTTTTTACCCGTTTTTCTTCCGTAAGGAGATCTTTTTCTTTCTCTTTAATATCATTCATGAAGCCGCTGGCATCAGCCAGTTTGGAGATAACGAGGTTGACGTTGTCAGCCACAGGTTCCCTCTGGCGATGTGTATCCTGCCATTTTGTTATGCCGGAAATGTCTGCTGCAAGCGAGGCTGCCTTTTGTACTGATGCCTCCAATTGCCGGATTGTTTGCAGATGCCGGCCACTCAAAGCTTCCAGCTCTTTTTCCCTGTTGCCGATCAGCTCCTTTCTTTCTTTCAGCAATACATCCAGCTCCAGGGCTTTTTCCATTAACGGAGCTGCAGCAGCTTCCCGCTTTTGCTGTTCCCCTAATGCGGTCTCGGCTATTTCTGCTGCCTTTAATGAGACAGTTCTTTTCGACGCTGTGTCCTGCAGGTTCTCCTTAAGTGTACGAATGTCTGTAGCTGTTTTTTCCTCCTGTACTTCCAGTGCCTTTATATTTTCAATCCAGCTTCTTGTCTTCTGTACAGACTCAACCTGCTTCAGCTTACCTGCCCTGCCGGCAGTATTTTTCCAACCAGCGATTGCATCTTCCCACTCCCGTTGTGCGCTGTCTGTATTTTCCTGCAGTATTTTCAGTTGCTTCCACCATTCTATTTCTTTCAACAGCCCCTCCAGTTGCTTTTCTCCCGATTCTATCTGTCCTTTGGCTGCTTCTCCCCGTTTTTTATACTCTTCAATATCTTTCTCGTCAAGCAGGTTGATAGCGCCTATTTCGTGTTGCAGTAACTGTAGTTCCTGTATGGCATGTTTATTTTTCTCAAATACCAGCATAGATATTTCAGAGTATATCCTGATTCCGGTAAGCTTTTCCAACAGGGAGGCTTTCTCATCTTTTCCGGCTTTCAGGAAGGCGGTGAAGTCACCCTGCGCCAGGAGAACAGAACGGGTAAACTGCTCAAAGCTTAATCCTATCAGCCGTTCTATCTCTTCCAGGGTTTCTTTTTTCTTACCCGGAATGAGGGTGCCGGTAGTGATATTCTCCAATTTTACTGTGTCTCCCTGCAGCTTGCCGTCAGCTTTATTACCCGCTCTGCGGATATGCCACCCGGCTCTGTAATGATGTCCGTCAATTCCGATAAAATCCACTTCTGCGAATCCTTCTGCAGTGCCATCCCTTAAAATACCGCCTACATTGTCCTGAGAGATCTCTTTTCCTCCTACATCCTGGATCTTGACGGATTCAGCCTTTACATACCTTGGTATTTTAGCGTACAATGCCAGGCACAACGCATCCAGGATCGTGGATTTGCCGGCGCCTGTAGGTCCGGTAATAGCAAATATACCGGCGGATTTTAAAGGTTCTTTGGTAAAGTCTATTTCGGTTATTCCTTCCAGTGAGGCAAGGTTCCGTATACGGATAGCCAGTATTTTCATACGCCATCCTCCTTTATATTTATTTCCTGAACTACCTGGTTGAACAGGTGCAACAGGTTATCCGGCACTTCAGTATTATATTTTGAAAAATACAGCCTTGAAAAGAGATCTGCAGGGTTTAACGCTGACAGGCTATCCGGTGTAATTGTTTGCTCACCCGGATCATCCTGGTCTTTGGAAGGATAACGGGGATCTATCCGGGCAAGCCGTACCTGCTTGTCCTGAAGAATGGTCTCAATTTTATGCCGGAGCGCTGGTTCGGGGCCGTCCAGCAATACCTTTACTTCCAGGTAAGGTGCTGTTGTAAGGTCGCCGGTGTTACCCGGGAGCTGTTGCAGCGCTGCCAACACATCAGTCAGCGGTTTTGGTCTTTCCGGGATCCGTTGCAGCGCTACCCTTACCGGCACCGGGATACCCGTTATATGCTGAACCGTTCCATTTGTAATTTCCAGGCAGACCACTTCATG
>Ga0222429_100390_pt1 | contig 36789 bp, 36 predicted proteins | sample 1B50Ametagenome_FD_182475 | JGI IMG/M metagenome (GOLD analysis project Ga0222429, IMG submission 182475) | Enriched microbial communities from leaf-cutter ant dump, University of Wisconsin, Madison, United States - 1B50A (version 2) | ecosystem: Environmental > Terrestrial > Nest > Insects nest...
CTATACATCAGAGGAAATTGAGAAGATATTAGAGCAAATAAGTCTTGCAAATTCGGATAAAGAAACATTTAGAAAGTCATCAGACCTTTTTGCTATCAGGCAATTTTTAAAAGAAGTCCCGGCAGCGATTGACACCATCTTCAATGAAAATTTGAAACCTGTTTTGAAACAGGTTTTAGGTGACAAATACTTTGTTATTAAAAGTATTTATTTTGACAAACCTCAAACTTCAAATTGGTACGTTCCTTATCACCAGGACCTTACAATTTCCGTTGACAGGAAAATTTTGTTGAACGGGTTTGAGTTTTGGACGACAAAACAAAATCAATTTGCTGTTCAACCGCCGCTGGATGTTTTACAAAAAATTGTGACAGTTCGTATTCATCTTGACGATACAAATGAAAGTAACGGTGCATTAAAAGTTGTTCCCCAATCTCATTCAAAAGGTATTTACAGACCGGAAACAATCGACTGGACAGTTGAAAGAGAAGTTAGCTGCAACATTTTCAAAGGAGGCATTATGCTAATGAAACCGCTGCTTTTGCATAGTTCGGGCAGAACAACAGACAATAGACAAAGACGGGTAATACACATCGAGTTTTCAAATCAGGAGTTGCCGGTAGAACTTAATTGGGCAGAACGGATAAACCTAAATTGACAAAGCCCAACGCGCAACATAGGGACAAGGTAGTTCAACAGGATTTCAATCGGCTTTTTCACTTATCTTCATTAAATAAATAGAACCTGGTAACGGTTTGGTCAGACGGAATACTATCTTCCGCCCGAATGCCAAGTCACTAACCTTTCCCGGCAAACATAAAACCGCACATTATGACAAAGCCTAAAAAAATAATCTGGAGGATAGTTTTGGTTTTTCTGATTGTTATTCCGGTTTCTACGTTTGCTCATTTTATTTTTTTCCCGCAACAGACCAGAAGTATTTTGATTGATTATTCCAACTTTAAAAAAGACGGCAGATTATATTTCAACAGCAATACCCCGGAAAATAAGGTTGACACAGTAAAACTCCTTATAGCGCTTGCATCAGACCGGGTTGCCGAATTCTGGGGGCAAAAAACATGTAATCCCAAATTTATTTATTGTGAGAGCGAAGGCGATTTCAAAAAATATGGAAGTCCATACAAGGTTCCGGCATTGACACATATAAAATTAGGATCTTGCATTGTAGTTAGCAACCAAGGCATTGACCTGGATATTATAGCTCATGAAATTTCTCATGCAGAATTTTATGAGCGAATAGGGTTTTACAATTGGTCATGTAAAATTCCGCGGTGGTTTGATGAAGGATTAGCTATGCAGAATGACTACAGAAATTACTACTCGGAGGATACTCTTAAATTAAAATCCGACAACTACAAAAACTTGCCCGATGTAAAAAAACTTAGATCAGGCAAACAATTTAATGAAGATGGTTCTCAGGAACAGATCATGCTTAATTATATGGCGGCAAAGCATGAGGTTAAAAACTGGTACACAAAAGAAAAATTAGACCAACTAATTAAAGACATAAATTCAGGTAAAACATTTGAAGAGGCTTTCGGGCTATAAGCCTGCTGCTGGTACATGCATTTGTACCATGTCGGAGGCACCTACCCGAGCCATTCATCCCGGAGCGTACAGCGACAATGTTGGCCCAGTTCCATCAAGTAACACCACAAAAATTTGGCATTAGAAAAAAGCAGGACTTTGCGCGAGCTGTCTAGAAACGATTATAAATGTTTATACACGGATATTGAGCTGTATTGGCGTTATAAGGCAAAATATTTGTAATGATCGCTTAATCAGGCAACTGATGCTGTTCGTGTAGCATCTTTATAGTGTATATTAGCATAAATGTAAATGTTAGCAGTAAGCAATACAGACAGCCCTAACATCATCACCATATGAACCAACAAATAGCACAAAGCATTCTTTCATTAAGCTCACAAGTTGACAATATCAATTTTGATGAATTAGTTAGCAAGGCTTATCCAGACAGAACTGACATAGAGAATCTACAGCTGACTCAAATTAGTTTAGCCGAGTTTATATATTTGACAAAACGAGTGTTCAGTCAATTTAGTTCAACTATTGGTGACAGAGAAATCTCAATGATACTTCCACTTGTCTACACACACGGACAGTATGGAAATGCCCAAATTGATGGACAAATTCAGAACTTTATCAGTTATCTTAATCAGGCAAATTTTACATCAGCAGAAGGACTATTATTGTGGCTTGTAGGATACCAAGTTGAAAATGGGATTTATCATAAAACCAATAAAAAACACACTGAAACTCTTTCAGCAACTTTAAATGCGCTGAGTGAAAAGTTGAATTTATTGCAAACGAGTATTACGAACAAGCAAAAAGAAGTTGAAGCACTTTATTTGAGCTTAGAAAACTCAAACAAGGAAATACAAAATTTGATTATCCAGAAAAGGGATGAGTTAAATCAAATAACCACTAATTTGACAACGAGCAATTCCCAATCAACTCAAATTGCAGAAATTCTCACAAAAGCTACAGAACAAAGTTCAAGGCTAACAACAATTCTTGAACAACAAGAGCAAAGTAAAACGCAATCGGATAAAAAACTAAAAGAACTGGAAGAATTATATTCAACCACAAATCTTAAGCTTGACGAGAATGTCAAGACGGTAATTACCCAAATTGATGAGTTCAAAAAGCAGGTATTGGAAAATCAGAGACATTTAGAGTTTGTTGAAGGGAAAAGAGGCTTTTTTGAAGAGAGGATTATTTATTTGGAAAATTTAATTGGACGAGAAGTAGGAGCTTCACTTTTTGAGACCTTTAAACAAAGGAAAGTTGAACTAAACAATCCTGTATTGTTTTGGCGTTGGGCTGTTCCTGTAATGGCTGTAGCTACTATCGGTTGGGTGTTTTTTTTATTTTTTCACCAGCCTGAAATGAAGGAAATAAATTTATGGTGGCAAGCCTTTGCTGTTAATTCATTAAAATCAATCCCTGCCCTTTTTTTATTGCTATTTTCTATAAACCAATATCGAAAAGAACGAAACTTTCAAGAAGAATATGCTTTTAAATCTGCAGTCGCCTTAACTATAGATGCGTACTCAAGTCGCCTTAACGATTTAAGTAATAAGGACAAGTTGATAATGGAAGCTGTTTTGAGTATTTATAGAACACCAATTGAAGAAAAACATAGTGAACGCATAAAAACTAAAACAGCGTTAGAGACAATTAAAACAATGGTTGACACAACAAAAGAATTAGTAAAAGGTAAATAGACAAGCCAAACAAAATGACTTTGCCTGTTGCCAACAGCGGTTTGGTAATATAGCGGAGGTAACAAATATATCCTCTGTATTCTGCCACTATCGAGCTTCAGCCTGGTCGACAAAAAATCTGATAATAGAATAAACACTGAATATTTGTTTATAAATTTAGTATCGTTCATGAGCGAAGGAATCACAGAATTCGTAACATCTTCAAACACAAGTCGCTAGGTACAATTAATTATGACACTACCGTCCATACCCGACAACCTTTACAAACTTCTTATTTTGGCAGGAGTCTTTTGTCTTACTTACGGCTACGTTGAAGATATTCGCAATAACGACAAATATTTTTCTAAAGTTGATTTTTTTAACTCTTCCATAGACAGCTTAAATATTGAAGTGATGAAAATTCAACATCAAGGGGATAAACTGTCAAAGGTTGCTGATTTTTTATCCAAAAAAAATAATGTACCAAATCCAATAGAAACCAATGACAGTTTGCTAATATTTTCTCAAACTATTGTTGGCGATAAGAAAGAAGTCGCTGTAAGTGACAGCCTTTCAAAACTTTGGGAAGAATATAAAGAAGCCCAGTTTAAAATTAAACTTTTCAATAAACAACTTGACATTAGAAAAAAAACTTTAAATCAAGCTAAAGAAGAGTATGAGGCTACAAAGGAAACAAACGGATGGCTAGCTTTTACTGCTGGTATTTGTTTGATTTTTGGATTAGCTGGAATGATGAGATTTCAGCATATACAGGATGAGCTATTAAGTAGGCAGTTATCTGATAAACCTAAGACATACAAGTTTTGTCAAAGTTGCGGCAAAAAATTTTCTTCAATCAGACAAAATTCAAAAAATAGTGACGGAACAGTTAACCTTGCTTTTTGTACAAGCTGCTATAAAGACGGCTATTTTGTTGAAGATGACTTGACCAAAGAAGAGTTTTTAAAACGGGTGGCACTAGAAGCGAAAAAGAGGAAAACTTGGCTAGGACGTAAATTGATTACAACCCGGCTTAAAAATTTAGAAAGGTGGGATACAGACGAATACTTTTAACTGCATCTAGCAATTGGTAAACACCATAAAAACTCTATTAAGGGAATACAAAATTTATAGTGTAAAGAGAAATAATATTCACCATGCCCCAACGAATTGCTGTTGAAACGTTAACATTAAGTGAAGTGTCCGATCTTTTTCAAAGATCACTAGAAATCGCCTATCCTAAATTCAAGGGTGCGCTTGAACATAAAGCGAAAAAAATTAAGAAAGCTAGAATAAGTAGTCATAAATGGGTGAAGACTTACGAGGAATTTAAAGGAGCGAAACTCAATTTTTATTGCCAATTTTCATCAAAATTGCCTAGCCCCTTAGTGGATATAGGAATGACCCATAGAACCACCAAAGGTTTGATTTTGATTAGCCCCGATATTTCTAATGGAGGAATACCGGTTAATCTGAATTATAGGAACATCGGAAGGCAAAAATGGGTGAGAATTTATACCGGTCATTTTTGTGAAAGGTATGCGGAAAGGATCATGAAAGCTGAAACGCCTACATTTCAAACAGGCTCTGAAGGAATTATGTTTTCTGACATATTCGGCCCAGTAAGAGTTACAGATACAATCGCTGAAGGTGTGGAAGAAATTGAGTTTCAATTTCAGGAAGGGCAGGCTTATGGCTATCGTGATAGCAAGAGCAAAATTGTTTATTTTAAAACGGTTTATTCAAATGATATGCTGAAAGGCGAGAGAAATCAATTCATGGAAGAATGGAAAGAGCCTCTTAATCAATTGCAAGAATTGTTCAAATGGAACATAGAGGAATAATTTCTACCTCTTAATCAACCTAAAAAACTCTTCCAGCGTTAAATCCCTCGCAGTACACATTTTGTATAGGGTATAAAGACTGATCCTATAAGATGTACTTTTAAACTCAATGATTTGCCGTACCGTTTTTTCGTCTACGTCATGTTCATCGGCAAAGGAGCGGATAGAACCTTCCCAACGGGCAATCCATTCTTTGTTGATGTAGTTACATATATCGGCACTAAGATCATGCATTAGACAAATAAAAATCTTATAAAAAAATATTTTGCGGATTTTGCCCCGCATTTTGACAAAACAACGTATATTTGTTCTGATATAATATTTTTGCGATTACTTCATAAAATCATTTGAAGCATTCGCTTTGAATCTCGCTCTGAAAACTGGCACTTTTCTTTTGCAACGGGATGATAAGCAGAATGCCCATGCTACGGCGTGGGCTCTCTTATCCGTTGCAGGGTATGCCAGTACCTCAGAGCGGTAAGTTGAGCGCCACGCCTTTTTTGTGCCGGCGCCAGCGTAAAACCTTATGTTATGACAGAAGCCGTTGCCACACCTGCGCAAGACACCAACATCCATTTCAACGAAGCCCAATGGTTGCAGGCCCTCTTCCTGCTGGCAGATACCCAGCGTTGGCTGGAGCAAATACAGGAGGCGCTTATCCGGCAACTGCCCGTGAAGCACCGCAAAAAGCTGCTTCGCCAAAACGGGTACCTGGGCGCCAAAGCGCTGGCACATATACTGGAGCGCCATTATTACAAAGTGCCGCGCCACCCGCTTACCGGCAAGTTTACCATACCCATACCGCAGGTAGTAGCCTGCATTAGAGATGCCTGCCGGGAGCCGCCGCAGCCCCTTCCCCGCAGTCCGCACCTGCAAAGGGTACTGGATACCGGCACACCGCTCGGTCACGATCCCTCGGGTAATACCGTCACCACCATTACGGTCATTACCAGTACGGGCGGGGAGGTTATTACGGCTTTTCCGGGGGTAATACCGCCGGAGAATGGCGTATCGTCGGGCTGATCAGGTGCAGCGCACCGGCGATATTTGTAATAAATGTAGTAGTTAGTATGATGAGCCGCAGCGCGGCGGAATATTGGTTTGGCTTGCAAAAACGCGGTCTTCCTTTTAGCTCTAAGCTACCTGCTGGTTTTTATTACTTTTTTGCGGAAAAAAGTAATGCAAAAAGCCGTCGGGGAATAATTACCGCAATTCCCCGGGGCGCCCTGATTAAGCTGTGGTACTACTGTCGCTTCAGCTATAGGGCCCTGATAACGTCGAAAAAACAACCATCATGTCAAACACCAACACCGGCAAACACAGCAAAGACCCGTTCAAAACCCGCTCCTGGGTGGGCGAGGGCATTACAGACCCTTACCAGGTATTGGCGCACTTCTTTGCCGAAGCCCCGATGCACGAGTTTCGCAGGCTGGTGAAGAAGCTGGTCAGCCATGCCGGCGGGGCGGGGGTGTACAAAGGAGCATCGCCCGGCGATGTGCTGCTGTATGGCAGGCTCATCCGCTCGCTGATAAGAGCCGCCCATGCGTTAAAGGATAAGCACAGTCCTGTTATCATCAACGGGGAGGATCTGTTTTCCGAAAAATACTACCGCAGTCATTATGCCGGCGCCCGTGCCTGGAACGAGTTCCCGCGCCACCTCTCCGAAAAGGAGTACCGCGATCCCTACCGGGTGTTTAAAAGGCTTTTCAGATACCAGGCGCTGCAACACTGGTTGCGCTGCTGGGAGCGGGTGGTGCAGGGCGTTCTCTGCGCCGATGATGCACTGGCGCCCACAGCCCCGGTAGAAGTGTACACTCACCTGGCGAAGCTGGTGGAAGCCGCGCACCTGGTGGATGTGAGGGAGGTGGTGCATGTGGGAGGGTGTTTGAAGGGAGGGTGTTAGTCGCAGGATGCAGGGCGCAGGACTCACTGGCGCAGGTTTAGTAGCGTGGTTCAGTGTTCGGCCAGACCTGTGCCTTTCAAGGTAATACCAAGCACAGGTCAGCCAACGGCACAAAGCGTGGCTACAGACCTGCGCTAGTAAAGATAGACTCTTCCTTCGTCAGAGTGACAAACCGGAAAGTTTCACTGGCGCAGGTTTGGTAGCATGGCCCGGTGCTCAGCCAGACCTGTGTCTTTTAATTACTAAACTATCTATACCTGGCCGCTAAGGATAGATAAGTAAACCCAAAGCACAGGTCAGCCAACGGCACAAAGCGCAGCTACAGACCTGCGCTAGCCCGGCATCATAGTTTCACGCAAAGCTGCTATGAAGCGTGACCGGTGTATATAAAATAAAAAAACACCCGGCAGGCGGGTGTTTAGCAAAAGATAATATGGTACGATCTAGCTTGTATGAAAAGCTGATAATTCAAACTCATCCAGGATGATCTCGTCCTGTTGAACCTTCTGCTCCTGATCACAACGGCTTTTGACCTTGGAAATATACCTTTGCTTGGCAATCTCTCCACGGAAAGTACCGATTAAAAATCCTGTTGCAATGGCAAAAGCCCATCCGATTTTTCTTTTCATCCCTTTCATAGCATTCAAATTTGTAGGTTCAACAATAAATAGTAGACAATATATAGACGAAAAACGCTGTATAATAGTTTAAAAATATTGCACTCTTTTTCCCTGTTATCCGGCGTTTTAAAGATTCTTATCAAATATCAACCTCAATTATTTGTTACAGGATAATACTTAGGCGGTTGCAAAGGATATTCTGTATTAAAAAATGGCGATGCTTAATAATTGTCAAACAAAATGCCAACTTCTTCCAAATGTTTGCCAATTGCGGGTTTTAGTGTTAATTTTTTAAAAAAGCCCTGCCGCCGCTGCTTTTCAGATGCAAAATGATTTCATTGTTATGACAATGCGGGCTAGTTTTGCGAAATACCAACCCGTTTCCATCAATGAGATTTATTTACAGCCTTTGCTTATTGATCTGCATTAAATCAACTGCCCAGAAAAATAGTTACCCCCGGGATTATTTCCGCAACCCGCTCAATATACCACCTTCGCTTTCCGGTAACTTCGGCGAGTTGCGCCCTAACCATTATCACATGGGACTGGACTTTAAGACCAACCGCGTAGAGAACCTGCCGGTATATGCGGCGGCAGACGGATATGTGACAAGAATAAAGATCGAGCCGTACGGATATGGCAGGGCGATCTACATCAAACATGCCAATGGCTTCACGACGCTGTATGCGCACCTGAACAGCTTTTACGATGCATTGGAGAATTATGTCACGGAAGCGCAATATGCCCGCGAATCCTGGGCAATAGACCTTTCCATCCCGGACAGCCTGTTCCCCGTAAAAAAAGGAGATATCATTGCCAACAGCGGCAACACCGGCGGATCCACGGGGCCGCACCTGCATTTCGAGATCAGGACCACGGCGGAAGAGATCAACCTCAACCCCATGTTGTTCGGGTTCGGCATCAAAGACAATGTGCCGCCCACCATTCAGCGGCTGGCAGTGTACGACCGCACAAAAAGCGTGTACGAGCAATTGCCCCGGATGGTGGCAGTGAAGAAAACGCCCCAGGGTTATGTGACCACACCTGCGGTGATCACCGTATCCAGTTCGGCCGTGAGCTTTGCCGTTACCAGCGCAGATACCCACTCCGGTTCGGCTAACCAGAACGGCATCTACGAGGGCATCCTGAAGCAGGGCAGCAAAGAGGTGATCCGTTTTGTGATGGACAGCATCGCCTACGGGTTTACGCGGCACATGAATGCGCATATCGATTATAAGCTGAAAGCTGGCGGCGGACCTTATGTGCAGCACCTCTCAGAGCTGCCGGGTTTCCTGGGAGGCATTTATAAATCTGCCGGCAACAGCAAAGGTGTGCTGGACCTGCAGGACGGAAAGCTGCATGATATAATGATAGAGACCCGGGATGCCGCGGGCAACACAGCTTCACTGAAATTTAAAGTACAATACAAGCCGGGCGCGGCTGCAACTACCAGCGCCCCCGGGCAGATGTTTTACCCGGACATGCTGAACGTGGGCGAGGGCAGCGAAGACGGCGAGTTCTATATCAGCGAAAAAGGACTGTACGATTCTGTCCGCATCGTTTATTCCCGGCGGGTATCCCTGCTGCAACCGGTCATTTCCGCCATTCATACCATCGGCAACCCTGACATCCCTTTGCAGGAAGGATTGACCGTTCGCATCAAGCCCGTCAGCGGGGTTTCAGAACACCTGTATGCCAAAACAGTGATGCAACGGTTTGCAGGCACTAAAAAAGAAGTAGTGAAGCCGTTATGGGTGCAGGGATGGGCATCGGCTACCTTCCGGGAATTCGGGAGCTTTCAGCTGGTGCTGGATGAAACGCCGCCGGAGATCATTCCCGTAGGCTTTAAGGACAGCGCGGACCTCAGCACGGCAAAACGGATGGTGATCACCGTAAAAGATAACCTGGAGCGGGTAAAGAACTTCAGAGCGGAGCTGAACGGCAAATGGCTGCGGTTTACCAACGACAAGGCAAAGAATTTTATTTACATATTTGACGACAGATGCCCCGCGGGCGAAAACGAGCTGAAAGTAAGCGTGGAAGATGAAGCGGGCAATGTAACGGTAAAAACCTTTATATTTAAAAGATGATAACACTAAAGGAAGGAGATAAAGCGCCGGCATTTTCAGGATACGATCAGGATGGAAAAAAGGTATCGCTGGCGGATTGCAAAGGGAAAAAGGTGGTATTGTATTTTTATCCGCAGGACAACACGCCCACCTGTACGGTTCAGGCCTGCAATTTGCGGGATAATTACAGCCTGCTGAAGAAAAAGGGGTTTGTGGTACTGGGGGTGAGCCCGGATGACGTGGACAGCCATAAAAAGTTTGGAACCAAACAGGAGCTGCCCTTCACCCTGATCGCGGACCCCAAGCATGCGATCATTGAAAAATACGGGGTATGGGGCGAAAAGCAATTGTACGGAAGAAAATATATGGGGCTACACCGCACCACCTTCCTGATAGATGAAAAAGGCGTAATCAGGAAGATATTTTTACGCCCGAAGAGCAAGCAGCATTCAGAAGAAATCATTAAGGCATGGGAGGAGGTAACAGGCAAATAGATATCGGGGAGATCGCTATCAAAGAGCATTCCCGGAGAGCCCGGATCGCCGCATTCTGCCTGGGGGTAAGCAATGTAGCTTTCACGCTGGGTAAAACGATCTATCTGCACAATGCCACCCGCCAGGAGTTTTTGCAGGATGAACGCTGGGTAAAGCATGAGTTAAAGCATGTGGAGCAGTTCCGGACCTATGGTTTTATACCCTTCATCATGAAATATGTTTTTGAGACCCTGAAACGGGGTTACCATAACAATAAATACGAGGTGGAAGCCAGGAATGCGGAAAAGCAGCCGGGTTATACCCTTACAAAAACAACCACCCATGCCGGCTAAGGTCAAAAAGGTAAAAACGCTCCCCCCGGTGGCGACGCCGAAGGATAAGGAGCCTGCATCGTTTTTCGATTCGGTATTTGAAGTGGCAAGGCTGATCCCCAAAGGAAGGGTGACTTCCTATGGCGCCATTGCCGCGTACCTGGGCACGAAGCTCTCGGCCCGCATGGTGGGCTGGGCCATGAATGCCGCCGGCAGCGCTGATCCGCCCGTGCCTGCGCACCGGGTTGTCAACCGGAACGGCATGCTCACGGGCAAGCATCATTTCCCCGAACCGGGACTTATGGAGAAGCTACTGAAAAAAGAAGGTATCAAAGTAAAGAACGATACCATCGTGGATTTTGCGAAGCTGTTCTGGGATCCTGCAAAGGAGCTGCTGTAACAGCTCGCCGCCTTATATTTCGCCGCGCTGCGGCTCAGGGAAAATGTGTGGAAAATGCCTGTGGCTACAAATATGTCGGCGCGCTGCGCCTGGTAAATGCACTACCGAAAAAAGGGAACAGAACACCTTAAAAACAAAAAAATTAAATCATCAGCTTTCAATAGTTCCTGCTTGGCGCATTTTAGGAGCGGACAGGTCAGTCGTACAACTCCGGTCTGCCGGATGATCGGTCCTGCATAGATGCAAAGCTTTACAGCACCCGAGATACCCGGCGGATAGGCTGCGTAGCAGCGATATATCTGTAGGAAATAGAGAGAATGGAAAAAAGGCGCGTAGCGCCGTAATATTAAATCGCTTTCGGTAGATTATCCTTCCCGATCAAAAAAGTCAAACAGATACTCCTTTTTATATTCTACGCCATATTTGTCCAGGAAATCAAGATATTCTTCTTTAAAGGTCCTTTTTCGGTGATGTTCCTCCTGTGATAAAATATATTTCACTACCGTATCAAGCTGTGATCGCGAGTGGGTAAACGCACCATAACCCCGTTGCCATTCAAATTTGGTTTTTGAAAGTTTCTTTTCTTTTATCCAGGCATTGGAGGAGGTTTTTATGGTTTCAACCAGTGCCGGGATTAGCTGATTAACATTATAACCGATAAAAATGTGGATATGATCGGGCATGGCGCCGATTGCAAGGTTTTTGTGCTGGTTGTTGCGGATAATACCGGCTATATATTTTTCCAATTCATCTTTCCATTCCTTTTTAATGAGTGCTTCCCGGTTTTTTGGGGTGAATATTAAATGGAGATAACACTGTGTGTAGGTATTAGCCATAGGAGGTGTTTATGCCTCAAATTTATCGGAATAATTTAATATTACGCCGCGCTGCGGCTTAGAGAAAATGTGCGAAAAACGCTTGTGGCTACAAATATGTTGGCGCGCTGCGCCTATCGCCAAAAAGGAACGGTACACCGTAAAAATGAAAAATTAAGTTGCCGCTTTTTACTAGCCCCTGCTTGGTGCATTTTAGAAGTAGACAGGTCAAGCGTAAAACCCCGGTCTGCCGGATGATCTGTTCTTGTATAGCAGCTTACAACACAACGAAGGCAGCCTACAGATAAGCTGCGTAGCAGCGACATATCTGTAGGAAAATGGAGAAAATGGAAAAAGGCGCGTAGCGCCGTTATATTAAAATCGCTTTCATATAGAGGGTCCCCATCTCCAGAAAACGATAACAAAGGTGATAATGAGCTTATCAGGTCAACAAATCATGAAAAACGAAAAATTGAATTATCGGATTTCAATAGTTCCTTCTTGACACACTTTAGGAGCGGACAGGTCAGGCACAAAACTCCGGTCTGCCGGATGATCTTTTCTTGTATAGCAGCTTTACAACACCACGAAGGTAGCCGACACATAAGCTGCGTAGCAGCGATAATATTTGTAAAAAAGGGCGCGTAGCGCCGCAATATTAAAAAGTTCCGGGATATCCTGCAAGGAGCTGTTATAACAGCCCGCCGCCTTCAAACTGCAGCGAGAACATGATCATCCGCGAATTCAGCCGGTCGATAATATTGGAGTAACGCAGGGTGGGATCGTGCGCATGCACATTATTCAGCCCCTGGCTGATCTTGATCTCCGGCGACACGATCACGTATTTGCTGAAGAACTGGAAACCGATACCCGCTTCCACGCCAAAATCTGTCTTATTCACCTTCACCAGGTTCTCGGAGTTGGTCGTTCCCGACTTGGAAGCCAGGTCATAATCGAATTTTATGCCCGCAAGGGTATATACCCGGAAGTTCCTGATCCGGTCGCTTTTCAACCTTACCTGCAGTGGGAAGCTCATGACAATGGATTCCACGTTCTGCGATTTCACCAGGGAGGTTTCTCCGGCTTCGGGGTATTTCAGGTCGTACTGGAATTTCTTTTCACTGAAGATGAGGTTCAGCGGGTAAAAGCGGATATCCCACCGGTGGTTGAGCTGCAGGTTGGCCAATATACCCAGGTGAATACGCCCCGCGTTCAGTCCGTTTACCGCTTGGATGCTGTCCTGCATCAGGAACCGGGGGGTATGCGAGATCCTGTAATGGGAGGTATTATACCCCAGGATGATGCCGAAATAATACAGCTTATCGTCGTGGTTGGGAAGGTTATAGGAATTCCTCAATTGCGCAAAAGAGGATTTTGCACACAACAGGATCGCTATGACCGCTATTATTTTGAACCGCAATAAATGCTGCAGATACCCAGGCTTAATCTTTTGCATGACGTTTGTTGGAATCCCACTTTTTTTAGAACATTTACAAAATTGTTTCCATCCGGGAACTTCATCATCGAATCGTTCAGGTACTTGTATGCTTTCCTGTTCTTAGAAACCATAGAAGCCATCTCCGGTGCAATGCGCCCCATGTAAAAATTGTAAAATTGTTCTATGCCTGGTATTTTGGGTTTTGAAAATTCTAATACTATCAGCTTGCAGCCGGGCTTCAGCACCCGCCTGATCTCTGCTAATCCCTGCTCAAGGTGTTCAAAGTTACGGACCCCGAAGGCCACCGTTACCGCATCAAACGTATTATCGGGAAATTTTATTGCTTCGCTGTCGCCGCTTTGAAGCACAATATGCTTATCCAGCCCCGCTTTTAACACTTTCTCCCGGCCGATTTCCAGCATCTTTTCCGAAATATCGATCCCGATGATCTTATCGGGGTGTAAGATCTGCCGGGCCATAATGGCCACATCCGCTGTTCCGGTCGCCACATCCAGCATCAGCTTCGGCTGGTCCTTTTTCAGGATCTTCAGCGCCTTTTTCCGCCAGCTGGTGTCAATTCCCACGGAAAGGAACCGGTTCATGAAATCGTACCTGCCTGCCACCTGGTCAAACATTTCTGCCACCTGCTGCTTTTTGCTCAGTTCAGATTCGTTGAAAGGCACTACGGTATCATGATGATAGCTGGTCATGGCTTGCAAATGTAATCATTAATAAAATCAATACGGTTGCGGGGTAAAATTTAGGATAGTTTTAAGCAGGCTGCTTTTTACCGCTTACGAACGGGTTTCCCTTGATGAAGAACCGGTAGGGTAAAAGCGCATCTTCCCCCGCATAGTCCACCCCGATACGGGGGCCCGCTACGATCTCCGATCTTTTTACCCGGAACCCGTCGTCGGCAATATACAGGCTGTCCTCAAAAAGGGTCAGCCCACTGTGGAGTGTGGTCAGTCCCAGCGATCTTGCCACGTTACCGGGCCCGGCTCCGAGGCTTTTTAAGGGACCGGAGCTTTTTTTTCGTTGCTGCATCAGGGTGATGCCTTCCAATGGCTCAATGGCCCTGACCAATACCGCATTGGGAATACCGGGCTTGTTGGTAACCACGTTGAACAGGTAGTGGATGCCATAACACAGGTACACATATGCGTGCCCCCCCTCTTTGTACATCACCTCCGTGCGGTTGGTCCGCCGGTCGTTCCAGGCATGCGAAGCCTTATCCACAATGCCGTTATAAGCCTCGGTCTCCACGATACGTCCGGAAGTGAGGACGCCATCCAGCTGGGTTACCAGCACTTTTCCGAGCAGTTCCCTTGCGATCAGCGTTACCGAGTTGCGACAGTAAAAATCATACGGTAGTTTATTCATTATTTTTTTTTATGTTTGGTTGTGGAACAAAAGTTCTGCGGGACGTATTTCAACTTTTCGCAGGCGGGTGGCGACACCCACCTGCAGAGCGCACTACCGGTTGGTGGCGACACCGACCGGAAAACCTGCACAAAGCGAAGATTTGGCATACACCCGATTCTGCATACAAGTTTATTTAATTCCGCGTAAAACTGTTGCTTTGCTGAAGGAGATCATAATAGCCGTACAATCTTATATTAAAGCTCACCGATTTATTAAAGAAAACAAGCTCTGGAAATGGATCATCGTACCGGGAATCATTTACGCTGTTCTTTTCATGACCGGGATCTACTTTTTCGGAAAAAGCGCGAGCTATGTGATTGAGCTCCTGAGTGTAAAAATAGGACTAAAAGCCTGGGTAGATAATGCGCAAAGCCCCATATTGCAATTTTTCTTTGCGCTGGGCGGCATTATGGTGTGGCTGATATTGCTGCTCACCTATTTTTCCTGGTTCAAATACATCTGGCTGACCATCGGTTCGCCGATATTCAGCTTCCTGAGCGAAAAAACGCAATCCATCATAGAAGGCACCGAATATACCTTCAGCTATGGCGGGTTGTGGAAGGGCATGAAAAGGGGCATAGGATTGGCTTTCCGTAACCTGTTCTGGCAAACCGTATATTCCATCGTGCTGGTGATCGTATCGTTCATCCCCGTACTGGGCTGGGTAACGCCGCTCTTTGCCCTCTTCAATGAATGTTATTACTACGGATTTTCCATGCTCGATTACAGCTGCGAGCGGCAGAAGCTTACCTCACATCAAAGTATTGAATTCATCGGCATACACAAGGGGTTGTCTGTCGGCAACGGGCTGGCCTTTTACGTCATGCATGCCTTGCCGGTGGTAGGCTGGGTACTGGCGCCGGCCTATGCCATAGTAGCGGCTACCCTCAGTCTGTATAAGCTCCGGGAAGAGGTTAGCTGAGCTGCATTCATATCAATAGTTTTACCGCACTTTTCCCAATGTATGTTTCGCGGGAGATCTCCCTGCAAAGGCAATAACCTCGCGCTGATCCTCGCAGAAAAGAAAAACCCCTTGTAAATGGAAACTTTGCTATATGCAATAACTGCGGAAGTATTCCCGCAGATCATTCAGCGCTATCTGCAAATACATCAGCGCTTATCTGTGGGAAATTTCCCCTGCAATGACAACAGCTTCCCGCTGATCGCCGCTGATTTTCGCAGAGAAGAAAAAGAGTCAAACCGAGTCTATTGCCCCTGTGCCAGGCTGTATGCTTTTTTGTCACCCCACATATTCAGCAGCTCGGAAGAGCAGATCTTGAAGTTCCCGCTCATGCTGATATACAGCCCCAATATATCCTGCTGGTTAAGCGGCTCTCCGTCCAGCGATTCAAAACGTACATTGTATGCGTTCACAAGATTGGTATACACGGATCCTGTCGGCCATACCTGGGTCCCGCGGTTGCTGATGTTTACCAGCTTGAACTTCACGCCCGCATGACGCTGGCATTTAAAGGCTATCGCCTGGGGCAGCTCGTTGCTTTCAATGAAGAGGTCCACCCCTACAATACTTTCATTGATCTCTTCGGTGGATTCCATCATTGCATTTTGCGCCAGCCGGAAGGGAGTGGGTGTTCCCGGCTTATTGGGAACGATTGGTTTGGCGTTCACGACCGGCTGTTTACCCAGGTTTCGGATGATGGCATCTGCAAATTCCGTTGTGTTGACGGGCGGAATGGATCTGTCACCGAAATCGCCGGTATGCACACCACTTTCCAGGGTATACAACAGGGCATTTTCTATAACGGAAGCGTTCTCTGTCAATCCCACGTGACGCAGCATGGAAATACCGCTCAGGAGCAGCGCGGTAGGATTGGCAATATTTTTTCCGGCAATATCAGGCGCTGTACCATGCACGGCTTCAAATATGGAAATATGGTCTCCCACGTTTGCAGACGGTGCGAATCCCAACCCGCCTACCAGACCGGCGCACAGGTCGGAAACGATGTCGCCCTGCAGGTTGGTAAGCACTACCACGTCAAACAGGTCGGGGCGGGTAACCAGTTTCATACACAGGTCGTCCACGATCACATCATCTGCTTTCAGGTCGGGGAATTCTTTGGCAACCTCGTAAAAGCACTCCAGGAACAGTCCGTCGGTGATCTTCATAATATTTGCCTTATGACCACAGGTAATTCTTTTTGCATTTTTCTGGCGTGCCATCAGGAAGGCGTAACGGATCACCTGCATGCTGCCCGGCCGCGTGATAAAGCGGCGGCTGAGCGCCACATCATGTGTCAGCATATGCTCTATGCCTCCGTAGGTATCTTCAATGTTTTCTCTCACAATCGTAACATCAATAGGGATACCGGCTTTTGAGAATACCGTGTCCACGCCGTGCAGGGTCTGGAACACGCGTTTGTTGGCATAAGTATTCCAGGTCTTCCTTGCCGTAACGTTGATGCTTTTTACACCCTTTCCCTTGGGGGTTTCCATGGGGCCTTTAAAAAGCAGTCCCAGGGACTCGATAGCCTGCTGGGCTTCGGGGGTCATGCCGTTTGAAAAGCCTTTGTCAAATACCCATTTTCCCATTTCTACAAATTCATATTCCAGGGGAACATGGTTAGCCTGGAATACCCGCAATGTGGCGTCCATAATTTCAGGACCGATACCATCTCCTTTAGCGATTGCAATTTTCATTTGTTTATGGTTTTAATTACCGGTGGCAGATCCGCCCGGATCTTTAATTGCCGATAGCCGCACGCCCTTTCAAAGTGCAGGGTATGATCAGCGATCATTTTGTTTTTAATAGAAATTTTTTGATTTTTTTAACTAAGGCAGGCTTTCGTTGCGAAACCATGACAAAGTTAACCGGGAAATACTGTTAACGTCAAAATATTAAGGATTATTTACTAGTGCTATCGATGTTTTTTGTTATTTTTATTCAAATTGGCAATTAATGGCTTCTAAAGTAACCGAGGGGGTAACTGTAACTGTAGAAACATTTTATCAGCCAGATTACAGTAACCCCGTTAACGGGGAGTTTATGTTTGCTTACCGCATTACTCTCCAGAACAACAACGCTTTTCCCGTAAGGCTGCTGCGACGACACTGGCATATTTTCGACAGCAACGGTACCCAGCGGGAGGTGGAAGGGGAAGGTGTTGTAGGTGTGCAGCCGCAGATCAACCCCGGCGATCAGTATCAATACGTGAGTGGCTGTAATCTTCGCACGGAAATGGGTAAAATGTTCGGTGCCTACGTGATGGAAAACATTATTACCCGTAAACAATTTGAGGTGAAGATTCCCGTTTTTGACATGATAGTGCCATTTAAGATGAATTAAGCTCCTGATTTTGGTCAGTCCTTTTATTCATTTGTCCATATTTGTTACCTTTGCGCGTCCTCACTAAAGACTCGAAAAGACAAAACCTAGAATTTTTACTGAGTGCTCGTTTTTCCCAAAACTGTAAATTAAAACTTCACAGAAGGCAATCATACGCGAGGCTTCGCTATAAAACCAACAAGACAAGATGTATAAAGTTACATTCAATAACAAAAACCGCGTGTTTTTTAATGCATTAAAAACAAACGTAGATCAATATTTTTCAGACAACAATATCCGTAAAACGGGTAACTGGAGGTTATACCTGAAATCTGCTATTCTCATTCCGGCAGCGACCCTTATTTACCTGGCGCTGTTGTTTGTGCCGATGCCTGCCTGGGCCGGAATTTTATTAAGCGGTGTTTTTGGTTTTACGCTGGCCAGCATTGGTTTTAATGTAATGCACGACGCCTGCCACGGAAGCTATTCTACCAGGGGTTGGGTAAACGAAGTGATGGGATTGTCTATGAATGCCCTCGGCGGAAACGCCTTCTTCTGGAAGCTGAAGCATAACATCGTACATCATACTTATACCAACATTGACGGTATAGATGATGATATCAACAACAAGCCCTTCATGCGGGAATGCAGTACCCAAAAATGGTACCCTATTCACAAGTACCAGCATAACTACATGTTCTTCCTGTACGGATTTACATCGTTGTTTTTGTTGTTTATCACCGACTACATTAAGTACATTACCCGTAAGGTGTATACCACGCCGCTGAAACCTATGGATTTCAAAGAGCACCTGGTATTCTGGGTTTCCAAGCTTATCTATATCGCTCTTACCATTGTGATCCCCATTCTGCTGCTGGGCTGGAAGCCCTGGCTGGTAGGTTTCCTGACCATGCACTTCGTATTGGGACTAACCCTGGCATTGACATTTCAACTGGCACACGTGGTAGAGCATGCGGAATTTGATTTTGCGGGCATGGAACCTAAAAAAATAGAAAACGAATGGGCCATCCACCAGGTGAAGACCACTGCGAACTTCGCAGCAAAAAGCAAGCTGGTATCCTGGTTTGCCGGCGGGCTGAACTTCCAGATCGAGCATCACCTGTTCCCCAGGATCAGCCACGTGCATTATCCCGAGATCAGCAAGATCGTAAAACGTACCTGCGAAGAATTCGGATTGCAGTATAACTACTTCCCGACCCTGGGACAGGCCATTGCCTCCCACTACCGCTTTATGCGGGCGCTCGGAAAGCGTCCGGTTGAACTGCAGCAGGCGGCATAACGCATTCGCACAGAGATAGCGTCGGCATCAGAAGTTATAGTGCTGGCATAAGCCTTCCGCAGGGCGACTTGTTGCCTTCCAACGCTGCCGGGCTATAGCCGGGGTTGGAAACAACGGTTATGCGCTGATACAATCAGGGCGGAATTTTGCAGCACAAGTGACCTGGAAGCAGAACACTTGTACCAGGTCCGGGATTCCAACAAATATATTGCCGGTGGAACTGTAAACAAATCTATTTACAACACTAATGAAGGACACTAGGTGAGCAACAGTTGTGTGCTCTCCTTCACGCGATGCAGCACGATCAAGCTGCTGACCACGGAAACAATATTTACCTGCGCCATGCGCATCAGGAAGGCGTCATACTCCTTAATGTCCTTCACCACCACCTTCAGCTGGTAATCCACTGTTCCTGCCAGGTGAAAACATTCCAGCACTTCCGGCGTCTCATTGACCAGCTTTTCAAAAGCCGTTATATTTTCCGGTGTATATTGCTCCATATGCAGGTTCAGCAGCACTACCTGCGCCTTATCTACTTTTTCCGCATCAACGATGGCCCTGTACCCCTGTATCACCCCTTCTTTTTCCAGCTTTTTGATACGCTCATGCACGGGCGTGGTGGTCAACGACAAACGTTCCGCAATATCCCGGATCGTCAGCTTTGCGTCCTGCTGCAGGAGGTTAAGGATCATTTTATCAATTCCGTCTGGCATTTTGTTCTGAATATTTGATACAAATTAGTATATTTTTCTACTTTTGTATTATATATCAGTAAAAATTATGAAAAAAGCGATCGTACTGACCAGTAGTTTGCTGGCAACCGAAGATGCGAAAACAGCCCACGGCCTGATCAGGGAAAGCAACCGGTTTGCAATAGCTGGAGTAGTAGATGCAACACATGCCGGTAAAGACGCAGGCGTCATCCTTGACGGGCATCCCCGCAACATCCCGGTGTTTGCTACTGTAAAAGATGCCGTACTCGCAGTACAGCCGGATTGCTGCATCGTTGGTGTAGCCACTTCGGGAGGTATATTCCCGGGCAGCCTGCTGGAGGAAGTGAAGGACGCGATCAGGCAGGGACTGTCTGTCATAAACGGACTACACGACCTGCTGTCGGAAAAAGAAGAGGTGATGGCGCTTGCAGCGGCAAACGGCGTAGCCCTTATGGATGTGAGGAAGCCCCTGCGGATGAGGGACCTGCATTTCTGGACCGGCGCCATCCTTTCGTTTCCCAAACCCATAGTGGCTGTATTGGGTACCGACTGCAGCCTGGGAAAAAGAACCACCACCCGCTTCCTGGTAAATACCTGCAAGGCTGCAGGCATTCATGCAGAGATGATCTATACCGGGCAAACCGGCTGGCTGCAGGGTGGAAAATACGGCTTTGTGCTGGACGCCACCCCCAATGATTTTGTATCGGGAGAGCTGGAACATGCCATCCTTACCTGCGAAAAGGAAACGGGGGCAGATGTCCTGTTCATTGAAGGACAGGCGGCTTTACGGAACCCCAGCGGTCCCTGTGGTTCGGAAATGCTGATCTCCGGCGGCGCAAAGTGGGTGATCCTGCTGCATTCCCCTAAAAGAGTGTATTACGATGGAAAGCCGGAACTGGGGAAGATCCATTCCCTCAGCTCAGAAATAGCGCTGGTGGAAAAATACGGATCAAAAGTGATCGCTGTTGCCCTGAATACGGAGCACTGCGATCTGGCGGAAGCAGAGGGCTTTCAACGCCGGTATGAGCAGGAGCTGAACCTGCCGGTGTTGCTGCCGCTCGAGCAGGGCGTGGAAAAGATGATCCCGTTGATAAAAACATTGATCCCCTGATCAACCTCCGGCAGATCTCGCGGATCTTCGCAGAAATAGTTGGATAAAATCAGCGTTTATCTGCGCAATCCGCGGGAAAAAGAACAAACAAGTATTGAATTGACGTAACACTCATTGTAAAATAACCGGATGAAAATTGTATCGGCACATGCATTTGCCAGGAACCTTAAGCTGTCAAAACCCTATGAGATAGCGCGGGAACGTATAGAAGACGTAGAAAATGTTTTCCTGGTGCTCACGCTGGAAAATGGGATCACAGGCATCGGCGCTGCCAACCCCTCACCGGAAGTGGTCGGCGAGTCGCCGGCGGAAACACTTCGTAACCTGCAGGCGCTGGAGCCCTGGCTGAGGGGAAAGGATATCCGTCATTTTAATGAGCTGATCGAAGAGACCAACCGGCAATACCCGTCCAAGCCCGGGACCCTTGCGGCGGTGGATATTGCCCTGCATGATGCTTTCGGGCAATTCCTGGATATGCCCGTTGTTGATTTTTACGGCAGGCAGCATACCGCATTACCTACTTCCGTTACCATTGGCATCATGGACCTGCCGCACACCCTGGAGGAAGCGGCTACCTACAAAAAGGCGGGCTTCCGGATACTGAAGCTGAAAACAGGGCAGGATCCCGAACTGGATGCAGAAAAAGTGATCAGGCTGCAGGAGTTATTTGGCAGCTATTTTACCATCCGGGTAGATGCCAATACAGGATACACTCTCAGCGACCTTACCCGGTTCCTGCGGCTTACCAGGAATCATCCCGTAGAACTGATAGAGCAGCCCCTGCTGCCGGAAGAAGACCATGCGCTGGATCAGCTCAGCGCTGCAGAACGGAACATACTGGCGGCTGATGAATCCCTTACCGGCGCGGCATCTGCTTTTTCACTCTGCCGGGCCGGCAGGTATGGCATTTATAATATCAAGCTCATGAAGTGTGGCGGCATACAGGGTGCGTTCAAAATAGCCGCTGTGGCAGAGCCTGCCGGCGCCTCTTTGTTCTGGGGATGTAATGATGAAAGCATCGTCAGCATCACCGCGGCACTGCATGCTGCCTTTGCCTGCCGACACACAAAATATATTGACCTGGACGGCAGCTTTGACCTGGCGGAAGACCTGGTGCAGGGCGGCTTCGTGGTAAAGGACGGTATTATGTCCATTGCCCCGGGCAGCGGCCTGGGTGTTCTGTGCAATATCATCGATCTGTAGAGAGGAAGTGTGGCGTGATAGGGCCACCATCATGCTCCAGAAGGTTTTCTTTACATGCCCGTAAAATGTTTCCCGCAGGAAGTACACGGGCATCCCTGGCGACGGGCTCTTTCAAAGTAATGCCGGAAGTATTAACTACGCTTCTGTGATCCCAATGGCTTTCCATTTAGCACTGTACCGTGAATTTCTCCCTGTTGCAGGAAAGCCTCCCGAAGCGTCGATGACCGCAATCGCAGCACATGAGGTACAACTGGCGATTTTGAATTAAATTTGCACTTATTTATTCCGAAAGACGAGTTATTATGATTTTACCCATTGTAGCATATGGTGCAGGCGTATTAAGGACAGTTGCAAAAGATATCGGTTCCGACTACCCGGACCTGAAGAAGCTGATTGAAGATATGTGGGAGACCATGTATGCCTCCAGCGGTGTAGGGCTGGCAGCGCCCCAGATAAACAGGGGTATCCGGCTGTTCATAATAGACAGCACGCAGGTGTTTGAAGGAATGGATGAAGATGACGTAAAGAAATATCCGGACGCCCCGGGGACAAAGCAAGTGTTTATCAATGCCCATATCAAAGAGCTGAATGGCGAGGAATGGTCCTATAACGAAGGGTGCCTCAGCATTCCAAAAGTGAGAGAAGATATTTACAGAACTGAAGAGGTGACCCTGGCGTATCTTGATGAGAACTTCGAACCCCATACCCGGACTTTCAGCGGGATTACGGGTCGGATCATCCTCCACGAATATGATCACATAGAAGGAAAACTTTTCATAGACTACCTGAAGCCCCTGAAACGCCGGCTGATAAAAGGAAAGCTGGAAGATATATCAAAAGGAAAAGTGAGGGTGGATTATAAAATGACCTTTATAAAATAAGGTTGCTATGTATGGGCAGGAGAATTTCCATTTTTATATGCTTCTTGCTGTGGGGCGCCGGCCTCTGTGCCCAGACTGTTGATACGGTGGTGGTGGAGAAAAAGGTCATCACGCTTTCAGAGGTGATCATACGCAACAATATCAACGTTCCTTCCTTTATTGAACGGATCCAAAACGACACCAGCTTTTATAAAGCCTTTAAGAACCTGCGCATCCTGCAGTTTACCTCCCTGAATGACATTATGATGTTTGACAGGAAAGGGGATATGAAAGCCTCTTTAAACAGCAGGACCAGCCAATGGGCGGCCAACGGTTGCCGTTATACAAATGTGCAGCAAGAAAAAGTAACCGGCGATATATATGACCGGAAAGGCCAGTATAATTATTATACACTGGAGCTGTATGCCAGCATTTTTTTTGCAAGGGATACGGTTTGCGGAGAAAACAATATTGTGCAAGGGTCGGAGCTGAGCGCAAAAGGGAAGTCCGGCATCCAAAAGCATAAGGAACAGCTTAAAATGTTATTCTTTAATCCCGGCAAACCCATCAGCGGGCTACCGTTCATCGGCTCTAAAACAGCCATATTTGATGAGGATATGGCAGACCGTTATGCGTATTCGCTCGATATGGCTGAACGGCTGGGAGAGCTATGTTATGTATTTTCCGTCAGGGCAAAGGAGAAAGAAGAGGGAGGTAATAAAAATAAGGTAGTGATCGATGAAATGGTAACCTGGTTCAGTACAAAAACATTTGAAGTGCTGGCAAGAAATTATTCGTTGAGCTATAAAGCCGGCGTATACGATTTTGACGTGGCAATGGAAGTAGAAATGGCACATTTCGGGGAATACCTTGTTCCGAAGGTGCTGCGGTATAATGGCAACTGGGACCTTGTTTTTAAAAAAAGGGAACGGGGTGTTTTTACAGCCACATTATTTGATTTCAGGGATAATAATTAAAATTGTGCTGTGTTTGCGGTTACGATCTTAGGAAATAATTCAGCATTGCCGATGCACGAGCGGCATCCTACCGCACAGGTTGTGCAGGTACACGACCGTATATTCCTGGTTGACTGCGGGGAGGGTACACAAATGCAAATGAGCCGTTTTAAGATCAGGCGTAATAAGATCAGCCATATTTTCATATCGCACCTGCACGGTGATCATTATTTCGGGTTAGCGGGGTTGCTCAGCAGCTATGCCCTTAACGGAAGGACCGAAGACCTGTGGTTATATGCGCCGGCGCCGTTGCAGCAAATACTTGAACTGCAGTTCCAGGCGGCCAACGCCGTCCTCCCATATCCGTTGCACTTTGTTGCCCTGCAGGGCGAGCAGGACCTGTATGAAGACAAGCGGCTTGTCATCAGCTGCTTTGAAGTAGATCACCGGGTACCCTGCTGGGGATTTTTGTTCAGGGAAAAGAAAAAACCTTTACACCTGGTCGGAGAGAAATTAAAGGAATATGCTATTCCTTCTTCCTTTTACCGGCAACTGAAGGAAGGCGCAGATTACATTACAAAGGAGGGGTTTATCATAAAAAACGAATGGGTAACCGAAGCACCGTCTCCGTCTCTGAGCTACGCATACTGCGCTGACACAGCCTATATGGAAAGCCTTGCCGGTAAATTAAAAGGCGTTACACTGCTGTATCACGAAACGACTTACCTGGCGGCGTCACAGGAAAAGGCCTTCAGCCGCGGTCACTCTACCACAGTGGAAGCCGCCTCTCTTGCAGCAAAAGCCGGTGTAAAAAGATTGCTGATCGGGCATTACAGCAGCAGGTATGAAAAGCTGGACGAATTTCTGGAGGAATGCCGGCCGGTTTTCAGAGATACTTCATTGGCTATTGAAGGCGTAACGTATCTCGTCTCCTGATCCCCTATTGAAATTTATTGTTTTTATATATCCTGTCCAGGAATTTGTAACGGAGATCATTAGTTGCTTTTTCAGCTTTTGTTTCTACATCTATATTGATATAATCCGGTGCAGCATCCCCTTTCTGGGCAGCAGGCCATTCAGGAAGCGAGGACCCGTTGGGATTACCGGTTTTTATAAAATTGGCAAAGTATTCCTGCATGATAGCAGATACCCTGTAATCATCTGCCGTCCATGCATAATCTGTTACCAGATGAAGGTTGCCCATGCAGTATTCAATTTCGCATGCATGTGGTGCGCCAATGGGTGCAGGAGGCGTTGGTGTGCTCTCCTCCTTTTTTACTATACCGCCAGCCAGTCCCATAGTTGTGCTTTGGTCTGCCCTGGGTGGCTGCAGTTTGCTGTATAAATAGCGATACACGCGCTGGCTGCTGTTGTTTCTGTGCAGATCAAACCATTTCCAGGTACTATACACAATAAACCTGTCCGATGCCAATGCAGTTGCGGAGTATTCAACCTGCTTCGCAGCATCGCCGGGATATAACTTCAACGCTTCATCAAAATTATCCGGATATTCCGCCTTCAACCGTGCCAGATAACCCTCTTTGGTGTAACCGGGGGACATCGTAAAAGCCATCCCCGGAACTTCTGCTGAGTTCCAGCCGAGCAACAGCGGTACCATTGCCTGTTTCTTCTGCGAAAAAACTTCCGGTAACGAAGCGTGCAAAAAATAGTTGTCAATTACTACAGGAAACCCAAATCTCCCTGATTGCTGGTAAATTTCAAACAAATCTCTGGTGGATAGCTTTCTGAGCGCTGCAAGAGAAGTAATGCCTGCTTTTTCGGCAAATGCTTTCCCTGTTTTTTCAGCTTCGGCAAGACTCACCGGCGCCAGGGTTGGATGAATGCCTGCTCCGCTTTCACCAATGGCGCCGGCAATAATATCCTTCGAAAGCGGGGAGCCCATGTGATAACTGACGGATATGGATCCTGCTGACTCGCCGGCAATGGTTATTTTTTTAGGGTCGCCGCCAAATGCTGCAACATTCTGCTGCACCCATTTCAATGCAAATGCCTGATCCAGTAATCCATAATTTCCGGAAGCTTTATAGGGTGATTCCGCACTGAGTTCGGGATGAGCAAAAAATCCGAAAATACCCAACCGGTAGTTGACGGTAATGGTTACAATTCCTTTTTTGGCCATACTTTCTCCATCATAACGGGGTTCGGCGCCATCACCGGCCACAAAACCACCCCCATAGAAATACACCAAAACCGGCAGGTTCTTATCTTTTCGCCCGGCAGGTGTCCACACATTCAGGTACAGGCAGTCTTCGCTCAGTCCTTCGGAACGGCTTTTCATGTCTCCAAACACAATACCCTGGATGGCCCTTGGTCCGAATTTCCTGGTTTCCTTTACACCTTTCCAGGGTACAAGCGGTTGTGGCGCCTTCCAGCGAAGCTCCCCGACAGGTGGCCTGGCAAAAGGGACTCCGAGATAAAACTGAATACCCGTTCTGGTGTCGTAATTGCCTTCTATAATGCCGGTGTTAATAGTAGCCTGTACCGGAAAAAAATTGTTAGTTTGGGAATAGCTCATAAAACCGGCTGTCAGAAACAGTGTAAAGAACAGTGTACGCATACGATCAGTTTAATAAAATCTTCCGATGAGGGGATGATCTACGATAAGCCTTTTGATCTGACCGGGATCAATAATACCCTGCCGCGCATATACAATCTTTCCACCAGGCTCCACAAGAAGGGAATAAGGCAAACCACCCGCCCAGTTCTTATCTATAGCGTCGATCAGGGCATACTTGTCGGCTTCCGAAAAAATATAGTTGGCTGATGAAGACTGCTGATCTTTCAGGAACTTCAGCGCTTTCTCTTTCCGGTGGTCTTCATCTGCACTGATGTTGATGAATTCAAAATCCCGGTCGCGGAACATACGGTTAATGGTGATGAAATCAGGGAACTCCCGTATGCAGGGGCCACACCAGGTAGCCCACACATTGATCAGCCTGAGTTTGTCAGAGCTGTTTTTTAACAGGTCTTTTATGCCCTGTGTATTTATAGGTTCCAGGGTAACGGGTTCCTTTGCCCATTCCGCCGCCAGCTTTTCCTTATAGCTGCTTTTCTCTGCCCACTTTACCGAGCACCCGAAAACTTTAGTAGTGGGTACTTTTACCTCATTACCGGCCAACAGTGCTTCTATGGCATCTATCGTATTAAAGTTGTTAGGTGTTTTTGCAGGATTCTCCACATCGTCTATGCGGCCCTGGTAGCGAAGCTTTCTGTCCGCATCAAAAATAAATACATGGGGTGTGGCTACCGGGCCGTATGCCCTTGATACTTTCTGGTCCTCTCCGTCGTATAAGTAAGGAAAATTAAAATTTTTTTCTTTTGCCCTTATTTTCATCTCATCAAATGAGTCGTTCAGGTCGGAATAACCTAACTCATTTAAAGTGATGGAGTTGGGATCATTCGGACTGATGGCGACCACCGCCACTCCTTTGTTCCTGTAATCATTGGTCAGCTTAATGATCCTGTCTTCGTAAGCCTGCGCAGTAGGGCAGTGATTACAGGTAAAGACCACCACCAGTATTTTTTTATCGCTAAAGGAAGACAGTGAATAGGTCTTGCCATCTACGCCTTTCAGCGAAAACTCAGGCGCCTTCGCGGAAATAGCCAGTGTTGCCATTTCCTGGCTTATGCCGGATAAGGATATCAGACCTGCGAGCAACCAAAGAAAACCCGGTAGAAAAAAAGCTGGTTTCTTTTTCATAACTGATCGTTTTTTACAGATTCCGGTAGTAAACAAAGTTAAGGAATACCGCTCCTGTACGGGCTTCCGGGCCCAAAAGAAAATATTTGAAATTGAGTATTTCTGCGTTACCTTCGCAACCGCTAAAACGGCAATGAAACATTTCAGTCAAACCATATCATTTTTCCTGGTGGCAACTCCGGCTATCATTATTACCACCATTATTACCCTCGTGTGAGGGTAAAAGTTTTGCATATAATCCACTGGGCTGTAATAGCTGTAAATCTAAAAAGGTAAACTCGGTATTTCACTATAAACTATTCTCAAATATATACATATGCAGGTTCTGAAATTTGGCGGTACTTCGGTTGGGAGCGCTGACAATATTAAGCTGGTAATAGACATCGTAAAGGAAAGACTAAAAAAAGATAAAACAATTGTGGTCGTATCCGCCCTCGGGGGTACCACGGACGCCCTGATCAGCGCAGGAAACCTGGCATCAAAAGGCGATGAGACGTTTAAAGAAGAATTGCAGAAAATTGAGACCCGTCACCTGGAAGCGGTGAAGCTGTTGATACCTATTCAGCAGCAAAGCAGTGTACTGAGCCTTGTGAAAAAAATATGCAACGAAATTGAGGATATATGCAACGGCGCTTTTTTACTGAATGAATTATCCGAGGACCCGCGACCGCATTGTAAGCTTTGGAGAGCTGTTATCTTCCCAAATCATCGCGGCGGCCTTCCACAACGCCGGCGTTCCTGTTGCCTGGAAAGACGCACGTGAACTGATCCTTACCAACAATAATTTCGGTAATGCTGTAGTAAACGCACCGGAAACAAAAAAGAATATTAAGGAATTTGTAGCCGGGTGCCAGCAGGACCTGATGCTGCTTCCCGGATTTATTGCTGCCAATGCACAGGGAGAAACAACCACATTGGGCAGGGGCGGATCAGATTATACCGCCGCCATATTAGCTGCTTCTCTCAACGCCTCCATCCTGGAGATATGGACAGACGTATCCGGTATGATGACGGCCGATCCCCGCTGGGTGAGCGGCGCAAGGGTGATTCCCGAGATATCTTACCAGGAAGCCATGGAGCTATCGCATTTTGGCGCTAAGGTATTATACCCGCCCACCATTCAGCCTGTACTGGGAAAAGGAATTCCCCTGGTAATAAAAAATACGTTTGCACCGGATGATGCCGGAACATTTATCGGGAAAGATGTGGCTTCCAACGGTAACCCGGTCCGCGGCATATCCAGCATCAGCAACATGGCATTGCTGAGCCTGGAGGGAAGTGGCATGGTAGGTGTTCCCGGGTTTTCAAAACGGCTTTTTGAAGCACTGTCGGTGGCCAGCATCAACGTGATCCTGATCACCCAGGGGTCTTCAGAGCATTCCATTTGTGTAGGTGTGGAAGCGCCGAATGCAACAAGGGCCAAAGAAGTGATAGATACCACTTTTGCCGATGAAATAAAGATGGAACGGGTATTTCCCTTACGCATAGAAACAGAACTGTCTATTGTGGCATTGGTAGGTGAAAATATGAAGAGCCTGCCGGGCATCAGCGGCAGGATGTTTGGCGTGTTGGGAAGAAATGGCGTGAATGTAAGAGCGATCGCCCAGGGTTCTTCTGAAAGAAATATTTCCGCGGTCGTATCTACCCGCGATGTGAGAAAAGCGATCAACGTTTTACACGAAGAATTTTTCGAAACGACCAATAAGCAGATCAACCTGTTTATTGCAGGAGTAGGAAATGTGGGTGGAAAATTATTGCAGCAAATACAGCAGCAGACCGCATGGCTTTCCCGTGACCTGCGGTTAAACATAAAAGTAACCGGGCTGGCCAATAGCCGCAAGGTAGTGATCAACGACGGCGGTATTGATCTGGGCAACTGGCAGCAGGCATTGGAAAACGGGGAAACCCTCACGCTGCAGGAATATGTGAATACCATCATCAGCAAAAACTTCCGGAACTCTATTTTTGTAGATGTTACCGCCAGTGATGCGGTAGCAGCTATTTACGATCAGCTGTTGCAGAAGAGCATATCCGTTGTAGCCTGCAATAAGGTGGCCTCCTCCTCCTCCTATGCTTATTACAGGAAGCTGAAAGACCTTGCCCGCACCTACAATTGCCAGTATTTATTTGAAACCAATGTGGGCGCTGCGCTGCCGGTGATCGGCACATTGAACGACCTGATGCGCAGCGGCGACAGGATACACCGTATTGAAGCCGTTTTAAGCGGTACCCTCAATTTTGTGTTCAATAACTATAATGGTACCCGCAGCTTTGCAGCTGTGGTAAAGCAGGCGCAGGAAGAAGGTTATACAGAACCGGATCCGAGACTGGACCTGAGCGGCAAAGATGTGATGCGCAAGATCATGATCCTGGCCCGGGAATCCGGTGCACATATGGAGATGGAGGATATTGTTTGCAACGGCTTTCTTCCGGATAGTTGTATGGAAGGAGATGTAGCTGCTTTTTATAAAGAAATGGAAAAACAGGAAACACATTTTAAAAACCTGTATGATAAGGCCACTGCTGAAGGCAGCAAGCTTAAATTTGTAGCCCGGTTTGAAGACGGAAAAGCATCGGTAGGATTACAGCATATCGCTCCCCAGCACGATTTATATCATTTGTATGGTAAGGACAATGTGGTATTGTTCTATACAGAGCGTTATCCTGAACAGCCACTGGTGATCAAGGGCGCAGGCGCAGGCGCGGAAGTAACGGCGTCGGGTGTGTTCGCTGATATCATCAGGGCTACCGCATTTTAAAGATTGTTGATTTTTGATTCAGTGATTCCTGATGTGAACCTTACATACATCAGAAATATAATACATGTCTCTTGGTATGATAAAAGAAGAAAATGTCCTGACGGACCATGTGATCGGCAAGGCTGTTGCTGCAGCAAGCGGCAGGCAATGCACCATTCATGCACCCGGCACCGTAGCGAATATGGTCTGCGGATTCGACGTCCTGGGACTGGCAGTGAATGACCCGTATGATGTAATGACCGTAAAATTAATGGATGAGCCTACAGTAGTGATACACAATGTGGACAACTACGGACTGCCTACCGCGCCCGAAAAAAATGTTGCCGGTGTGGCATTGCTCGAAATGATCAGCAGGCTGGATGGTAAGACCGGTTTTGATGTAACAATAGAAAAAAGAATAAAACCAGGCAGTGGTGTTGGATCCAGCGCCGCCAGCTCGGCAGGTGCGGTAGTGGCAGCCAACACACTGCTGGGAAATATCTTTTCCAAACCGGATCTGGTGCAGATGGCCATGTTCGGTGAGAAGCTGGCTTCCGGCGTAAAGCATGCCGATAACATCGCTCCCTGCATATACGGAGGTGTTACCCTTATCAGGAGCATCCTTCCGCTGGATATCATCAGCGTGCCTTCCCCACCCTTGTATGTAACGCTTGTACATCCCCAGATTGAAGTGAGAACGCAGGACGCCAGGCAGATACTGAAAAAACAGATCCTCCTGAAAGATGCCATCCGGCAATGGGGTAATATTGCAGGATTGGTAACAGGCCTCATGAAGTCAGATTATGATCTTATCAGTCGCTCCCTGGAAGATGTATTGATTGAGCCTGTGCGGAGCATCCTGATCCCGGCTTTTGCAGAAGTAAAGGAAAGAAGTATTGCCGCAGGCGCCCTGGGTGGCGGTATATCCGGCTCAGGACCATCCATATTCATGCTGAGCCGCAATGAAGCTACAGCACAACAGGTGGAGCAGGAAATGAAGGATATTTATACAAAAACGGGAATTGATTACCATACATATGTGACCACGGTAAACATGAGTGGTTGCACTGTTATAAACCAATAGCTATCTGAAAGATGAAATATTATAGCCTCAACAAGCAATCACCTGCAGTAGATTTTAAAACGGCTACGATACAGGGACAGGCCCCGGACAAAGGATTGTATTTCCCCGAGACACTACCGAAGCTGCCAAAAAGCTGGTTTGAAGAGATCGGGACCCGGAGCAATGAGCAGATAGCTTTTGATGTAATAAAACCTTATGTGGGCGATGAGATTCCCGGGCAGGAGCTTGAGCGCATTGTAAAGGAAACGATCGATTTCCCCATACCGTTGGTAAAAATAAAAGAAGATATCTTTTCGCTAGAGCTTTTTCATGGACCTACGCTGGCATTCAAGGATGTTGGCGCCCGCTTTATGAGTCGTTGCCTGGGTTATTTTGCCAAAGAAAGAAGCGGGAAGGTAACCGTACTGGTTGCTACTTCCGGCGATACAGGTGGCGCGGTAGCAAATGGCTTTTACGATGTGGAAGGAGTAGAAGTAGTGATCCTGTATCCTTCCGGCAAGGTAAGCTCTGTACAGGAAAAACAGTTGACAACGCTTGGCAAGAATATCCATGCGCTGGAAGTGCAGGGAACCTTCGATGACTGCCAGCAAATGGTAAAACAGGCGTTTACTGATGAATCAGTTACCGGTAAAAGATTCCTTACCTCCGCTAACTCCATCAATGTTGCCCGCTGGCTGCCGCAGCAGTTTTATTATTTCTTTGCCTATAAGCAATGGGCTGACAAAAATCATCCCCCTGTTATTTGCGTACCCAGTGGTAATTTCGGGAATATCTGCGCCGCCATGCTGGCACATATTTCAGGACTGCCGGTACAACATTTTATTGCTGCCTGCAATGCGAATGATGTGGTACCCCGTTATCTTTTCAGCGAGCAGTACGAGGTGAGACCCGCAGTCGCCACTATATCCAACGCAATGGATGTGGGCAACCCCAGCAACTTTGTACGGGTAATGGAGCTTTTTGATAACAATTTTATTGATCTCAGGAATATCCTGTCCGGTTATACCATTACAGATGAGGATACCCGGAAAACCATTGAAAGTGTAAAAAAGGAAACAGGCTATTTACTGGATCCGCACGGCGCTGTTGCTTACCTGGCGCTGCAACGATACCTGACAGCACATTCCGGGGAAAGAGGGTTGATCATAGAAACGGCACACCCCGTTAAATTTTACGACGTTGTAGAACCCGTGATCCGGGAGCAGATAGCGATACCGCCATCCATAGCGGGCATACTGGATCTGCCGAAACGATCTACCGTTATTAAAGCGGATTACGATGAGTTAAAAGCGTACCTGCTTTCGTAGCAGGTAGTTTTAATTATTATCTGATAGGTGGCGGAGAAGCTGAAATATGGACCAGCCTTGATTTTTCCTTCAAATGGCACAATATTTTCTTAATATTAACGTTGGAAATACCATTAAAAACCTGAATATCTCATTTATGAAACTGAATTTATTTATTGTATTGTTAGCAACCTGCACGGCGCTTTCATTTGCATCCTGCAAAAAAGAAGATGCCGCATCTAAAAAAGAGCTGCTTACGACCGGAACCTGGAAAGTCGTTGCCTTAACTGCACAAGCCGGACCGGTTACCTACGACTTATATAAAGAAATGGACGACTGCGACAAAGATGATTATCTTACTTTTAAGCCGGATGGCGTAATAGAGTATAATGCCGGTGCTACCAAATGTGAGGAAGATGATGCGCAGGTAGAAACAGGGACATGGAAATTTACCGACAATGAAACCAAGCTGGTAATGGGTGAAGGAGAGGAAAAGCAAGAAGCCACGATATTGTCCTTAACGAAATCTGAACTAAAGGTAAGCACTACAGAAACAGAATCCGGTATTACCGCTACTGTTATTGCTACTTTCAAACATTAAGCTGATCATATCCATTTGTTGGAGAGGGTTGGTCTCATTTTACCGTGGGACCAACCTTTTGCTTTTACAGCTTTCTATAATGCAGACTTTACAGATATATCGCTATTTCCATTCTCAAGCATCATTGCCGGGTTCGTGCCCGGCAACGTGGGATGATGCTCTCTTCGACATAACTTACCATATAGCTCACTGGCTGTTGGTGATACCTGCACAATGCCGGAAACAGCGATTCTAAAAGAAGCAACTGCAGCAGCAGATTTCAACGTATTAAAACTCAACGATGGCATATGCCTTGTTATCCACATAGGGGCCACCCGGATGGTGGGCAGTATAATCCAGGTTGATCCAATAGTGCCCTTCTTCTTCGCGATAGTACAGCCCGGTAAAATTATATTCTGAAAAAAGGTTGGCTACTGCTTCCTGTGTTTCTGCAAATCTTTTTTTATCCCCGCAATACAATTCAGGATATACATGGTTCTCCGTCAGGACCATCCTGCATTTGGCACCGATCGCCTTTAAAGCAGATATCATCAGGATGGTATGGTCGTCACAATCGCCTCCCATTCCGTTTTCTATTGTTTCTCTGGGAGAAGCATAGTATTCGTCCCTGTCGGGGTCGCTGACATACTTAAAATTGCTGTTGATGTATTTGAACAACGACAGGTACCGGACGGTAGTCCCGTATTTTTTGTGGTAATCGTCAAAGAACTCTATAGAATGCTTCACGGAAAAATTCCTGACAACGGAATCTTTCGGATCAATTTTAGCTTTTAACCCTTTTACCGCTTTCTCTATGCCGGTATCGAATAACCCAGGCTTTACAAGGTAGAGGTCCTTTTCCTTAACATTCCGTACATCCCAGCTTTTGGTTACAAGATTCCTGTACTCTGTTATCATGCTTTGCAGGTTGTACCCGCTGGTAAAGTGGCTGTAGAGGATATATCCGGAGAACAGGAGAAACGCCGGGATGATCAGCGGACGGAACAGCCATAAGATCAGTCTTACAAACACAAAAGCAATGAGGATGGAGATCAACAGGTCTATATTCCAGTAACCGATAATTACCGGGGGGAAAAAACGATTGATCAAAGGAGCCAACGGGACTACGGTGAGCAACCCGACAGTATTTAATAAAAGTCTTTTCGCAAATATGCCTGTTTTTTCGTCTGTCATTCCTTGTAATAATAACGTTATTACCGATAACTCCTATTGTACGGATTGTTAAAAATCAATGATCTTCACTGCAAATTTCCGGTTATTTATTTAAATCAGTTCCAGGCTTTCCGTTGAAGACATTCCGGCTTCTTTGCTCCTGAACATGCATACCAATATATACTGGTCTGTATTATGTATGTTCTCTGAGATTGCACAGATATTTAGCGCTCCTGCCGGTATACCTTTAAAATAGGTAGGGAAAGCCACCATAGGTATTTTTCAGGTAAATTGATGTGGAGGCGGGTGGAATGATCAGGTCGGTAAAAGCTGTTTTATGAAAAATTGCCTTTGTTGATGCAGTGGATCCTCTTTAAATATGCCGAAAAACCAGCCGCAGATGTAAAACAAACGTCAAAAAATTTTAGCATATTTGTCATAAAGCATTGATAATCTTAATAAATTGCCATTTTTATACTTTGTAATATATACTTTGGGTGCTCATTATTCGTTCTGTAAAAAGGAAAGTTATAATTTTACAGGGTGAAGAAATTTACATTGTTTTTACTTTTAGGATGCGCCGTACATTTTTCCGGGTGGGCACAAGCCCGGGAAGGTCGTCTTGCATCCATGGAAAGCACTGTAAAATTCATCAAGTTTTATCCCAATCCGGCCACTACGGTTATTAATTTCGACTTTCAACAGGGCTACGATCGTTCCTACAGTTTTGAGATATACAATTTCTTTGGTAAGAAGGTATATGAAATAAAGAATGTAGCATCTGCCAACCAGGTTTCCCTGGATAACTTCAACAGGGGCGTTTATATTTTCCAGCTTCGTGATAAAACCGGTAAGATCCTTGAATCCGGGAAATTCCAGGTATCCAAGTAAATATAGAAGGAATGGTGGCCTCGCCAGGAATCGAACCTGGATCTGGAGCTTCGGAAACTCTTATACTATCCATTGTACTACGAGGCCAGTAAGTTAAGAACGGTCTGTTGTTGGAAATAAAACGCGAAAATAGGGAAATGTGAAAAGATGGCGAAGAAAGTCTGAAGAGTTCCTTTTTTTATTTTATCAGTCCGTGTGCATTCTCTGCGAATATCTTTACGGCAATAGCCAGCAGGATCACGCCGAAAAACTTCCTGACAGCCAGTAATCCCGCATTTCCCAGCAATCGACCGATCAGATTGAGCGATTTCAGCACGATATAGATAATGGTCAGGTTCAGCACTATTCCTAGCAATATGGTGCTGTCCGAAAAACCGGTTTTCAATGAAACGATCGTGGTCAGGGTTCCTGAGCCTGCGATGAGCGGAAAGGCTATAGGGACCAGGGTTGCCGCTTTTACGTCCTTTTCACTTTTAAAGAATTCCATGCCGAGCACCATTTCCAGTCCGAGTATGAATATGACGATAGACCCGCCTACGGCAAAAGACTTGAGGTCCAGCCCCAGGATGCTGAGAAACTTTTCGCCGCCATACAGGAACGCGATCATCAACAGTCCTGAGATAAACGTCGCCCTTGCTTCATTGATGCCCCCTACTTTTTGTTTGATGGATATGAAAATGGGTATGGAGCCAACAATATCAATAACGGCGAACAGTGTAAACGTCACCGTAAGCAGCTCATTGAGTGTGAAAGGTAGGTTCATTAGCAGGAATATCTTATCAAAAGTATCAATAAGTTTTGTTGTAGGAAAGATTTTCGGGTTTTCGGTAAAATCTATTTGACGGCTGCAATATTATTCAGGCATATTATTACGTTAGTATTCAAAACATTATATTGCAGAAATGAGGGTGTCGATAAAGGAATATGTGATTGGGTTTTACAGATCGTTGCCTGTGCAGCTGTTTCTCCTGCATTTGCGGCGGTACCAGATATTGCTTATTTTCTGGTATATACTCATCAGTGCCATTGGTGGTAGTTTTATGAGCTCATTTGGTGCAGATGCGCTTTTCCTGGCACCCGAGTATATGGGCGAGGTGAACGGGGTAAGTATGGCGCTTGTAGGCGTTGCTACCGGCGTGTTCATTATGAGCTGGAATGTAACCACGTTCATCCTGCATAGCAACCAGGTAAAGTTCCTGGCAACCACGTCCAAGCCTTTTTTGAAATATTGTATCAACAATGTGGTAATACCCCTTTTGTTCCTGGTGTTTTACCTGGTCAAAATGGTTCATTTTGATCTGCATAAAGAGCTGTTCAGCGTAG
>Ga0222429_100392_pt1 | contig 36625 bp, 32 predicted proteins | sample 1B50Ametagenome_FD_182475 | JGI IMG/M metagenome (GOLD analysis project Ga0222429, IMG submission 182475) | Enriched microbial communities from leaf-cutter ant dump, University of Wisconsin, Madison, United States - 1B50A (version 2) | ecosystem: Environmental > Terrestrial > Nest > Insects nest...
AGCCGTTTCTCCAGCCTTATCTTCCGGAGTTTTTAATTTTTTTTCAGGTCCGATACCCCTGAAATTTATTTTTACATTAACAGGGAATAGAGTATCTTCACTTATATTAAGTTAATAAGTGACTTCACCATTAGCAAGAGTTAAATCTTCCTCTCTTTCTTTTATTGTTGCCATTTTTTAGCCTGTATATCTCGATCACTGCAGGGGTAAAAGTCCGGATAAATGGCAACAACCAAAATTTGATTAAGTTTTTGTATTTAGCAAGTTGGATCGAAACAGCAGGGCTCCTCTATCCTGAATTATAATATTGCCTTATCAAAAAATTAAAGACTATGACTATATTTCAAAAAAGTAACATGGAAAAGGCAGGATACCTGTGGGCGGACCGGGGTTATGCATTGTATGACGGTGAGCCTTCCCGGCGCGTCTTTGATAAAAAAAATGGTGATCAGGTATTGTTCCTGATCAATTGCTGTGCTACTTTTATCGAAGGCTTTACTTCGGAAAAGGGAAAAATAATGGAAGAAAAAATACACTCGGAGCTACCTGCCGGGATGAAAAGTGAGATATCAGTTTTTAACTGGTTAAGACAAAACGGATGGGGAATACTATAAATTTTTATTTATGACGAACGAACAAATAGACCAGCCGGTGCAGCATCAGTCTGCCCCTGTATTTAAGATCAGCTTCAGAAAAAGAAATGCTGGTAAAAGACTTTGTATTATCTCATATGACTATCCCGAACTAAAATCAAAAAAATTTTGGCGTGTGGTTCTTGACTCTACATTGCAGGAATATAAAAAAACGTTGAGTACTGGCCTGTTCCGTATTTTTTATGGCAACAGCTTTACCAGGATGATGAATGTAAAATAGATCTTTTAGACAGGCTTATTTGCCATGGATTTGACAAATTATAATTCCTTTTGATGATCAATTCTGTTATTACGGGCACAGGAGCGTATATCCCGGAAAATGTAAAAAAGAACGAAGATTTTTTGTCCCATATCTTTTATACAGCCAGGCATAGTAAAATAGATACTACCGTTCAAAACATTATTCAAAAATTTGGAGAGATCACCGGCATCAGGCAACGGGTATATGCAGATCCTGAAATATCCGCTTCAGATATGGCCATCATGGCCGCGAAAGAAGCCATCAGATGTTCAGGTGTTGACATTGAAAAAATCGATTACATTATTGTAGCCCATAATTACGGGGACAGATCAGCAGGCAGCAGATCAGGTGATAATGTACCTTCCCTGGCTTCCAGGGTAAAGCACCATCTCGGTATAAAGAACTCCATGTGCATTCCGTACGACCTTATTTTCGGATGCCCCGGTTGGTTACAGGCAGTAATCCAGGCAGACCTGTATATCAAATCCGGGAATGCCCACACCTGCCTGGTCATAGGAGCGGATACACTTTCAAGGGTCATCGATCCATCCGACCGCGATTGTATGTTATTCTCCGACGGAGCCGGCGCATGTATATTACAAAGTAAAGAAGGGATCTCTGAAAAAGGGATCTTAACCTCTTCTGTTCGTTCTGATACTTCAGATGAGCTTGATTTTATCTACAGTGGCCCTTCCAACATACCGGATGATAAAGATGCGCTCTATTTAAAGATGAAAGGGCAGAAAGTATACCAGTATGCAGTGTCGCGCGTGCCCGGAGCTATGAAAGATTGTTTTGATAAAACGGGGATACCCATTCATAAATTAAAGATGATCTTTTTGCATCAGGCCAATGAGAAGATGGATGCCGCCATTGTCAGGGAATTCTATAAGCTTTATGGAACAGAGAAATTACCGGAAAATGTAATGCCCATGAATATCGGCTGGATAGGCAATAACTCTGTGGCAACCATACCCATCCTACTACACCAGGTAATTACCCGCCAGTTGCCAGGCTTTTTTCTGCAGCAGGGAGATGTTATCATGCTGGCATCTGTAGGCGCAGGCATGAATATTAATACTGTGGTATATGAATATTAACCCTGGCAAATAATTAACTTAGTAGTAACTATTGAAATATGAGTAATAAAAAATTCAATATAGCTGTTCTGATAGATGGTGATAATGCACAGGCCAAGCTGATCAAGGAGATCATTGAAGAGGTTTCCAAATACGGAAAAGCAACAATAAGGCGTATCTACGGTGATTGGACAAAATCGCAGATGAACAGCTGGAAAGACATCATCAATAAATATTCTGTCAATCCTGTACAAAAATTTTCATACACAACAGGAAAAAACTCTACAGACAGCTCCATTATTATCGATGCCATGGATGTTCTTCATAGCGGAGCGGTTGAGGGCTTTTGCATCGTTTCGAGCGACAGCGACTATACCGGCTTAGCCAAAAGAATAAGAGAAGAAGGACTGTTTGTGATGGGGATCGGTAAAAGAACTACCCCCATAGCTTTTGTAAACTCCTGCGAGGTGTTCACATATACCGAAAACCTCGTGGAGAATGAACCGGAAGCTTTAAAGGACAAAAATGAAACTAAAAAGGTAATTAAGACAGCCAAAAAGAATCCGGCATCAAAATCCACCGCTGTAAAAGATACCCTGAAGCCGGAGATCGATATAAGCCTGATCGATAAGGCTTTTGATATCTCAACCAATGAAGACGAAGAAGCCTATATATCAAACGTGGGATTTGCTTTAAGGAAAATCGATCCAAGCTTTGACCCTAGAACCTATGGCTTTAAAACATTAACCCAGCTCTTCGAGAGTATACCGAAATATAAAATAGTAAAAAATGAAGTAAATGGGCTGAGTCATCCCATACTGAAATTGAAATAGTGCTGGTTAAAGTTGCAGGTTGTATCTTACCATGTTGCCGGATATACCGCTATATGAAAAGAGATATTGAAAATATACAAACTACCTTCAGGGAGGAAACTTCTATCATATACCTCCGGCTTATGAAAGCATTTGAACACAATGCCCGAAAGCTGGACAGGCAACGGGATGAAAATGTATTCCGGCAACTGCAAAGCCGTTATGAAGCAACATTGAAAAGAGAATTAGCACAGTTGGCAGAGAAATTCATCGAGCAACATGGGGAAAGAACAAATATGGATTTTTTAAGGCGGGAATTTTCGGGACAGATTGGGTATACGGTTACAGAATTCCGGTTAAAAATAAATTCTATGTAACCACCTCTACACTTGCATTTACCGTCAGGGGCTTATAACCCATCGTTTTAATAAAGCGGAAATGTGAATTCACGGCAGTCATAAATGTAGGAAGGCAATTGTAAGGAAGCTGGAATAACCGGCATTCTTCCCGGACAATCTTGCTTAATGCCGGATAATGTATATGACTGATGCGGGGAAACAGGTGATGTTCGATCTGGTAATTTAACCCTCCCATAAACCATGAAATCAGTTTGCTCTCCGGCGAGAAGTTGGAAGTCGTTTTTACCTGGTGTACCGCCCATTCGTTCTCTATTTGTGTTTCATTGTTCCCTGCAAACACAAACTCCGTTTCTTCTACTACATGCGCCAGTTGAAAAACAATGGATAACGTCAGCCCCAGTCCAACGTGCATACATACAAAATAAAGTAGGGCCAATGGCCAGCCGAGCAACAGCACAGGTATTGCAATATAAAATACCAGGTAAAGCACTTTGCTCATCCAAAAAATAAAATGGTCTCCCCTCGACATCCGGCTAAGCGGCGTGTCTACAATCTTTCTTTTAAAATATTTTTCAAAATCCTGGTACAGTATCCATATCATAGAGCTTAACGCATATAATACAGGAGTATACAGGTGTTGTACCTTATGGGCGGGCACCCAACGTTGTGTACTGCACATACGTATAAACGGGCTTTTGGCAATATCATCATCCACGCCATCAACGTTCGTGTAAGTATGATGGATGATATTGTGCTTCTGTTTCCAGATAAAGCTGTTTCCACCCAATGCATTGAGTGTTAATCCCAGGATTTTATTTACCCATTTACGGGAAGAATAGCTGCCGTGGTTGGCATCGTGCATCACATTAAAGCCAACACAGGCCAATACTACACCTAAAATGCCGCTGGTGAATATGCCGGCTATTACAGGAAGCTGGGCAAACAGCAGTATTGTATACAGGCACACGGCAGCCGCAACCAGAATGACTGATTTGGCATATAAATGAATATTCCCTGTTTTCTTTTTGTTGTTTTGAGTAAAGTATTGATCCACAGATTTTTTGAGCGATGCAAAAAATACAGCGTTCCTGTTATTATAAGTAATTTTTTTCATTGTGGAATTTATTCTCCGGAAGGAGGGTTGCATCCATCCATTACAGGTGGGAAGATGCTTACCGGTAAGAAAAAGATATGCAGGTAATTAACGGTTTTGTTTTGAAATATTTAAAGCAATATATCTTTTTGCCTTCCATTCCCTGCAGAGGATAGATGCACAAATAAGCATTGTCCGGCTGTTTATCTTCTTTCTTCACTCCAATGCCGGCGTATGCGCTATTTCATGTAAGTCGTGTTTCCGTCAGCGATGTGAAGGAGGCACCATTAAATATTCTGGCTATATTAATATCATTTGTTTCCAGCCATTGCGCCAATTGTGAAACGTGTACTACACGCCAGAAATTTTTTGACTTCAGCTCACTATAATCATTTGCACGAATAAAAAGGCCGGTTACGGGTAACCGGCCTTTAAAATGAATTTTAACGGTTGTATTATTACGAATGCTGGCTTTAATATAATTTTCAATCCTTTCTATATCCATTTTATTAGTATAAAGCGGTGTATAATAATTTTATCAACCCAGCAAAGTATACTTTACCAACGACTGCTATTACGGTTACCGCTACTTTGCCTTTCTCCTCTTTCCCTTGCTTCCGATACCCTTAACGGGCGACCGTCCACCACTGTTCCGTCAAGTTCTTTTACAGCGGTTTCTGCCGATTGTTTATCCGGCATTTCAACAAAGCCGAAGCCTTTGCTTCTGCTGGTGAATTTGTCCATAATAACTTTTGCAGAAGAAACGTTTCCATATTCTCCGAAAAGTTTGCTTAAATCTTCATCCTGAAGGCTATAGCCCAGGTTTGATACATAAATGTTCATTACAATGAATTGTTCAATAATAAATGTCTGAGAAAGATAGCAGATGTAAAAAAACGAGAGTGAGATTGATTACAAGAGCGATATAACTCAAATGTCCGGACAAAGATATGATAATAAAGTGAAATGATCAACTTTATTTTAAATTGCGATGCATGTGCTGCATATCTTTCCTATTGTTTATGTGTAACTATATATGCCTGACCGTTCAGGCTGAATGACGCTCCCACAGGAGTTGTCAGCAATTTTCGTGCAACGGGCGCCGCTACAGAAATCGCAAAAACAGGGCTGTTGCCAACGGTTACCCTGCCCGCCGCCACACCTAAAAAGAAAACGCCTTTATCTGTATGCACCAGGGATCCTTTACCGTCTGCCGCTACGCCCGGCTGTGACAGCAAGTGATTCACAACGGACAACTGTTCCCTCACCTGCTGCAGGTGCCTGCCTACCCTTTCCTGCTCCGCCTGCAACATGGCCAGGGCTGTTTCATGCTTATCTCCGGCTGTTCGCTTGCTTTCATTGGCAATGCTGCTGCGTATTTCCTCAAGGCTGTGCTCATGCATCTTTACTGTATCTTCCACCTGCTTCCTGATGGCCTTAATGATTTCAACTTTGTTCAATATTCCAAACAATTAAAACGTAAATATAATACCGCCCGGTCATCGGCTGATCAAAAATACCATCCGCCTGAACGATATTCAACCGGACGGAGCGCTACTAGCATGCCATAGCTCATGATTGCCTCCGCCTAATGCCCCCCGAACGATGGTTAAAGACCTCCTTCGTATAAGCAGCCTCAGCCAGTCATTCATTACCCAGCGCCGGATGCGGAATATTACCCGGCTTACTAACCAGGGTCATATTCTTACGGCTGGCAATTATCCTATTTTTGCCCGCATTATGGGAGAGATGCCAACCACTGATCCGCTGATAACCAGGTACAATGTACCATGCCCGAGGTACACCAGCTATCCTACCGTGCCGTACTGGGAAGAAGACAGCTTTGCGTATGACCGGTACCTGGAAACGCTGAAAAGATCCTTTGACGAGAGCAATAAGGAAGACGGAATAAGCCTGTACATCCACCTGCCGTTCTGCGAAAGCCTGTGCACCTTCTGCGGCTGCAACAAGCGGATCACCCGGCAGCATGATGTAGAGCTTCCCTATATAGAAGCATTACTGAAGGAGTGGAAGCTGTATGTCAGCCTGTTCACATCCCCTCCCCGCATCAGGGAACTGCACCTGGGTGGCGGTACGCCTACATTCTTTTCACCCGCCAATCTGCGAAAGCTGATCGAAGGGATATTCCAGACAGCCGTTGCAGACGGGCAACCTGAATTCAGCTTTGAAGGGCATCCAAACAATACCGGAAAGGAGCATTTGACCACATTACATGAACTCGGATTTAACAGGGTCAGCTTCGGTGTCCAGGATTATTCCCCTACCGTGCAGAAAGCCATCAACCGCATACAACCGTTCGCAAACGTCAAGCAGGTTACGGATTGGGCAAGAGAAACAGGTTACGAATCTATCAGTCACGACCTGGTTTTCGGCCTGCCGTTCCAGCAGTTGCATGACATACTCGATACCGTAGAAAAAACACTGCTTCTGCGTCCCCATCGTTTATCATTATACAGCTATGCACATGTGCCCTGGATAAAAGGGAACGGACAAAGAGGCTTTAAAGACGAAGATGTACCCAGGGACAACGAAAAGAGAGCTTTATACCTGGCGGCAAAACAAAGGTTGCTCGACGCCGGTTATATAGAAGTAGGCATGGATCATTTTGCCTTGCCCGACGACGCCCTGGCAATAGCCTTTGAAAATAAAAAACTGCACAGGAACTTCATGGGTTATACGGCTTCCAGGACACAGCTGATGGTTGGACTGGGGGTTTCGTCTATCGGAGACAGTTGGTATGGATTTGCCCAGAACGAGAAGAGCGTGGAAGCCTACTACCGGCTATTGGACCAGCAGCGGCTACCCATTACCCGTGGCCACCTGCTGACGGAAGAAGACCTTATCATCCGCAGGCATATACTCAACCTGATGTGCCGGTTCCATACCTCCTGGAAAACCCCTGATCTATACCTTGAAGAGATACCTGCTGTTGTGGATAAGCTGGCAGAAATGGAAACAGACGGCTTGCTTACAAGCACGGAATCTTCCATTACCGTAACAGAAAAAGGCAAGGCGTTCATCCGGAATATCTGTATGGCATTTGATCTCAGGTTGCATAGAAAAGTACCACAAACAAGATTGTTCTCCCTGTCTGTGTAGGTTTCCATTCTCCGCAAATGTCCCGGCGGCAGGTTTCATCTGCCACAGCGTCCTGCCTGCAATGCAAAGCCGGGAGCAGAGACACTGTGGAGAAATGGGTAAAATGAAAGAACCAATCATTACAGAAATTGAATTGCAAAACCATCCGTTAAGGAATAAAATTGCTGATTTTCCTTTCCTTTTCGAATCTTTGAATAATATTTTCTTCTTCGGCAGTTCGTTTTACAACCGGGTTTTCTTCCCAAAATTTAGGATCGTATGGTGTTACATGATAGGTTGCAAGATCATTGGACCCTGCATTAATTGTAACAAGTCCCTCTTTCATAATATTCGTACTATAATCAAGCATTAATAATTTTGATGAGTATGATATTTTTCTGGCGGTTATAAAACCGAAATTTGCTTTAGCTGAAAATTCGACATCAGCAAAATCAAGGACAGATTCGCTATCTCCCTTTCTTTTATACTGGGCAATACAACGAATTTCTACATCTCTCATTTTTAAGGGACCGCTCAGGTTAACCTGTAAATTCATAATAACGCCTTCGGTTTTTAATACCTGAAAAGTATTAGCATCAACATAAAACCTTCCGGAGAAAATGCCTTTCTTATATCTCGGTTTAGGAGTACAGATAATTACGGCAACTTCTACATCATCATAAGAAATATACTTTTCCAATTGAAATGTATATAATGAGTCTGGTTTTTGAGCCAATGGAAATCTAACATAATTATTTGATATATATCCTGACGTCACAAAACTTAAAAAGCTAAAATTAGTTAGTGCGATGGTTCTGTCTTCAACATTGGCATACCTTGCCTGTGTAGGTCGCCAGCTATTCATGGCAAAGTTTCTCCATTCCCCATCAAAAAACACTTCCTGTAAACCTGCATATTCCTCTGCTTCCATACTGATCTGCCTTAAGTAACCCTTGCCGGTATAAGATATATCAACATTTTTTTTTGCCGTATTAAAAGCATTCATCATTATTGTGAGACCTTCATTTTTACCAATAACGATTTCAGGCAGTGTACTATCAGCAATGTTAAGAAATACAACAATAGAGTCAGTGTATTTATCCAACACTATACATTTAGATTGATACCCTATCCTCGTAAAACACAATTGCAGGGGCATAGATGATGAGGAAATAACGAAGTCTCCATGCTCATTACTTACACTTCCTGTTGTTCCTGCCACAACACTCACAAACTCTACAGGTATATTATTTGTTGAATCAAGTATAACCCCTTTCAACTTATATTCAGTAATCGATTGACTGAATATCTTGCTACAAAAAAGCAAAAGAAAGAAAAAAATAACACCTGTTCTTCCCATTGAAAATCTATTTTGTTATACTTACTTTAAATACTGTTTCGGTATCATCGAATCAGCATCATTAGCATTAAAAAAAGCTGTTGGTTACAGAATCAGAAACTATTTTATTGCTTTTCCACCACCAACAGCTTTGTTTTGTACAGCTAGAACTCTGCCTTGATTGTACCCTTTACCGTGCCTTTACTATCTCCAGTAATTTCTGCAGACCACTTAGCAAATTCCATTCTTTCTTCTAATTCTTCTACCGCAAAAAGATTTACAAACTCTGGCGATAGTTCTAAAGATTTGTCTTCTGTTAAATTTCTCATTTTAAATTGTTTTAAGTTCTGGGCATTAATGTTTAGACGTGCATTCTGACAACGCCCAGTTTGGTGTCAGATCCACGGTTCTCGAGAATATTTTTTAAAATTGTAAACAATTTCTTAATTACAATAATGTAAAAGAAGAATACCAACCCATATTCAGGTCTAAAATCAGATGAATTAAGTTCAAGATTAATACATTTAGCTACTAACTCAACTAATATCCCCGGAAATGCTATGATAGTTTGAAGATGTGTAATAATAATATAGTAGCAATATCCAATTGCAATTAGATTATTGAGAATCGCATACAAGATCAGCCAGAAACGAACATTTTTTTTATTTGAAATTTCATTTTTTACTTTTCGTAATTTACCCATTAAAGCATACTTCAAAAGCAAATTTGATTTTCGTAGTAAATTAGGAGTACCAGTAATATCTGAAAGCGTCCAATACCCATCCAATCTTAAAAAGGGATTTAATTCAAAAAACGCCTTAATTATAATAGCATAATAAGCAAGCATTAATACATCCAGTCTGGTCATCAAAAAAAATAAAAAAATGATTGTCGCATAAAGAAACTCATTCATAACACCTGCAAGATTTACTATCAATCGCTTTTGTTTTTCAACCATCCAAATGTTTGTTACATCTGCATACAAAACGGGAAAAAGCAAGTAGAAACCAAAACCAATTTCGCCATGGTTCACCTTAAACCGCCTACATGCAGCTATATGTCCAAGTTCATGAATCAAAACGGATGGATATACAATTATAAAAAATAGAAAAAGATTTTCTATTGTCAACTCTAAATAATACTGCAAGGGGAACAAAAAAATGATCAGCAACAAACCACAAATCATAGTTAAAAAGATTGGCCAAAAACGAATTCCATAAAATATCCAGACAAAAGGAGCCGCCAAAAATCCAGATACCCTTGGGTTAAATAATGGAATTTTCAGAGATAGATATTGTCCCTTTTTATAAGGCTTAGTATAGGTTTCGTCAGAAAGTATATCAAGTCCACCGAATTTGGTTTCCACCAACTTCAAGAGAGTTGTCTCGTTGAAGTTGAGTTTGAATCGTTTGTTAAATGCTTTAGTAGCATTTGCTAAAGTAGGTTCCTGTTGTAGTACAGTCAACAAATCAGCTGTAGCATCATTTATCTTAATATGTCTCCCTTGAGGTGTTTGTAAAACCCAACAATCGTTGTCCAACTTAGAAAATATAATCCCATCAGCTAACATAAGTTTCCGATTTAAACTATATGTAATTTGTATTTATTAAGAAGATTATATACCGTTGCCGAAGAAAAAACTCTCTCGTGGTCGTCAATGAGTGTATTCACACCAAACGAACTCTTTCGCCAATAATGAATTCCGTCTGGGTTAACTACATCGGCCGCCGGAATTCTAAGTATATAGTCCGATGGCCAACTACCGTCAGTTTTTTGAGATCTAAGGAGCCACAAAATAGCTTTTTCTATCTGATCAGAGAATTTCCGAGAATCATATATCAATAAAGATTTGGCTGCGAGCGAAGTATAAAATGGATTATCGATCTGGGTAGCCGGATTAGGCCACGCTCCTGTTTCACTTTGCTGTCTGCCAATCCAATCAGCCAAAACACTCGCATATAGTTTATAATTTAAATTTGCGGCTATTGACATTAAGAAATACGCAGTTGCATATATTGGACTGCTCCACCAATATGAAGCCAGAAAACCTTTACGACTCAATCTATTAACCAAAAAATTTATACAGCTTTCATAAAGTGATCTATCCATTGATTCGTCCAATGATAATAAAAAAGTTGCTGTAGCACTCACACAGGTATGAGACGCACTCCATCCCTTAACATTTGCATCCGAAGGAAATCCAAGTCTCTTTCTCAATTCTCTCTCATCTTTATATGTACTCCAGCCACCATCTGGATTGAGATAATCTAACCATTTTTCGTGCAACCTTCTATCAATATCTTTATTGGTGAAATGTAATGTTGCAATTAAAAAATTAATGGAATCTGCATCCGGCATCATCATCTCATTATATCCGGCATCATGTCTTATAAATAATTCTGAAGACAGTTTATTCAACACTGAAGAATCAGAATATTCACTTAATTGACTAACTACATAGTTAGTAATCCAGTTTTTCCCTCTACCTCCTGACGTAAGGAAATCTTCCCAATAACCATCAGAGTTAATATTATTAGCTAAAAAGGTACTGCAATCATTCAATGCCTCTAAAATTGGCACTTCAGAGATAATAGCTTTACAGTTTTTAGTTATATTACTTTTTGATATTTTCTCGGTGGTTTTTTTCAGAAGTTGTCGAATTTCCTCACTTTGGCTTTCACAAACTCTTATTTTATAATCTATGAATTGGTTTAATTCCTTTACATTCTTATCAAATACAGACTTGGCTTTTTTAAAATGTTGAATAGCTGAATCTATATGCTTTAACGCAATACCTGATGTATATAAATAACGGTACTTAAAATTAATATCGCATCCCTCCGATTTATATTTTTGTTCTTTTATAGACTCTTCAACCAATGATTGGGCATAAGTCCATTGTCCATCAAAATAGTCCTTCTTAAAATCATCAAGATCATCTAAATATTGAAAAGCTATATGTATATGATGCAGGGAGAACAGCCAATCTTCTGCCAATAAATCGTTTTGGAATAAAGACCTGAAAGCAAAAACTATAGCATCGCAAATAGCCGACTTTCCAATTGCCAGCTTTTCAAATTCTTGTAAATGAAATTTCTGACGTTTTTTTGATTTCTCTTTCTCCCATAGCTGAGCTTTAAAATATTTCTGTTTGCAGCATTCAAAATCTATCCAAAATTCGGCATCATGTTCAAAAATCCTTCCCAACTCCCTAGAAGCTATTTCGAAAAAATTAAAAAAAACATAAGATGAAACTTTTCTATCCGCAACCTCGGAATCGTTCATTGCATCAAAGAGCAAAAGAGAGCGGAAATACAAATAGCTGCAAAATGCCAGTTTGGATAATTTTTCTTTTACAATATTGTGCTTGTCATCCTCAATTGAAGAAAGTATAAAAGACGGCAAATCAATATAAAAGCTATGTGCAGCCAATAATTCTTTCGAAATTAAATTCTCCTTACTTTCATCACTTATTGTAAGAGAGTTAACTAACTTCTCAAATTGCAGAATGGTGTTTTTACTCATCATAAGTCAGATTATTCGTAAATGAGTACAGGTTAGCTAATATTCAAAATGAAGATAAATACATTATTTTAATTTCTCAAAATTATTTTTTAGCTTTCAGGAGTATCTCTTGTGCAAGAGCCCTGATATATTAGACATAATATTGCCAGAACCGCATCATTTATCAGCCACAGATCCATGTCTCAAAAAAGGAAAGGAACAGGGCATACGTTGATAACAGTCTCATCATCTCTCCTTTTTCCTCACGTTTTCTTGCGTATAGTAAAAAAGGAAGAGTCTCATTCCTGCTATAGCTAACGTCCCAACAAAATATTCAGATGCTTCAGCTCAGGCAGCTGGTTTGAAATTATTTTCAGCATGGCAACAAAAGGAATGAACAATATCATTCCCGCCCCACCCCATATAATGCCACCGGCAATAACAGATACCAGCATGGCTAAGGTGCTTACATTCAATTGCGCGCCAACGATCCTGGGAAATATGATATTGGCTTCCAGGTACTGCACCACAGCAAAGACAGCTATTACACCCAGCGGATAAAGAATATTGTCTGTCTGCAGCCATATCATAGAAACAGGCAAAAGAGCACTGATGATAATGCCTGCATAAGGTATAATAGTCATCACAGCACAAATCATCCCGAACAGCAAAGGGTGCCGCACACCCAGCGCCCATAACCCCAGGCTGTTCAGCACCCCCACAAGCAAGTATACCAATATCATTCCCCTGATATACCTGAAATAAGTATGAATAGCCTGCTGCAGGACATTATTAAGCTGCTCCCGGTAATCAGCCGGCGTGATTAAACGAAGAAACGCCACAAATACCTGCCGGTTATACATAAATAGCACCATAAAGATTGGGACCATGAACAACGTAAACAACGTGCTGACAGTTGCCTGGAGCACTCCTTTCAGCCAGCCGCCAAGGTTGGTCCCTATGCCGGTTTCCCGGTTATTGTACAGGTTAAGGGATATTCCCGTATGCTCATTGATCCAGGTCTGTATTTCCTTCAATGCTTCCCCCAGCTTTTTCAGGATAACGCCTGACTCATTGCGAAAAACATTTATCTGCCATATCAGCAGGTATATCAGTGCCGAAAAGATGATCATCACTATCAACAGGCAAATGCCAATCGCAACTGACCTGGTGATTTTTCTTGTTTCCAGCCATCTTGCAACAGGATACATGATGATGGCTATCAGCAGACCAAAAAACAAAGGTATAAACAGCGTACGCCCGAGGTATAACAATATGCCCGCAAAGAGGATGATCTGCAGGTACTTTACAACCAGGGAGATCCTGGAATTGTTTTGATAGTTGCTCATATGTTTTTATCAATAAGGCAGAATGAAGGTATCGTTTTTTAAGACGGATGAGGCTTTTGTTTGGAAAAACCCTGCAAGACATTTGCCATACAGCTTTGAAAGATGACACAGATCTGCAAAATAAAAGTACCTGTATCAAAAATTAAACTCCGTTCTGCAGGCATATATGATCGTGGGAAGGGTTTACAATCTTCGGAAGTTTGGAAACCCTGCTCAGCCAACCTGGCTCCCCGGAATATCCCCTGCGGACAGGCTTTGCGCACAAGGTAACGGCGTTGCAGAAGAACTTACAACCACAGCACCCTGCTTACACACAAAGCGGGCGTAGGGTCATTGTGAAGAATGATAAGTTTCAATCAGCAATCACAAATCAGACATACTATTTCTTTCTATACAATATCTCCCCTAACTGCATTTAGAGCTGCCGCAATCCTTACAGGTCAGGCAACCTTCCTGGTATAACAGGTGTGTGCCGCCACAATTGGCGCATTTTGCTTTTGTGCTGGTAGCACCGTCGGCAATATATTTTTTCAAAGCCCGGGCTACCCCGTTCTTCCAGGTATTGATATTCTCTTCCAGCTGAAGCCCATTGATCAGGTCAACCACCTTTTCAATCGGCATGCCATAACGCAGCGTACCTGATATCAGCTTGGCATAGTTCCAGTACTCAGGGTCAAACTTATGCGACAACCCTTCGATGGTGGTTTTGTAACCTCTCTGGTTCTGGAACTGGAAGTCGTAGCGGCTGGAGCTGTCTTCGTTCTTATTTTTGATGATCAGTCCTTCGTTTACCCATCGGGGTAATAATATCCCATCTTCGTCGTCCGCCAGGCCGGTAAAGATCTCATAAGGTCTGTCATCTATTAGCCCGATGAAAGCGATCCATTTCTCCCGGTTATTCTGAAAACGGATCACATCGGCCTTTAACACGGGCGGTCTCGAAGTAGGAAAAGGTATGGTATCTGTATTTTTATCATCTCCTGCTGTTACTTCCTTTTTCTTTTCATCCGCTGCTATCAGCACACCGCTCCGGCTGCCGTCACGATATACGGTCACGCCTTTGCAGCCACTTTTCCACGCCTCCATATACAACTCACCCACCAGCTCCTCCGTAACATCATTCGGCATATTGATCGTCACGCTGATGCTGTGATCCACCCATTTTTGAATAGCGCCCTGCATGCGTACTTTGGCATGATAGTCTACATCATTGGAAGTAGCCTTATAGTAAGGAGATTGTGCTACCAGGTCGTTCAGCTCCTCCTGCGTATAATTTTTGGAAGTATCATATCCGTTTACCTCCATCCATTTTTTGAAGTTGTGGTGAAAGACAATATACTCTTCCCAGCTGTCACCTACCTCGTCAACAAAGTCAACACGGACATCTTTATCATTCGGGTTCACTTTCCGGCGCCGTTTGTACACCGGCAGAAATACCGGCTCGATCCCGCTGGTGGTTTGCGACATCAGTGAAGTAGTACCGGTAGGGGCGATCGTCAGCAGGGCGATATTTCTACGGCCATATTCCGCCATCTCAAAGTACAACCCGGGGTCAGCCGCTTTCAGGCGGTTGATGAACGGGTTTTCCTTTTCTCTTTCTATATCGAAAACAGGAAATGCGCCCCGCTCTTTTGCGGTATGCACAGATGAACGATAAGCCTCCAGTGCTAATACTTTGTGCACTTCAGTGGAAAAAGTGATACCTTCCTCACTACCATATCTTATACCCAATGCTGCCAGCATATCGCCTTCAGCGGTAATACCGATCCCGGTTCGACGTCCTTCTTGCGCTTTCTTGTAAATATTTTCCCAAAGACGACGTTCCACATATTTTGTTTCATCCTCCTCCGGATCATCCGCAATTTTTTGCAGGATAGCTTCTACTTTTTCCAGCTCCAGGTCGATGATATCATCCATCATTCTTTGCGCAGCATGAATATGCTTTTTAAACAATACCCAGTTAAAGCGAGCCTCTTTTGTAAAGGGTTGATCGACATAAGAGAACAGGTTGATCGCCAGTAAACGGCAGGAATCATAAGCACACAACGGGATCTCGCCGCAAGGGTTGGTTGACAGTGTTTGATAACCCAGATCGGCATAACAGTCCGGCACCGACTCGCGGATGATGGTGTCCCAGAACAAAATACCCGGCTCCGCGGAACGCCAGGCGTTGTGAACGATCTTTCTCCATATCTCCGTTGCGTTGACTTCTTTTACAAATTTCGGGTTGCTGCTATCTATCGGGTACTGTTGACGGTAAGGAACACCTTTTTGTACCGCCTCCATAAACTCATCTGTGATACGTACAGATACATTGGCGCCGGTCACCTTACCCTGCTCCATCTTTGCATCAATAAATGCTTCCGCATCGGGATGTTTGATGGACACAGACAACATCAGCGCACCCCGCCGGCCATCCTGGGCTACTTCACGGGTGGAATTGGAATACCGTTCCATAAAAGGTACCAGGCCGGTAGACGTCAATGCAGAATTTTTTACCGGCGATCCTTTGGGGCGGATATGAGAAAGGTCGTGCCCTACCCCACCCCTGCGTTTCATCAGTTGCACCTGCTCCTGGTCTATCTTCATGATACCGCCATACGAATCGGAGGCGCCCGGGTTACCGATCACAAAACAATTGGATAAAGACGCGATCTGGAAAGGATTGCCGATCCCCGTCATAGGACTGCCCTGCGGAATGATATATTTAAAATCCCTGATAAGGTTATAGACTTCCTCTTCATCTACCGGGTTCGGATAACGGGATTCGATCCGGGCGATCTCTTTTGCAATACGACGATGCATATCCTCCGGAGATCGTTCGTATAAATTGCCCAACGAATCCTTCAATGCATATTTATTCAACCACACCCGGGCCGCCAGGTCATCTCCGTTAAAATAGGCAATGCTCGTTTGCAGGGCTTTCTCCCAGTCAACTACCTGAGGAAAAGTATCAATGGTTTTTAATTCCATAACTACAATATATTAAACAGATCCATAAAAATAATACTACCCAATTTACAAAAATGAGAAGCAAGAATTTATGATCTCAGACATAGGTTTACATATCATATATATTATATAATGAAAAACAACAGGTTAAATTTTTATTTTCTAAAAAGAATTATTAAAAAGAATGCAGGACGACCCATTCGCACCAGCCGGTAGAAACTTTTGTATTCACCCAGGTAAGCACCCGGCACAACAAAGTTTAATAATCTCAACCACAGGGTTATTAATCTGTGCCAAGGACTTTTTTCTTTACAGAAGCAATACAGCTATGCAAAAACGGAGTTGTTAGAGTCACTGAAAGAGGTGACCACCTACAAAGGTGGAAAGAAAATATTCCGGGGCGATCTGGCGAAACTTTATCAGCACCTGCAGTACCTGGATAAAACTCGCTTATAAACAAAAGCAAACTTTCGTCCATTGTCCCAAACAAAAAAGCCCACGCTTGGCGTGAGCTTTTCTTTCCGTCGTCCTGCCTGTACAATTACCGAACCTTTTTCTGCATAATTTAAGGAAATTGGCCGCCTTGATGGATGATTAAACATTGAATATCAATTACTTTTGAACAGCCACTTTTCGAGGTGGTTGTTTCATTTAAAAACCAGTCAATTTATGATTTTATATCATGTTTTGATTTCAGGTTTTTCTCCAAATAGCTGGCGACAACAATGGTTGCCATTTTGCTCATGAACTCTAATATCATTGTTGTCTCTTCCAACGTCAATTCTGTTCCTTTCTTCGTCAATATAGATTTTACTTTTTCAGGTGCTAATTTTTCCATAATGTAATTTTTATATTTATAAATGAGCTAGAGATGATTGATAATTAGGAAACAATTACTGTTTGAAGCGCTGGTATTAATATGTTTCATAGTCATTTAGTCAGGTTAAACCTGACAGAGCAGCTACAGAATATAATAATCTCAGTACGCGATAGCATAAAATAAATTATATTTCATATCATTGCAGTCAGGTTATTCCTGACTATAGTGATATGAGGAACAAGTATATTTCTACGCAATCAAATGAGCTATTGTCTTACTTCAATGAACAGGACCGGGCTTGTTTTGGTTACGCAGAAGCATTTAAAGCATTACCAGGATCGAAGGAAAGTGCTGTAAAGGAACTGTTGAGTGATATGACGAAACGGGGCTTACTGATGCGCCTGAGAGAAGGAGTATATTATATTATTCCATACGAAGCAGATTCAGAAATTTTTATGCCTGACTGGCATTTAATTCCTCAATATATTGTCAAAGGGGCTCAATACTATATTGGTTACTATTCTGCCTTACAAATTCATAATCTTATCACACAACCATCGTTGAAAGAGCAGATTGTTGTTTCCAAACAGCTTAGACCTTCGGTAATTAAAATTAGAAACGTTCCTTTCCAGTTCATATATCACAATCCTGATCACTTCTTTGGTATGAAAAGGATTTGGATTGATAACTTTCATAAAGTACAATGCTCTGACCTTGAAAAAACAATTATTGACTGCCTTTTTAAACCGGATTATGCAGGAGGGATTGTCGAAATTGCAAGGGCAATTAACACATCTGCAAATCAAATCAAATTTGACAAGCTACTGGAGTACGCAAAAAAGTTTAAGTCCCAGGCGGTCATTAAGCGGCTTGGATTTCTTCTGGAACTGTTAGACATTGATAACCCGATCATAGAGAAATTATTAAAGGAGAGGACAGCCTCTTATGTGTTATTGGATACAGAATTGCCTAAGTCCGGGAAAATGATAAGCAGGTGGGGCATCCAGCAAAATCTGGAAACAGAAACTATTAAATCAGCTATTACTACATGATTAAACCCGGAGAAATACAGCAAAAAGCGAGAGAACTTGGGATCAGAGATCAGCAGATTGAAAAAGACTATATCCTCTCCTGGATATTAAAAGGTGTATCTCAACATGAGCAGCTTTCAAAAAGCATTGTATTCAAGGGGGGCACCGTATTAAAGAAAATTTATTTTGCAGACTACCGGTTTTCAGAAGATCTCGATTTTACATTGTTGGACAACGAGATCACCAATGAGCAAATATTTGTATGGTTTAAAGAAGCATTTGAATATATCCGGGACGAAGCAAATATTCCTCTTGACATAATCGACAATAACGAGCATGAAGATGGAGGGATAAATTTCTATATCAGTTATGTGGGGCCATTGGGTGGACAAGGCAATAATAAACGGGTAAAAGTAGATATTTCACGAAGTGAGAAACTTGAATTTGAACCTGTATTAAATCCCGCTATCATTGATTATAGTGATTTGGAAGATTATAGCCTTTTATGTTATACACTGGAAGAGGTGTTGATAGAAAAGCTGCGCTCCGTAATGCAACGTATGGCAGCAAGAGATTTTTACGATATCTGGTACTTATTGGTGGAACATGAAATGGAAGCGGACCTTTACTTAAGCGAGTTTAGGAAAAAATGCGAAAGTAAGGGGTTAAACCCTGCAGATTTTCATAAGAAATTAACAGAGCGTCTCCCCCAATACAGAGGTCGCTGGAAAAGTTCGATGAGTGAACAAATACAAGACTTGCCGGAATTTGATAAAGCGGAGAGGGAAGTGCAAAGGCATTTGAAAAGAATGAAATTTTGACTAAAAAGTAATTATCCGTAATAAGACTTAGTATTGATTTGACTATGAAAGAAATCCATTTTTATACGGAACACGAGGTCGATATCTTTTTGAAAAATTATGTCGATAGCATACCTAATATAGAAAAGGTCTACGATAACCTCCTGGCTGAGAGTATCAAAGAGGACATTAAAGAAATGGAATTGCCGGATTTTGAAGACGGTATGATAGGCCTAATGATACCCAAGTTCAGATATGTAATTAAAAATGAAGACCTTCCCGTCTTTGAATCCTTGTTTGATGGATTAAAGACGGCAGCAGGTGCTAATTTTTTTCTGACGGGAACAAAGGAGGATATCAATAAAACCTGGGCAGCGGCAATTGGGGTCTTTAACACTTTGTATAAGCTTTATAAGAATGCCCGGAACAAGGGTAAGGCTTTGCCATCTTTAGAGTTTCAGGTATTATTATGTTTAAAAAAATATCCCGAAGGGCTTGATTTAGGCTATTTACTCTTTTTGCTGAAAGATAACTATGTTACATTAACTGAAGGCGAATTGAAGCTGCTGCTTGAAGGTCTTGGGAAAGTCTATATGAATGATGGAGCTAAAAAGGAGCTTGTCATATTCGAAGATGGGCTTTATAAGGTAAAAGGCCTTTAACTGTATGTTGCTGTAGGTTTTGACTTGAGCTATTCTAAATCCAACGGCATTAGCGTAAAGGGCTGTAGCAATGGCCTTACATTTTTCGAATTGTTCATTAAGAAAATACCATGTGAAAAGATGTCGTCCTGAATTGAAAAAGATAGGTGGGAGAAATCCAATCCTTTTTGTGAAATTTCATGAAAGGCCCACTCTACAGCAAGGATAGTGTCCTTGCGGATTATCGAAATATCCTCTGACGACGGAGCATCATTTGCCCCCCGAATAACCGCTTCAGCAACAGCCTGTACCAAATGCGATCTTAGTGACGGAGGAGGGTGGAAAGCATTTCTGATTCCAGCAGCGTGATTATGATCCGCGAAAAGCCGGAAAAAAGTATATGTAGAGAATGTCCACATTTTGAATACTGAGGGCCATGTATTGAAATATGGCCGTAGGGCTGGTGTAAGAGCATCCGGGTTTGATATCAGCATTTCTAATACAGCAATACTTTGTTGTGCTGCAAAACGATCCGCATCCATTTCGAGAGTTTGGGACACGAGTGGATCAAGTTGCTTCCTGTATTCTTCTCTTTCTTTTAACTCAACAAAAGATCCCAGAACCGAATGAACGTAGTCCACATGCCCATAAATAATATGAGCTAATTCATGCCAAACCAGAAATTCAAATGCCATTTTGATAAGCTGAAATCCAAACAATATTCGGACGTTATCGATTGGCACTGAGTTTTCAGAATCCTGCTCAGGGATCGCTAATTGTCCCATACTTGTTAGTTTCAAAGAGAAAATTTTATCTGTGTCCATTTTCCTCTCAGGATCTCCTATTTCTGTAAGTATATTCTTGCTCTCCATCATACGATAAAAAACATCATTGAACACCCGAATGGTTCCATAAGTGATACCAAGGAAATATTTATCCCCTCTTTTTGTCACATAGGCATTGGTTTCATTATTATCTACAATATCGATATATGGCTCAGGGAGATGCACATTACTTCGCGCCATCCATGTTACCAGAATCCTAGAATTTAATAGGATCCAGCTATATATTGTTGGATCTGAATTTCGATTATTATACCGCCTCCCTTTCTTTTTAAAAATCTCGTCGAATTCTATCTCAATTGGTAACATATGCGAAGTTAAATATAGGCGATCTGTGCAAATGAACCTGACATTATACTACTATACAGCATGTGAACTAGCAACTATTCAGAAGACCTATCAATAAGGACGGATCTTGCCAACTATTAAAGACAAGAAACCCGCTCTTAGAGCGGGCTTTGAACTTCCGTCGGGAGGACAGGATTCGAACCTGCGACCCCCTGGTCCCAAACCAGGTATTCTACCGGGCTGAACTACCTCCCGAACTCCAGCAATACCGCTGAAGGGACGCAAAGGTAACAGTTTCCGTTTTAATTATCAAACAGAAAGAATATATTTCCACTATAAAGTAGAGGATAGCGCTGCTGTGAATGGATGAGGATCTATTTACTCCTTTCAAACGAAACGAGGTCCCTGGCATTTTTAAGCAGCTACCGGCACGTTTTTCAAATATCTTTCTTTTGCAGGGCTTCTGCATCGTTATTATAAGCTATACAACAGGTTACAAAACTTTATAGTAAAACCCGGCAATGAAGATATTCTTTTCGCAGGCACCTATTTTAAGATCACCGTTCTCACATTTCTATCAGCAATTACCAAGTCAGAAGTCAACCAATCGGCAGCCCTTAAAATCTGGTCTTCTCCATAACTGCCTAAAATCGTATCTTACAGCCTGTTTTTCGACCATGAAACTTCAGATAAACAAGAAATTACTCGTTATCACCCTCGTTTTGCTTGCCGTAGTGGTGATCGGCATCCGGTTCCTGGGAAAGGAAAAAGTAGATTTCAACACAGAAGTAAAGCCCCTGTTGAATAAAAAATGTATCTCCTGTCACGGAGGTGTAAAAAAGGAAGGCGGCTTCAGCGTGCTGTTCCGGGAAGAAGCAATGGATACCACCGATAGCGGAATTCCTGCCATCATACCCGGTAAACCGGACGAAAGTGAAATGATCCGCAGGCTGGTAAGCACCGATCCTGAAGAAAGGATGCCGTATAATCATGATCCGCTGTCAGATGAAGAGATCAACCTGCTGAAAAGATGGATCAAAGAAGGTGCACAATGGGGTGACCACTGGGCATACCTTGCCGTACAGCCTGTTCAGGTTCCCGGAAAAAGCAGGTTGGACGGAAAAGAAAAATGGGTGAAAAACGATATAGATCGTTTCATACTGGAAAAAATAAAAGAACAAAAGCTTAGTCCGTCTCCTGAAGCTGGTAAGGCAACCTTGCTGCGGAGGGTAAGTCTTGATATCATCGGAATGCCTGCACCGGAAGACATAACACAACAATACCTGGCGGATACATCACCCGGCGCATACGAAAAGCTGGTAGATACACTGCTTTCGCTGCCACAATACGGCGAACGATGGACGGCGATGTGGATGGACCTCGCCCGTTATGCAGACAGCCGGGGGTATGAAAAAGATTCCTATCGCTCTATCTGGCGTTACCGCGACTGGCTGATCAATGCTTTTAATAAAGACAAGCCTTATGATGTTTTCCTGACTGAACAGCTCGCCGGCGACCTGATGCCCGGTGCGGACGATGAGCGGTTCCTTGCCACGGCATTTAACCGAAATACGATGACCAACGATGAGGGAGGAACGGATAACGAAGAATTCAGAACAGCGGCTATCCTTGACCGTGTGAATACTACCTGGGAAACCATCCTGGGTACCACGTTTGCCTGCGTGCAATGTCACAGCCATCCATACGATCCTTTCAAGTTCGAGGAATATTATAAGTTCATGGCGTTTTTCAACAATACCCGCGATGAAGATTCTCCCGGCGATTATCCTCTGCTGAGAGAGTTTAATAAAGAGGACCAGGGAAAGCTGACAGCATTACAAAAATGGCTGCAGCAGCATGCCCCGGACAGGCTGGGAGAGATCAATACATTTGTCAGGACCTGGCAGCCATCCATCAATTCGCTTAATTGCGACCAGTTTGTGAACAGCGAACTGACCGATACCAAGTGGCTGGCCTTCAGGAACCATGCAACAGCCCGGCTTGCCGGTGTACAATTGAACAGCAATACATCCCTTACATTCAGGTTTCATTCAAAACTCGATCGTGGTACCTGGAAGATACATATAGATAGTGTTAACGGTCCGGTTATCGCCACAATTCCCCTGAACAGTACAAAAGGCTGGAAAATAGAAACCTGCTCCATCGAGGCTGTGGAAGGCAAACGGGATCTCTATTTTACCTACTCCAATCCCAGCGTAGCGCCGGGCGATCAGCAAAACCTTGCTGTTTTCGACTGGTTTCATTTCGGCGCGCCGTTCCCTGGTAAAGGAGTCCCGGGGTACGATAGTGCTTATGCAAATTATGAGCATCTTGTTCGTACAGCGCCACAGACAGAAACACCCGTGATGATGGAGAATCCGGAAGATATGTTTCGTGCCACACACATATTTGAAAGAGGCAGCTGGCTGGCAAAGGCTGATAAGGTGCAGCCGGACGTTCCTGCATCGCTGAATCCGTTGCCCGAAGGAGCACCCCGCAACCGGCTGGGGCTGGCTATGTGGCTGACAGATAAGAAAACCCCCCTCACGTCCCGTACGATGGTGAACCGCATCTGGGAGCAGATCATGGGCCAGGGCATAGCAGAAACGCTGGAAGACCTGGGTACACAGGGGCTGCCGCCTACGCATAAGGATCTGCTGGACTGGCTGTCGTGGCAGTTTATGAACGACTATAAATGGAGCATGAAGACCCTGATAAAGGAAATTGTTATGTCTGGCACCTACCGGCAGGATTCAAAAGTGCCGGAAGAAATACTGGAAAAAGATCCATTCAATAAATACTATGCCCGGGGCGCACGGGTAAGGCTAAGCGCAGAACAGGTAAGGGACCAGGCGTTGGCGGTATCTGGTCTCATCAGCACCAAAATGTTTGGTAAAAGCGTAATGCCTTACCAGCCGGATAAGATATGGCTATCTCCTTATGATGGTGCCAAATGGACCAAAAGTGAAGGAGAAGATCAATACCGCCGGGCGATCTACACTTACTGGAAACGCACTTCTCCCTATCCCTCCATGCTCAGCTTCGACGGTGTAGCCCGGGAAGTATGCCAGGCAAGGCGCATCCGGACCAATACGCCTCTCCAGGCATTAACGACCCTGAACGATGAAGCCTTTGTGGAAATGGCCAAACATTTTGCCCGTCAAATGCAACAATCTGCGGGCAATGATGTCCGTAAGCAAATCAGTTGGGGCTACCAATCCGCTGTTTATTTTCCTATTGATGAAAAAAAGCTGAATGCCCTGGAGAACCTTTACACAAAAGCAGTAGCCGAGTACAGGCAACATCCCGAAGAAGCAATGGCGCTGACAGGGGAAGAGGATACCCCGCCCGAACAAGCCGCAATGATATTGGTAGCCAATGCCATGCTGAACCTGGATGACCTGATCACGAAAAATTAACAGCGTCTCTACGTCAAGCGCTTCGGCGACAGCACGCCCGCACAAGTAGTTAACCTGTGGGAACCGGACCACTATCCATTTTTCTGCTGTCATCGATCTTTTACGAAGTATTTCCTGCACCTATTGCGTGGGAACAATATTACCTGCCCCAAAGCAGGTAAAAAGAATAAAAAAAACAACCATTCCCCGTAAACCGCAGACCGAATAAACCAAGATTATTTACATCTCCCGCATGTTATTTACTCAATAAAAGATCAAATAGCTCAATACCCTGCCCCAGGCGATTCCGTCCGCGGTAACATTTATTATAAAAGGGGTTATGACTGCATACACTATCAATTAAATCGTTGGTTATGATAAAATACAAAGTTTTGCGGAGACAAATATGGCTTCCGCTTATCATTCCGGTTTTACTATCATGTAAGCAAAACCCCGAAACCTTTGCTATACATTCACCGATCTACCCCTCGGCTACAGATGCGGTCAGCTTTACCCTCCGGAAGATTGACGGAAATGTTTCTGAAGTAAAGCTCTTTGAATTTGTGGCTAATGTTGACAGCGAAGGCCAGCTTTCTGCCACCACACCTGAAACAGAGATCCAAAGCTGGTCATCTCCCGGTTTCCCGTTGACCTTTACCAGGTCGTCGGGATACGGATCGAACAAGCTGGTTACATATCGCTTCCAGGTAAAGGGAAACGATAAAACCTATAACCACACCATCACCTTTGCAACGAGGCCTTATCCTGTGCCTGACCAGGCAGCTCCGGTATATGTAGTCGGCAACCAGGACAGGGTCATGAACCTTGTATTCATACCGGATACCAGCATGAACAGCCGGATGACCCTGTTTTACAGTTCGGTCCGTTCACAAATCGATTCTACTTTTCACCAGGAAGACTGGGTAAGAAGATTCAGGGGTTCCTATAACTTTTTTATAAACCCTGTTACCGCTATTGCCCGTGATTTCGACAGCGGACTATCCCATGTATTACCTTCCAACTCCTCACAGCTTAGCTTTGCGCAGGGGAAAGTTATCCTGCATTTCCATGACATCAGGGACCAGGCAGGTGGCGGTTATTTCTCCGCCGAATATGATGTCAGGGGCACGATGCTGCATGAAAGCGGGCACAGCTTATACCGCCTCGCAGATGAATATGACGCCAATAGCGCCTCACACTGGGAAGAATCTGAGTTTCCCAACAACTGGGATAACAAATCAGATGCGGAAGATGCAGCGCCGGGCTATAGTAAAACAACGGCCGATGTACAAAAAATGGGAAGCCAGGACTGGTATCGTCTTTGCAATAACCTGTGCCCGATGCGCTCGTCAGGCAAGCCTATCAACAACTATGACAATCCCTGTAAAACAAGGATATTACATAGCCTGCTGCAACGGGCTTCCAATTAAATAATATTTTAACAAAGTGATCATGAAAAAGATTCTCCGTTTATATATCATAGCAGGCGTTCTGATATCATTTTTACATGCCTGTGGCCAAAAGAAAGAAGACAGGAAAAAAGAAGTGGAAGACGCAGTAGGTAAGATTGATAGTCTTAAAGGACAATTTGATCCTTCAGTGACCATCAAACCATCGTCTGCTCACTGGGCGCTGAATGTACGTTTTAACGGGCAGCGTTTTGAAATAGATACCCTGGCTGCATTTATCCGTAAGGGTAAGCTTCCTTATCTGAACGAATCAAGACCTTCCCTGCCTTTTGTCGTAAAATATGAAGACGCGGCCGGAAAGCTGCTGGGCCAGTATTCCATCGAAATGCCCACTGCTATAAAATCCTGTGAACCCGGATCGGAAGCGATCAAGCCCGGGGTGATCGGCTCTTTTGAGATATTGATACCTGCGCTTGAAGGGATCAGGACGATCGTTGTGGACTCGGCCGGTAAGGAGTGGCGTAAAATTCCAATGCCCCGAAGAATAATACCGGCTCCCGGACGTACAACACCGGACAGTACGATCTTGCATTAGAAGCAGGTTAGTCCTGTCTTACACTTAGCTTGCTTTCAGTCAACGGACGCACTACAGGCGCCTGTCCGTCCTCCAGCTTGTAGGTGAACACCTTATCTATATGCACCCAGCGTCCGTTTTTCCATTTAAAGCCTTCATAATCACCGTCGGGTATGTAGGTAAACTTTTTATCGGGTTGGTTATTCTCAGAAATAAGATGATCAAAGATGATCATATCCATCTCTTCATCAAACTTAATGCTGCCGTTGGCAAATTTCTTATACTCAATATCAAACCTTGTAAATGCATTACGGGCAGGGTATTTTTCAAACATAAAATAACGCCCCCCGAAAACAGGCTTGCCGTTATCATCAAAGCTCAATACTTCCAGCCTCTTTTTAGTGCTCCTGAAGCTGTGCTCATCGTAGCCCAGCAGCGTATAGAACTTCTTTCCACGGTATGACTTCTCTATGATCTTATAGTAAATCGCACCGATCCAGTTTTCATTATCGTATACCGCCGTATTAAGATCCTCCAGCACATTGGTTTTATCAATCAGGGGGAATAGCTTCAGTGAGCCATCCGGTGTATTCATTTGTATAGCACCTTTTCTGCGAAATGTATTTTCGTCTTTCATTACCTGCCAGGTAAATATCCTGAAGCTGCTGTCCGGCGCGTACAGCCGGGAGATGGTTTGAAGCGAATCGAACGGGTATTTGAACGAATATGGCTGTACGAGGGCGCGTACCAGCATTTTGGTAAACATACTGTCTGCCTCAAAACGCACCCCTGCATCGGGATTATTAACCAGTTCAACAGCATAATGCTTCAACGAATCCTCGCGGCCCTGCATGGTACCCACCACCGGCCTGTCCTGCGAAAAAAGCCCCTGGTGCAGCGATAACAAAAAAATGACTATGAGCCTGTGTTTCTTCATTCGTACAGTTATAACGGTAAAATTACGATCCTAATTGGCTAACAACGGATTTTGAACATTTATAGTGTTTAAAATTTTGATAAAACTGCTGCCGCCAAAGGTGCATTTACCTTCAGTAAGCACTATTCTCATTGCGACAAAATCGGGGATAAACAAATGCCGCAATAATAGCTCAGGTTTTCGTTCTCCACCAATTTTCCGATCGGTGAGACGCTGACCGGTAACAGGCTCTGCAAGCTGGAGCCGTCGCCCGTCAGCGAAAATTTGAAGTACATCCCTGCCGGATGTAACACTTTCAACGATATTTATTTAATTTACCGCAAAATAAACAGTGCCGATATGAAAAATAATACCCGCCGCCGTTTTATCCGTAACAGTGCGCTTGCAGCCTCCTCGTTCTTTATCGTTCCCCGCTTTGTGCTGGGAAAAGGTTATATACCGCCAAGTGACAAGCTCAATATTGCCGGCATTGGTGTAGGAGGAAAAGCCGAGGTAAACCTGCCTTATGCCTGGAACAATGGCGCAGAGAACATTGTAGCGCTTTGCGATGTAGACGACCGGCAGTCGGTTGCAGGCAGAAAAAGATGGCCCAAGGCGTCATATTACCATGATTTCAGGAAAATGCTGGAAAAAGAAGCAAAAAACATTGATGCTGTCATCATTACCAGTCCCGATCATATGCATGCCGTACATGCGCTGCCCTTTATGGAAATGGGCAAACATGTGTACCTGGAAAAACCGCTCACACACGATATTTATGAAGCACGGATACTGACGCGGGCTGCAGGAAAATACAAGGTAGTAACACAGATGGGCAACCAGGGCAGCAGCGGCGATGATACCCGGAAAATTGAAACCTGGGTGCAGGCCGGCGTTATTGGTGATGTACATACCGTGCATGTCTGGACCAATCGTCCCACCTGGCCACAAGGGGTGCCGGCTCCCAAAGGCAGGTTTGCCGTACCCAAAGAGGTGCAATGGGATCTGTGGCTGGGTACAGCGCCCCAAAGAGAATACAATCCTGCTTTTTTGCCCGCTATCTGGCGTGGCTGGGTTGATTTTGGCACAGGTTCCCTGGGAGATATGGGCTGCCATTTCATTGATGTTCCTTACCGTGCATTGCAGTTGGGCTACCCGGTTGCCGTAGAAACCAGCGTGGGATCTGTTTATACCGGCTTTTTCCAGGAGGCGATATATGCCGACAGCTATCCTCCTTCAGCAAAAACACACATACAGTTCCCGGCAAGAGGTAATATGCCTGCCGTTGAAATGATCTGGTATGATGGCGGCATACAACCCAAAAGACCGGATGAGCTGTTGCCTGATGAAGAAATGGGTGAAAAAGACGGAGGTATTATTTTTGAAGGTACCAAAGGCAAGATAATGGCCGGCTTATTCGGACGCAACCCTGCCCTGCTGCCGACCAGTAAGATGAAAGAAACAGATTTACCTGCTTCAAAATTTGAATTTGTGGAAGGTAGCATAGAAGGTCATCAAACACAATGGGTAAAGGCCTGCAAGCAGGGCCATGGCGCTTTCACCAGCTCTCCTTTTGAAAAAGCCGGGCCGCTTACAGAAACAGTATTAATGGGTAATCTTGCCGTGCTGAGCTATAATTATTTCGAAACAGACTCAAAAGGGAACCGGGTGTTCCCGGGAAGAAAAAAATTGTTATGGGATGGTGAAAACATGCGCATCACCAACTTTGAGCCTGCCAACAAATTTATAAAAAGACAGTACAGGGGCAACTGGACCCTGAACCTATAAATAACAGGGATCCGATACTTTCCTGAGCATACAGGAACAGGCATCTTTTCCGGGGCTGCTGATACAGAATTGATAAGATCCATCTTTTAAATGTGTCAGCCGGGAGCTGCACGCTCATTCCCCCGAAGGCACCCTTGGCGAAGCACCTGGTCGCTGACATCCGTAATATGACAGTTAATATCAGTCATTACCCTACCCGGTCTCAACAGCACTGACGCACATATTTTGCAAACTAAACGAACAGAAATGAACTGATCATAAACAAATCATTATTTCTTCTGGCAGAATGGGCTTAAGGCAAATCCGGGATCAGGCTGTTATCTGCTGAAAATAATAAACCATTTTAGCAAAAACAAAAAACACCTGCAAAGAACATATTCGCCCCTGCGAACAGAGAATATCTACAGGTATCCCTTACAGTTAATAACGGGCTATACGGCGGGCTCCTGCTGGCTCAGGCAATGAAAGCTGCCCAATCCCCAAATAATATCGGTGGAATCGATACCGACCACTTTCCTGTCCGGGAAACAGTCCTGTATGATCTGCAGCGCTTTTTCATCTTTTTTTGAACGGAAGGTAGGTACTGCCACCACGCCGTTGGCTATATAAAAATTGGCGTAAGATGCCGGCAGCCGCTGATCTTCGTATATCACCGGGTCTGGCATAGGTAGCTCAACAATATTCAGCTGCTTACCATTCTGCAATCTCATCTGCTGCAATTCTTCCAGGTTGGTTTGCAGCAGCTCATAGTTCTCATCCGATTTATTTTCTTCTATCACTGTTAATACTGTATCCTCATTCACGAATCTTACCGTATCATCAATGTGCCCGTCTGTGTCGTCTCCCACTATTCCTTCGCTTACCCATAATATTTGTTCCACACCGTAGTAATGCCGCAGGTATTGTTCAATCTGCTCCTGATTGAGCTGTGGATTCCTGTTAGGATTCAGCAGGCAGGCGGTGGAGGTCAGCAAAGTGCCTTTCCCGTTAAATTCCACGGAACCGCCTTCCATTACAATACCCGGATAAAAAACAGGTATATTATATTCATTTGCGATCAAGGTCGGGATGTTATCATCCAGGTCATATGGCGGATATTTGTCTCCCCAGGCATTATAGCCCCAGTCTACTATTACCTTTTTCTGATCTGCCTGCGGGTTAATCAGGAAAGCAGGCCCGTGGTCACGGCACCAGGCATCGTTTGTCGGGTGTTGATAAAAATTTATCCTGCTCAGGTCGGCACCTGCCTCTTGAAGCTGCTGCACAGCAAAAGCTTTCATGGCTTCATCATTTACATTGATATTTACCATCTCTCCTTTGGACACCTCTTTAATGAACCGGCAGTAAGACGGATATACCAGGTTGATCTTCCCCGGCCAGGAAGCCTCCTTATGTGGCCAACTCAGCCATGTGGCGGTATGGGGGGCAAACTCAGCAGGAAAATAATACCCTAATTGCTTTGGCGTATTAAACTTTGGCAGTCCTGTTGCCGTATCAACTGTATTCAAAATAAGTAGATTAAAAATGAAGGATGTTATTCCTGGTCAATATACCTTTTGGTAATGGGCGCATAACTGTCTATCCTCCTGTCTCTCAGGAACGGCCAATGCGTACGGTAGCTATCCGTTTTTGCCGTATCGATCTCTATCACATGTATCTCTTCTTTGTCGTGAGGGGCCTGGTACAACACCGTACCGAAAGGATTGGCAACGAAGGAACCACCCCAGAACTTCATCGCACCATCTTGTTCAAAGCCGGTCCTGTTCACGCTTACCACATGTACTCCATTGGCAACAGCATGGCTGCGCTGCATGGTTTGCCACGCATTATATTGCTCTGTATTGGTAGCCTCGTCCTGGGAAGTTGCCCAGCCGATGGCAGTAGGATAAAACAGGATCTCGGCTCCCATAAGGGCCGTGATACGGGCTGCTTCGGGGTACCACTGATCCCAGCATATCAATACGCCGATGGTGGCAAATTTTGTCTTAAACACCTTGTAACCCAGGTCCCCGGGCGTAAAATAAAACTTTTCGTAATAAGCCGGATCGTCCGGGATGTGCATTTTTCGGTATTTGCCGAGATAAGCGCCATCTGCATCCAGCACGGCTGTAGTATTATGGTACAAGCCTTCTGCCCTTTTTTCGAACAGGGAAGCTATTATAACAACACCTGCTTCCTTAGCCACTTTTGCAAGCGCTTCTGTTGACGGCCCGGGAATAGATTCTGCCAGCCTGAAATGTTCGTAATCTTCCACATCACAGAAATAGAGAGAGGTAAACAATTCCTGCAGACAAACGATCCGGGCACCTTTTGCCGCGGCCTCTTTCACTTTTTCTATCGCCTTTTGAAGATTTTCCTCTTTATTGGCGCTGCAGGTCATCTGCACCAGTCCTACGTTTACTTTTGCCATGTTCCTCTTTAAATTTTGGAGTGCAAAAATAACGCTTAATTTCAACTTTGATGTTAAATATGCGCTGCCGCAGGAACAACCCAACCCTTATCCGGGTCCGGATAAATAAAACATAGTAGATATTAAAAGATTTACTTTTCTCAACCTCTCCGCGGCTCAACGGTTCCCGGTTACTGGTATAGGAACATCTCCACCCTGCGGTTCTCCGAGCGGCCTTCCTCCGTTTCGTTGGAAGCTACAGGATTGTTTTCTCCATTGAATGAAACCATGATCTGTGTTTCGGATACACCTATTTCCAAGAGGTAAGCTTTAACATTTGAAACACGGTTATAAGAAAGCACATCATTATAGTAATCATTCCCGATATTGTCCGCATTACCCGACAGACTGATCTTCAGGTCAGGGTTAAAGATCAGTTCATCAGCCATTGCCAGTATCTTATTAAAATCTGCGCTGTTGTTCAGCTCATGATCGTCAAAAGCAAATAACACATTCTCCGCCAGTATCATTTGTTCACTGCCTTCAAGCTGATGATGAAAGCTGCGGTTGGCGACATTTACGGCAGATTGTATGTTCACCGATTTTTTCGCATTGAATTTCCCGGCATTACTTTTCACTTTTACCGGCTTTTTAAAAGGCGTTGCAGGCTCGGCAGGATTTTCCGGTAACAGCGGCTCGTTTGTTATTCCAGGAAATACAGTAATTTCAGCCGTATGTAAAACCGGGAAGTCCTTAACGTTTATCTCCCCCGTTGTATGATAGGTAGACGCAGAAGGCAGCTGGAGGTGCGCCAGCATGACACTCAGCAATATGATTATTATATTTTTCATGAGCAAGTATTTTTACTTATTAACAGACGGGTAAAACTACAAACAGGTTTACAGGTTTCTGATTATTCCGTCGAAAAGAACAGTAAGAATTATCAAATAATAACAACGGGTCAGCATTGACTTAACGTATGATATTTATTATTGTATAATTAAGATATCATTGTTATCAGATTCCTCCTGCGTCGGAATGACAAACAAAAAACAAGTTGCATTGTCTTTTATAGTAGTGAATATGAAAAGTTCCCCTCACCGCTATCTGTCATGCTGACGAAGAAAGCATCTGCCTTGAATACAACTTCCTTATACAAGACCTCTTGTAGTAACGTCGTTATACCACTTGTCATGCCGAAGGACGCATCTACCTTCACTATGACCAGATTCCTCCTGCGTCGGAATCATAAAAAAATGAACCATATCATCATAACACCGGCTGTCATTTTCAAAAATGTTTTAGTCGCCTCATCGGTCACTGTTTAACGATATTAGGCGGCAATGCTCACATTCATAAAAACACCTCATCCCGGATAAAAAAAATCCCGCACAGAATGCGGGACAATCATTTGAAGTTACATCAGAGGTTAAGTGATCTATGTCTTTCTGTTTTACTTCGGTTAGGGTTTCATCGGATCGGATTTGGCTTCAACAGGATTATCAGATCGTTTTTCAAGGTTGGTTCGGTCTTTCAGGGATCAGATTTCAGTTTCATTGGATATCGGGCTGGCTTTTGCTTTGGATCGTCGGACTGGTTTTTCATAATGTTGGATTTCGGTTCTTCAAGGTTTTGGCGGTAGCTTTTCTTAGGTATCCTGTGCATCGATGACAATACAAAGATGCAAACAATTCAGCCCCCCTGAAACTTAATTCGGTGGCTGAACATTATACTTCGATGTGAGGCTGTTTTTTATCGATCTTGTTATGGCGAATATCTATAAAAAGATATTGCATTTGATATATGATAACGACTGTGCAGTCGTGGAATCACTGAAGCATCATTGCTGAGTACCTGTTCTAATCAATAGCCATGAAAACCTGTGTATGTTCTATCTCGCCCAAAGGCTCGGTAACATATTTACCATTTACGATCATCTTCTGACCATCCTGGTATTTGAATTTCCAGAAACGCCAATACGCTTTTACTTCTGCCGGAGGACCACTTATCTTTTGTGCGGTCTCCAGCCTGCCTCCATCCTCAAAAGATTTATTAAATACCTGGCGGGCTCCGTCTTCTGTAATACTGTTGATAACAACAGTTCCATTTACCCCCCTGGGAAGGCTCCCGTTTACAGACACCGAAATTTCATGCTTCACTTTTGTGGTATCCCAGTATTTCACTTTAGTATAATTAAGCAAAGTCGCCACATCCGGGTTGAATCCATTGAACACAGCCAGTTCCGGAACGCGGGTCACCCTAAGATTTTGTTCCGGCACGGGTAATTCATACAGTCTTTCCCACATCACTCCTTGCACATTCGGCAAGCTGTTCGCATCTACCCGCAGGTATACAGCACCTCCGGGAACCAGGTCTCCGGAATATGCATCGCAGGAATTGACATAAGATAAAGGATCTATGGAGGATGCTGTATTATTAGAGATCTCGTAGGGCACACAATTCTTTCCCTCTATCGAATCCGTTTTTTTACACGCCAGGAACGCCAAAAACAACAATGGCGTAAAATGGGTTTTCATAATTTTATGATTTCTATAGTAACGTAACGGCTCAGCCCCGTGTATCCGGCTCCATGTATTTTGCGGAACATCAAAAAAAGCCAGACCGCCACATTATTCCGTTGAAAGGAAATACCACAAAAAAAGTCTTCCATCGTAATGCCAATTACAATATGATTTTGATTCGGAGATCGGAGGGTTATTGATTATTTCCAAATTATTATTCCAGCTTCAGCAATACAAAATCCCGCACCTGGGTGCGGGACAATTCGTTGAAGTTATATCAGCGGTTAAGTTATTTATACCTTTCTTTCTGTTTTACTTCGGTTAGGGTTTCATTGGATCGGATTTGGCTTCAACAGGATTATCAGATCGTTTTTCAAGGTTGGTTCGGTCTTTCAGGGATCAGATTTCAGTTTCATTGGATATCAGGCTGGCTTTTACTTTGGATCGTCGGACTGGTGTTTTCATAATGTTGGATTTCGGTTCTTCAAGGTTTTGGCGGCAGTTTTTCTTAGGTATCCTGTGCATCGATGACGATACAAAGATGTAAACAATTCAGCTCCCCTGAAACTTAATTCGACAGGCAGGCATGAAGTTTCGATGTTCTGTTGATTTTGACCGATATCCGTATACATCATTCTCCTTCCACAACAGGAATTACCTGAAGCCTGCTTTTGTGGAAATAGAATATAGAAACCGCCAACTAATCAATCGTGATCACCCAATCGTGATCATTCACGGAAAGAGAGGCAACAAGCTGCCGGGCTGATCTTGTATTACTGGTGGCTATATCGGCAGACTTTGCGACCAACGATGCAGCTTCATCACCTGACACCACTGCATAAGTCATCCGCGCATCATCGTCAACACGGTTGACCCAAATGGTCTTTTTTACTTTTTTGGGAGGAACAGCCTGCAGGTGTATGGTATCCCTTTTTTGCAATACCTTTTTCTCCCGCACCGGCGCCACTCTTTTCTTCAGCAGATCCGACTCCATTGCACGGGCAGCGCTATCATAAATAAACTTAAAATTCCACTTTGGTACAGACCGCATATTGTCCAGTTGCTCTACATATTTTTCAAGTTCAAGCTGTCCCAGGCTTTTCAATTGTTCCCACAGCCCGGCCTGATCCTGTAAATGTATCATCACCGTATCTTTTGCCATCCGGATATTTTTTTCCAGCTCAGCCAGCAGGTTTTCGTTTCCTGTTTCCTTCGGTAGTTCGTCCCATCCTTCCATATTATTACGATATCCTCCTTTTGTAAAAGCTTTAGCATGTTCATCGGACCTGTATAACTCATCCCATGCCTGCCTGTATGCGTCATCAGGCTTTTGCCCTAACAAATTGTCAGACGCCGCAGGTGGTTGAGGGGCTGCAGGCGGAGCAGGCAGGATGAAATCTTCTTCACGGGCTACCGGGGCTGACTCTTCAACAGGTTTATTTGGATTTGCGCGTTGCGGTGTCAGCCGGGGCTTATCGGGGATAACGGTTTCATCTGTGTCCGAATGTTCGTCTTTCACTTCTGCAACAGTATACCCGGGTGTTGCTTCCCTGTCATCCTGCTGCTGGCTGCTTTTTGCATCGGGTACCAGCCATGCAATGGAGATCAGCATGAAAGTTACCAATAACAAAGCCAGCAGGCGATGTCCGTAGTTGAGGCTGTTATTCTTTACATTCATGATCCTTTTTACCCTGCCCAATAACTGGTTCTTGTTTCCTGTGGCAGCCAGCACGGTCACAGGCAGCCTGTTCATACGCATTTGCTCCAGCGATAATAATGCCGATGCATAGCTATGGGGGTCAAAACGAAACTGCAGCACAAAATCATCACAGCAGTTTTCCCGTTCTTTTCGCAGGCTCATGGTCATCAGGTGTACAAAAGGATTGAAAAAAAGCAGGATCTCTATCACGGATACCAGTATATTCAGCAGGTAATCCTTTCTTTTTATATGCGCCAGCTCATGCAAAATAACAGACTCTACCTGCTCGGGCGTAAGCTGGTTAAAAGCAGCGACCGGCAGCAGTATAACGGGCTTAAAATAATTGAGCGTAGCAGGAACATCTATATATTCGCTCAGATAGATCCGGACCTGCTGCACAATACCCAACCGGGAGGCATACCTCTCCACCCGGTCTATCCATTTGTCATCGATCGCCAGCAAGCCCGTTGACTGCAACTTACGGGAATAGGTCCACGCTTTTAGCAAACGGGCGGTAAGTAACAGAAGGATAATAAGGTATGCCGCAGAAAAATAAGGCAGGAACCGGTTCAGCAGGGCAAGCGTCTTAGCCTGCAAAAACATGAACAGGCTGAACGGGTGCTCAGCCAGGCTCAGGGCAGAGAACCCCGACCCCGTGGCAACTACGGAAAGTTCATTGTATTTCTGTACAAAGGTATAGCCGAACCAGGTGGTCGCAACGATCAGCAGCAACAGGGCAAAATTATGCCTGAATACCGGTGTGGCTTTTCTGCCGGCAACCAATTGATACAGGAACCAGAGAACAGCCACCTGCCAGAGACTGGCTGCAATTGCCCAGCCCAACGCCAGCAAAAAAGGTGATTGATACAAAGCAGTCATGGTAATAAGTTGTTACGGGTTATCTTTTTTTAATGCATTAAGCAGCTTTTGTATTTCCTCCAGCTCGTCATCACTGGCTTTATGATTGCCCAGCGCCTGCATTACCAGTTGCGCCGGCGATCCCGAGAACAGGTTGTCAATCATTTTTC
>Ga0222429_100396_pt1 | contig 36430 bp, 20 predicted proteins | sample 1B50Ametagenome_FD_182475 | JGI IMG/M metagenome (GOLD analysis project Ga0222429, IMG submission 182475) | Enriched microbial communities from leaf-cutter ant dump, University of Wisconsin, Madison, United States - 1B50A (version 2) | ecosystem: Environmental > Terrestrial > Nest > Insects nest...
GTAGACGGGTTTCGTCCGCTTACGGCGGTTGGCGGGCTCGTCCGCGATGCTGTAGCCGGGTTTCATCCGCTTACAGCGGTTGGCGGGTGCATCCGCGGTGCTGTAGCCGGGTTTCGTCGGCTTACGGCGGCGGGCGGGTGCATCCGCGATGCTGTAGCCGGGTTTCGTCCGCTTACGGCGGTTGGTGGGCTCATCCGCGGTGCTGTAGCCGGGTTTCATCCGCTTACGGCGGTTGGCGGGCTCGTCCGCGATGCTGTAGCCGGGTTTTGTCCGCTTACGGCGGTTGGTGGGCCCGTTCGCGATGCTGTAGCCGGGTTTTGTCCGCTTACGGCGGTTGGTGGGCTCATCCGCGGGGCTGTAGCCGGGTTTCGTCCGCTTACGGCGGTTGGCGGGCTCGTCCGCGATGCTGTAGCCGGGTAACATCTGCTTGCGGCGGCGGGCGGGTGCATCTGCGGTGCTGTAGCCGGGTTTCGTCCGCTTACGGCGGCTGGTGGTGGGGGCATCTGTGGCGCTGTAGCCGGTTTTTTCCCGCCAACCTCCCATCCTCCAGCCTACTTGTCCAGCGCCGCCCCGATCCGCCTGACCGCTTCCGCGAGCGTCTCCTCCGGCAAGTGTGCGAACCCGAACAGCGCCGATGCCGGGCCCTCGCCATGCCACCAATATGACGAACCGTCCGCCCAGGTAACGCCAAGCGCTCCCGCCTCCCGTTTCAACCGCTTATATGCCTCCGCTTCGCCGCGCCAGCGCGCGAACAGTTGCAAACCCGCGTCCGACGGATACAATTCAAAGTCGTCACCGACCGCATCTTGCAAGGCAAGCCGAAACGCTGCCAGCCGGCGGCCGATCGCCCGCTGCATGGCGCGAAGGTGCCGGGCATATCCGCCTTCCGCCATGAACCTTGCCAATGCCCGCTGCTCCATGATTGCGGAAGGATGCGGCTCGATCCAATATTTCGCCCGTCGGAACGGCTCCGCCAGCGCCTGCGGCACGACCGCGTAGCCGATGCGCAAATCCGATGCGATCGTCTTGGAGAACGAACCGAGATAGACGACCCGCCCTTCCCGGTCAAGCGTCTTGAGCGGCTCTACCGGACGGCCGCCCCAGCGGAATTCACTGTCGTAATCGTCCTCCACGATATAGGCTCCACGCTCGGATGCCCACTCGATCAATTGCTTGCGCCGAGCCGGGGATAACACGGCACCTGTCGGGAATTGCCTGCCCGGAGTTACGAACAGCAGCCGCGCGTCCCACGGCTGCGGCACGATCCCTTCCGGGTCCGTCCTTGCCGGCACCGGCAAGCCGCCGGCGGTCCGCACGCCGCGGACGATGCCGGCATAGCTCGGGTTCTCGATGACGACCGGGTCTCCCTCGCGGACAAGCAGCATGCACAGCAGCGCGATCGCCTGCATCGAGCCGTTCGTGATCACGACCTGGTCCGGGGTCGTCGCGATTCCCCGTTCGCGAACCAGATGCTGCGCGATTGCTTCCCTGAGCGGCATATGGCCCTCGGGCACGAACGCGTCTTCATACTGTCTGCCTGCGAATCGACGCACCTCCTCGTACATCACCCGCTTCCAGGCATCCGTCGGGAACAACCCGGCATCCGCCAATCCTGGATTCAGATCGATCTCGCTCGCTGCCCCGCCGTGGCGATCCGGCACTTCGGACAGCCGCATCGCCCACGGCGCAAGCACAGGCACAGCTTCATCCGCACGCTTGCCAGGCGCGCGCAGAACGGCTGGCGCATAAGTCACATAAGTGCCGCTGCCGGTGCGCGCACCGACATATCCTTCTGCCGCCAGCATCTCATAAGCGATATTGACCGATCCGCGCGACAATCCGTACCAAGCCGCCATGCCGCGCGTCGAAGGCAGTCTGGCGCCGCCCGGGATCGCGCCGGTTACGATCGCTTCCCGCAGCGCTTCGAACATCGCCGGCGTCTTTTTCCCGATTGTCTCATAATGACGCTCATACCGCTGCAGCAGCCCCGTTTGAAACACGAACTCCATACGTCCCTCCAACTCCCCCGCGCATCCAACTATAGAATTGGTCTATTAAAATTAATATGAATTGGCACTTTTCATTTGTCAATATACAATCTATGATAAAAAACAACTTCAAACCGACCTACCCTGTGGAAAAGAGGAAGCGAACATGAGAAGAAAAGAATTCGACATGGCGGGTGACCGCGAGGAGGCCGATGCGTTCCTGGCCGAGATGACGCACGGCTTTCTGGGCACGATCGGGCCGGACGGATGGCCGGGCATTACGCCGCTCAATTACGTCTATCACGCGAACGCAATCTATTTTCACGGTTCGCGAATCGGCGAGAAGATGGCATCCATCGCCGCCGATCCGCGGGTGACATTCAACGTCGCCAAGGAGTTCGCCATCATCCCGTCCTACTTCACGGACCCGGTGATGGCCTGCCCGGCTTCCGCCTACTTCAAATCCGTGTTGATCCGCGGCCGCGCGCACGTCGTCGAACACCTGGAGGAGAAAGCCGCAGCGTTGGAATCATTCATGCGCAAGCTGCAGCCCGAGGGCGGATACAAGCCGATCGCCGCGGACGACCGCGAATACATTCCCCGTTTGAAGGGCGTGTCCGTCGTACGAATCGATATCGAAGCGATGACGGCCAAGTTTAAGTTCGGTCAAAATATGAAAGAAGACATGAGAACGTCCGTCATGCAGCAGTTGCACGATCGCGATCGTCCGCTCGATGCCGAGACGGCGGCCCTGATGCGGCAATATTGCCCCCATGCCGCTGCAGCCAATCCGCGTACAGACGCCTGAGAAGCCCCCATTTCCACACGCGCGACCGCACAGGAAAACTGTCGAAGGTTGGAGAAACTCGTCCGTGCCCTTTTCTTCCAATCCTGATATAATAGGGACAACGATCAAGAGGAGGCACGGGTATGCCCTCGCAAGCGCCTATGCAACAGTCGGACAGATTGAAATCGCAGGATCATGCTCCTCGCACGCACAACAGCGCTAACTCCGGACATTCGCCCGGGAGCAGCCCGATCGGCCAGTATATGAATCTGCAGCAGCTCGCCGGCAACCGGAACGTTGGCGCGATCATGCAAATGCAGAAGGGTGACAAATCGACCAGCGGAGGCTCTTCCGGGTCTGGTTCAGGATCCAACTCCGGTTCGGGGTCTGGTTCAGGGTCCAACTCCGGATCAGGGTCCGGTTCCGGAGGCGCCCCCTCATCCGTTCCGCAGCAGACGCCCGAACAGACCCGCAAGGAGAAGCTCGAGGAGGAGCGCGACATTCAGTCTCCTGAGATCGCCAAGACGCTCTTCGAAAATTCGATCGAGCAGACCGGCGAGCAGGCGCTGGCGTTCCTGAGCAAGGACAGTTCGGCCGGCGAACTTCGCAGCAATCTCAAGAAGGCTGCAACCGCCGCCGTCGACAAGTCCATCGACAAGAAGAAGGGCTATAACAAACAGGAAAAATCGGACGCCAAACAATACTCGGGCGCCAACGTGGACGACGCCGGTATCGTGAACGCGTCCTTGAAGCGTTATGCCGACGAGATCGTCCCCACGATCCTTAAATCCGACAAGAAGTCCCGCTTGGAGAATGCGGCCAAGGAAGGCTACGACAAGACGAAGCCGGAGCCGAAGAAGCCGCTCGACAAGCAGCTTGCATCCGCCAAGGCGCAGGCGCAGAAGAACGCCCAGTCGGAAGCCGCGAAGATCGTCAAGGACGCCGTCGCGCAAACGAAGAAAACGATGACGGACCAGATCAAACAGGATGCCTCTTTCCTTGACAGCAAAGTAGATGTGGGAAACTTGGGCGAGGAAGAATTGGAACAGCGGCAAGACGTCGACGATTCGCTCGTTCAGGAAGAAGACATCACGGCGGTTTATAAAGACAAGCTGTTCGAGCCGATCAAGCAAGAGGTCGTATCGAAGCTTGGCGTCGGACGCGGCGCTTGGAGACGCTCCAAAGAGCTTAACGAATTCCGGCAAAAGATGAAGGACGCGGCCAGAGAGCAAGCGAGAAGCGACATCGATAATCAACTGGATTCCAACGCGCTCACCTCAGGCAAAGGCGATATGGGCAAAGCCTATTACGGCATGATGGCCAAAACCGAAGCCTACTCGCTGTCAAAGGAATCCGTGGACGAGACGATGACGCGCAAAGCCGAAGAAATCGTCAAGAAGGTCCTCCCTTCCCGTCCAACACGCAAGGAATTGAGGGATGCGGCCAAGACCGCCTCCTATGGAGTCGCCAGGAAATCCCCCGCGGAGGCGAAGAAAATACGCGAGTCCGCGGTAGCCGGCGCCAAGACCAAAGCTTCCGAAATTTTCAAGGTCAAACAGAAAGAAGCGGTCAACGAAGCGCGCATCATCACGAAGGGAGACAAAGAATCTTCCACCGGTCCGGACATTCAGAAGCAGAACGAGCTCTCCGGGAAAGTAAAGGACCAGGTGAAGAAAGACGATATCGGCGGCAGGGCAATCAAGCAAGCCGTCGAAGCCGACAGCCTGAACAGCGGGCTCGGCAAAATCGGGAAAATCATCGACGTCTCCACACCGAACAACGGCGATTCCAGCGGCTTTGAATTTGAATTGAAAATTCCTGTATCTCACGGCGCCTATGTGCTGTTCGGGCTATCGGGCGAAGCGGAACGGGATGACGGCGAATTGACGGTAAGCTCGGAAATCACGTTCGGCGCCGGATTTACCACCTTCGGACTGGATGCCAATTTCCGTGTCGGCTTGTTCCTGGAAGGCCAAGGCAATGATTCTGCCAACGTCATGAACCTGATATCCTACGGTTTATACCGGCAGATGCGCATCGTAGCGCCTGCGGCTGCCGATTATTTCTGGGGCCAAGGCGGCAAATCGGGCATGAAAGCGACCGAAGAAGCCGAGTTATGGGCAGCCATGATCGAAGATCAGGATATGAAAGGCGACAACTACGTCGACGTTGGCTTAACCACGAAATTGCAAGGAGAAGTCAACGCGAAAGTGGCGAAAGCAAGCGGAGAGATTGGCTACAAAAAGCTCAACCGCTTCGACAAGCAAAGAATTGAAGAGATGAACGGCGGTCAATCCGGCGCCTCGACCGATCGAGCGAAGCTGCTGGAGAAAGCCAATGCGTTAACCAAAGGACAAAGCCGCCACGTCCTTGAGCTCGGGGCGGAGGTCACGGTTAAACTTGGCGGTAACGACGTCACCTTCTCGTTCGAAGGCTCTGCGGTCAGGGAAGGCGGCATTTTAAGAGAGATCGAACTGAAGGCGTCCGGTTCAATTCCGTTCCAGTTCGGAGAAGAAGGCGCGGACTGGGCTAAAATCACCTCCAAATTGGTAACGCCGGCGACAGGCGTGCTGAAAAACCTGGTCGGCGCTATTCAGAACAAATGGGGCAGCAAGAAGAAGCCGGATAACAGCCTTGGCGCCAAATCCGGCGGAGCATTGCTCGATATCGGCACCGACAGCTTGTTCCTCACGCCTCAATTCGAGGAGATCGGCGCCGGATTCGCAGAGAAGCTCCAGGGAGAAGAAACGATCAATGACACGGTGCGGGGCTGGCTGACCGGAGATTCCAGCGCGAGTCCGATCGAAACGGCGAACAAGATCGCCACCTCCAGCTCGCTTGTATTGTCCCTCAGCTTCAGCAAGGAATGGGACAAGAACAATGTGCCCAAGGAATGGGAGATTGCTTTCGAGGTCAGTCAGAACAAGAAGCTCGAGGTCGATGCCGAAATTGCGAAAATATCGGTGGAGAAATCCAAGCGATTGGGCAAGTTTACACTGGGCAAAGAGAACGGCGGAAGCGTCGAACCCGGATTCGAGCTTTTCGGCGTCGGCACAGGCTGATCCCTGATTCCAGAGAGAAGGAGGCTTCCCGTACATGGCCGAATTTCGCAAGCCGGCTGGAGAATCCAGCATGAAAGCGAGCACGCCGATCGCGTTTACGACGCTGACGAATGAGACGCTGGAAGCGCGGCTGCTGCAAGTCGACTTCCGCAGCGAAGCCGAATCTTCCGCATGCGAGATTACTTTCGAGATCGGCAGCGATAACTACGTACGAATCGTGGAAAATGAATGGTTTCATCTGTTTCGCCACATGAGCGGGGAAGCGCCGGCATTCGAAGCGGACCAGCCGTTCGAGGTCCGTGCGGCTTTGCGTCCGAACCTGGCGATCCTGTATGCGAATGATGGCGGCGACGCGGAGGACGTGTTCCGCTCTCTGTTCGAGCCCGAGAAGATTGATCGCGATCGGGGATTCGTCCCGCTCCGGCTTACGGAATGCTGGATGGCGATGGAGATCAAGCAGCAGATCGCGTTGCCGGAATCGTTGCAGGGCAGCGGGACGCTGAAGGCGGGATACCGGACGAGCTGGTCCGAGCAGTCTCAGGACGAAGCAGCGTCCACCCTGCAGGAGCGGATCGAATCCTTCCTGCAGTTGAAAGGCTTGAAATACGAGAAAGTCGATGAGCATATCCTTCGGCTTCGTTTCATGACCCGCGACGGCAATTGGACCGGCCTGATCCATCTGGCCGAGGAAGACGGCCATTGCACAATCTATTCCGTACTGCCGGACCCAGTCCCCGCCAGGCACCGCCTGTCAGCGGCTGTCGCCTTGATGAATGCGAACTATGATTTGACAAGCGGCAATTACGAGATGGACGAAGAAGACGGCGAATTGCGGTTTCGGACAACGGTATTCCTTGGCAGCACGCACGATGCCGCCGAATTCGGCGCCGTACTGGCCGAACACTTGGAGCAAATGGAGTACGATCTGCCGACGATTCTTCAATGGACGGCCGACAACAATTGAACGATACAGAATGTTTTGGCTTGCAATAAGACCAGCTTGACAACTGAAAATTTACTGTATAGTATTGGATAATTAGGATGAGAGAAAAAATGAAAACGATGAATGAACAAGATATGCTACATTTCGTTCAGAGAGGGATGTTTTGGTGTAAAATCCCACGAAACTTAGTATATTGCCGGTTCAGGAGTGCGGTTAATACCCGCCGGTTTGACTCGTTATAGTCAACAAGAGCAGATTGTTTCGCTATGTGTGAGGACAATAACTTGGGTGGTACCGCGATTAAAATCGTCCCAATATTTGGGGCGGTTTTTTTGTTGTAAAAAATCGGGATGGAACGGGGTAATATTGATGAAATTGTATACATCCGATGAAATTAGAACGAAGTTTATTCGGTTTTTCCAAGCCAAGGGTCATGCCGTCATTTCAAGCGCTTCTGTTATACCGGATAACGATCCGACAGTTCTGTTTACGACAGCTGGCATGCACCCCCTGATACCGTATTTGCTTGGAGAAAAGTATCCTTCTGGAACGAGGCTAACCAGCATTCAGAAATGCATACGTACTGTTGACATCGACGAAGTCGGTGATGATACCCATTGCACCTTTTTTGAAATGATGGGCAACTGGTCGCTGGGCGATTATTTCAACCAAGAATCGATTGCGTGGAGCTGGGAGTTCGTCACATCCCCCGAATGGCTCGCAATTCCCAAGCAAAAAATTGCGGTTACTGTATTCGGAGGGGATGCTGACGCTCCTCGCGATCAGGAGTCGTATGACATTTGGCGTGAATTAGGTCAAAATGAGAAAGAAATTTTCTTCCTGCCCAAAGCCGATAATTGGTGGGGCCCGGCAGGTCAAACAGGTCCTTGCGGTCCCGATACAGAAATTTTCATCATTTCGGATAAAGAACGTTGTGGTCCTTCCTGCTCGCCAGCCTGCGGTTGTGGGCGTTATATCGAATTCTGGAACAATGTCTTCTTGCAATACAACAAAAGGGCAGATGGCCAGTTTGAGCCGCTTGATCAAAGAAACATCGATACGGGAATGGGCTTAGAGAGAGTATTAATTGCATTGAATGGTGGAACTGTCTACGATAGCGATCTATTTACTTCGATATTCGCTCAAATTGCAGAATTGTCGGAGGCGACATATGCAGATCAGCCCAAAGCGTATCGAATCGTTGCGGATCATACCCGGACGGCCGTATTTATCCTGGGCGATACGTATGGCGTTACCCCGTCTAATGTCGACCAAGGATACGTACTGCGCAGATTAATTCGTCGGGCTCTTCGATTCGCAATGGAATTGGGCATTCAGGAAGGAAATTTGGCAAATGTCGCTAACGCAGTAATTGAGAAATACGAGCTCATATATCCGGAATTGCAAAGGAACCGCGATAAGATTATTCGGGAGTTCCGAGCGGAAGAAGCTCGTTTCCAGAAAACACTCTCGCAGGGACTTCGCGAGTTCGACAAGCTTACGATTTCGTTGGGGAATGGTCAATTAGATGGCAGAGCGGCATTCAAACTTTACGATACGTACGGGTTCCCCATCGAACTGACGATAGAACTGGCAAAAGAGCGTTCTATCGTCATCGATCTGGAAGGATATAAAGAAAATTTTCAGAAGCATCGAGAATTATCCCAAGCTGGAGCAGCCCAAAAGTTTAAAGGCGGCTTAGCGGATCATTCAACGCATACAGCTAATTTGCATACGGCAACTCACCTTCTGCATGCTGCATTACGAAAGGTGCTCGGGGAAGAGGCAGCACAAAAGGGCAGCAATATAACGGCTGAGAGGCTGCGTTTTGATTTTTCTTTCCATCGCAAAATGACGGAAGAGGAAATCGCGGCAACCGAGAACTTTGTCAACGAAGCGATTGCCGCGGGGGTTGAAATTATCTCCGAAGAGTTGACGCTCGAAGAAGCGCGGAACACTGGAGCTATTGGGTTGTTCGAGAGCAAGTATGGTCAAAAGGTAAAGGTGTATTCGATGGGAAAATTCTCCAAAGAGATATGTGGAGGTCCTCATGCAGCGAATACGGCAGACCTCGGTACTTTTAAAATTGTTAAGGAAGAGAGCTCGTCGTCCAGTGTCAGGAGGATAAAAGCAATACTTGAGAACCTCCAGGATTAAGCTCTCTCGGGTTTATCCCCTTATCGTTCTGCTTGCACGAATTCGACGAACCGCCCGACCACTTCATCCACGAATCGGAGCGTCGCTTCATCTGCCAATCTGCCTGTCGCCGCATCGAACTTCTGGGCGGCGCCCGCGATCAGGATCTCGTTGCCCGCGGGAGGCAGCAGCCTGGCTCTCATCCCCGCGAGCACTTCCCGCAGGTGAAGCTGGGCCCGGATCGTGCCCATCTGCCCGGTCGATGCGCCAGCGATCATGACCGGCTTGCCGATCATGACCTTATCGACCCGCGACAGCCAATCGAGCGCATTCTTCAGCACGCCCGGCACCGACCAATTGTATTCCGGCGTGATCAGCATGACCCCGTCCGCATCCGCTATCGAACGGCGCAGCTCCCGCACCGGCTGCGGCGCATCTTCTTCTTCGTCCTGGTCGAACAGCGGCAAGGAACGGATATCCGCAACGGTCAGCGCGAACTTGTCCCGATGTCTCTCCCCGATCGTGGCCGCCAATTGCCTATTGTACGACAGCTTCCGCAAGCTGCCGACCAGTACCGTTATTTTCATGAAAAAAGCCTCCTGTCTGATCTGGACGAATCTTCATCACGTGAATCCGCGACTCCTCTTACATCATAATGACTGGCCTGGCAGAACGCAAATCGCAGCCTCGCTGCGCAAGGAAGCCCATGACGCCTGTCGGCGCATGGGCTTCCTCACTGTTGCCTCTGTTCAGTTCTTGCGGCGAGGCGATACACGCACGCTGCCGTCGGACAACACCGTTACGGTGCCGGACGCCGACTCGATCTCTCGAATGGCCCAATGAGTGGACGGTACGTCCTGCCAACTGGAAGCCGAAACGCCAGCGACAGGCCGTTCGAGCAACTGATTCAGCACGCGTACCGCTTCTGCGCGCGTCAGCTTGTTATTCGGCCCGAAGGTGCCGTCCGGATAGCCTTCGAGCAGCCCTGCTTGCAGAACCTTCGCGATCGCTTCCGCCGCCCAATGCCCCTTTACGTCTGCAAAGGCATGAGCTTGGGCTTTGTCTGCATCGGCAGCCGCGGTGGCCGGCAGCAGCCTGGACAAGATGCTCGCCAGTTCGGCACGGGTAATCGCAGCCTCGGGGCGGAACAACCCTTGGTCGTCTCCGAGCATCAGCCCGGAACGCTGCAGGGAGGCGATCGCTTCCGCTGCCCAATACCCTGGCTTGATATCGGGATACTCAACCAACTGCGATCCCGTTGCGTCTGCTCCTGCCGCATTGCCGTCAATGCCAAGCCGATGCAGGATGGACGCGAGCTCCGAGCGCTTGATCGATTGCGACGGGCGGAACGTGCCGTCCGGGTAACCGGAAATATAGGGCTCCAACGTTTCCGATATCACTGTGTCAACACTATTCAGTCGAACGATCGTGAACGTGCTGAATTTGTCGACGACGACCGCAATGCCGATCGGGTTGCCTTCCGCATCGTAGCGGATTTCTCCGGCGGCAAGCACCTTGTCGCCATCGCTGTGCTCAATATAGACTGCCAGCTCCGACAGCATTCGCGCGGCTGCCGCTTCATCCTCCGGCAGCGTCAGGCCGGTCAACGGGAACAGCAGGCTCGCCTTGAACCCGGAGGAGTTCGTCTCGATCTTGACCGGGCTTCCGATCACGGAGACCGGCTCGCCGTTTGCGGCTTTCAGCACCAATTCCGCTGTCAGAACCCGCGACTCCACTTCGCTGTGCTCGTCGCTGTCGACGATCGGAATGACCCGGAAATACGCATCCTCTCCCCCGTCGCCGAGTTGCCGGAGCGAATCGGTCGGCAAATCGATCACCGCTTCGGGCAACACGATTTGCAGCGACATGCTTCCGTCGGCAAGCAAGTTCAACGATTCGCCGCTCAAGCTGATCACCCGTTCATCGGCCGGATCGTCGGGCAGATCAGTCACGTGGATTTGCGCAACCTTATCCTTGTTCTGAGCGGATTTCGCTATGATTTGCTTGGCTTTGGACGCATCCATCTTCACCGTGTCGAGCTTGCTTCCCGTCGACGTACGCGACCGCACGATCGGAATTTGATCCGTCCAGTCGCCCGTGCCGCCCGTAATGGTCGACTGACGCACGTTCGACGACTCGCTTAATCGCGTAACATCGATCGAATACGTTTGTGAAGCTGCCAGGTCGGCAGACTCTACTTGTACGATGACCGTATTTTCTCCTACCTTCAGTGAAGACACGAATCTGCCGCCGCCCTGCCGGGAAACTCCCGCGACCGTTACTGTCGCCAGCGGATCGTCTGCCTGGGCTGTAATCACGACGCTGCTGTCTTCGGTTTTGACCTTCGTGCCATAACTGTACTTATAAGCGCTGAAGGTCGAATTCAGAATGGTGTCCGCTTCCAGACTCGTAAGCAACGGCGGCTGCGCGGGCGTCGCCTTCTGACGTACAACAGTCAATGAATACTGGCGTATACTGTCATCCTGCGCGCGAACCTCGATTTCTACGGTCAGGCCGTCCCCAATGAGCGGGAGGCTGACAGGGGTTCCCGTCACGGCCTGGTCGTTAACCCGAACGACGGCTTCCGCCTGCTGTGCGACCGGCAGCAGAGAGAAGGTTGCAGTCGCATTCGGTACAATCACCTGATAGCGGGACTCGCCCGGGTCGAAATCGGATAACATCACCGCACCGGTCGTCGTGATGCCGAGCTGCTGCAGATCGGCATTGCCGTTGGCCTCGCGCCATACGACAACCTGATAATTGCGCGTTTCCGAGCCGTCCGGCGACACGACAGTTACCGGTATGCGATTCTCGCCCACCTGCAGAGAAATCGGCTGGGAAGCTTGGCCGTTCTGCACCGCCTGCTCATTGACCTTGATTCCCGACCCTGCCATCAATGCTCCCGGGGCCAAGGTTACGCTCTCCACCGTATTGTCCGCATGAACATCATAGACGGCTTCCGTTCCTGCGAAAGGTTGCGCCTGCAGTGTTTCACTCGTCTGCGATTTAAGCGTCAATGCGCTTAGCAACGCGATGCTTGAGCCTGTACCGATTGCCAGCGAATACTGCTTCTCCGGGCCGCTGCCAGCCGGTTTCACGCTCACCTGCACCGTTCGCCCTCCCGCGGAGACGTCAATCTCGACATAGCCTTGTGCCGAAAGCGAACGCCCGTCAATCGTCACCGTAGACGAAGGCGCCATAGGCACTGCATAGACGCGCACCCGATTCGTTGCGGCGACCGCCTGATACTCCGTTATGCCGAATTGATACGGCTCCGTCATCGTCGCGTCTCTGGTCGTCAGTGCGGCAAGATCGCCGGAATCGTCCACAGCGCTTCCGTGAACGTTATTCAGCACCTCGAACCCGTAATCCGTCGTATTGCCCGCTTCGTCGGAAGCTTGTATCACAAGCTGAATCCGATCCGGATCCGTACTGCTGTCCCATGCCAGCGGCGCGTAGTAGACGAAGCGGCCCGCATCGTCGAGCGGCACGACGACCCCGTCGATATCCAGCTTCACTCCGGCTTCCGTTTGCCCCACGATCAGCACTTTGCCGGTCGTGTCTACCGTGCCGTTCAGCGAGATCGGCGCGCCGGTCTCATCATCGCCGCCGGATGCGATGAGCAGCGGCGCCGTGCGATCGATCGACAGCAAGCCATACGCGACGCTGCGATCGCCGCGATCGTTCAGCGCTTCGATGCGCACATTGTACGCCCGTTCCGGCAATTCGCTTGCTCCCAGCAAATCATTCAGCGCGAATGAAGAAGTGCCGTTCGCCGATACTGCCACGCTGTCGAAACTTTGATCGTCGATCGTCAAGGTCAACATAGCCGCCTGATCCGACGCCACTTCAAGCGTCGCCTGATTGGCCGCTGTCGACAGCAGCGTTTGCTCACTGCCGTCATACGCATTGAAAGTGCGAGCGGCTGTCGGCGATGCTCCCGCATCGAGCGATAGCGTCAGTTGGGCTGGCTGCGGCGTTGGCAGCGCCACGCCAACAGACTCGGACAGCAGACTCGCCGTCGCCCGTCCGTCCCGCTGGCCGATTGCCGAGACCGCAATCGTGTAGTCGCCGCCGATCGCAAGGCCGGAGACGACCGCTTGCTGGGTGCCCCCCGCCTGCGAATCGATATCCATTATTGGCGTTGCAGGCGCGGCGCCCGCGCCTTCGCCGACCCAAATCCGGTATCGTTCCACTGAGCCGGATACGGAAGCCCATTGCAGCGTCACTTCGCCGTTGCCCGTGGACAGCACCTCAGGCAGGGCAGGAGTTGGAAGCATATAAGACGACTTGACTTCCACCGTACCTTCCGCGATCGCGAATGCCGGCGTTCCGTCCGCGCTTGTTGCCACGACTGCCAAATAGTAAGTGCCGGGAATCGTCAAGGCCGGAATATCGATGACGGTGTTGCCCGAAGCCGCCAACCCCTCCGCCAGCACCTCGCCGGAATAAGCATCCCGATTGTCCGTCAGCACGAGCGTTACCTCGGTGTCGGCAGCGGCGTTTTCCGTTGACCATGTCACCCGAATGCGATTATCCGCTCCGGCAACCAGCGCCGTATCAGCCTGAACGGTCGGCAGCGGAATCAGCTTCTGAATTTGCAGATCGACCTTCTTGGCATTCTGCACCGTCCACTTGCCTGCCGGCGCATCCAGCAGCGATACGTACAGCATATCCCGTCCGTCCTGCGCCGGATTCGGCGTCTGAACCTGAGTCTGATCCAGCGGGTCGCCGCCTGTTGCCGGGCCAGGCATCCGGTCTGCAGCCGGCTGCAGGTAGGCGTTGCCGCCCGGGTCTGCGAAATTCAGCGTATACGGCTTGCCGTCAGGCGCAAGGATGATTGTATCGGCATTGCCGCCGCTGACGGACAGCATGTAGTCGCCTCTCTCCGCCAGTTCGAATTTTTTGGAATAGCGGCCTTCGTCAAGCAGCGGCTTGATCGATTTGAATTTCCTGCTTGTCTTGTAGGCGATAACACTCGTATAGCTGCTGCTTACCGCCTTCCACTGGCCCTTGAGCTCGGTATCGCTCAGCCAGAAGGTCATTTTCTGCTGCGCTTCGTCGAAAGCGACGTTCATGCCGCTCTTGTTCGGATCGGGCTGAAGGCTGTAGGCGTTGCCGTCCGGCATGTACAGCTTCGTGTTCGCATTCGCTCCGTATACTTCGACGATGGCCTGACCGTTGTCGATACGGCTCATTTCGAAGACGGTTGGATAAGCGCCTTGCTGTATCCATTGCTGCAGCTCTGCTGTCGTCGTTTGCGCAGGCACCCGGTTGATCTCCACTTCCGGGCTTAAGTCCGCGCCGATCAGCCAAGTTCCTGTTTCGACTGCATTCAGCAGGATTTGACGGTTGTCATGTGCATCGAGAAAAGCATTCCAATCGGGCTGAACATTCGACGTTTGCAATTTGTAAGGCCGTCCATCCGGTTTATAAAGGATGACTTCGCCCGGCACGGACTGCACGGACATGGCATAAGCGCCGCGCTCCTCGACAATCAGAGCGGTAACCGGACGATCCGGCGTTTGCAGCCATACGTCGGTCAATTGCCCGAGCGTCAGCGACGGGTTCGCGAACAGCAATTCATGAACGCCGATCCGGCTGCTGCCGTTCGTGGCAATCTGCCAGTTTCCTTCAGACAGCGTCGCACGGAGGAATGTCGTATCCGAATCCGCATCGTAAGCGACGCCCGCCTTCACCGGATACATCGTATCCGGCTTGGCCGCAGAAGCGGCCGACAGCACGGCCGATCGCTGATCGCCAGTCAGCGCAATCAACGCTTCGTGGGCACGTTCCGCTTTGAAGCTGTAAGTCGTTAGCCCGCTCGACGCGTTCACCTGCGCAGACATCGACGGCGTTCGATCGACTGAAGTCAATTGTCCGTCGACGATTCGCGCGTTAACGGCGATCTCTGCCGAATATTCCGGCTGGAATGCAAGGCCGACCGGTGTCAGCTCGTACACTTTTATGAGCTCCCCGGTTGCCGCTGCCAGGTTGTTGGCCAAATTAAACTGCTTGAAGTCAAAGGACTTCATCCAGTCATCGGCGGATGCGATGGAGAAGGCTGACGGATCGAAATTCGCCTTCGGTTCGTCAACCGCCGCAATGTTGCCGGGCAATCCGGTGTTCGGCAGGAACAGGAAGATTTCCTCCAGCACATCGCCCAGAGGCGCGGTCTTTTCGAAGAAGTCGTTGACGTTGTTGATGAAATCGAGCCCTTTTTCCCACCATGATTTCTTCGGGGGTTCGGCTTCCACTTCGAAAAGAATCGTATTGTTGCTGAACGTATACGACACTCTCGCTGCAATGCCGTTGTGCTTGAGCATGCCGATCATCTGTTTCTCGTTCACGCTCAGCACGACATCGCGAACAGTCGCTCCGCCAATGCGCGGGATGCCCTTGGGCACATAGACGGTCGCCTTGACCGCGCCGTTATAGCCCTTCCCGTTGAAGGAATAAGCGCCTATAACCCCTTTAATAACATCGAACGCATTAATATTGCCTTGCGCCAGAAAGCCTTGCGTGGAGAAGCCCTTCAATCCGGCCTTTGCCGGATCGACGACGGCCTGCAGGTTCATCTTGTTGATCGCCAGCCAGTAATAATAGGCAATGCCGCCGGCTTCAAAGCCGTATGGCGTCAGGCTGACATCGATCGAATCCGTCCCCAGCAAGTTGAACTTGTAAGCAACCGTCGGATGCTTAAGCTGCGGCACAATGACGTCGGCCACGGAGCCGGTCACGCTGATTCGCTGGGGAATCTGCGTCTTCCCTGCCAAGTTGTCCGCACTGCCGAACAAATAGTTGACCTGAAGGCCCGTAGAAGCCAGTTTCTTCTTGTCGAACATGCCAAAGTTGATGCCGTCAAGACGTCCCTGCTTGATCTTCATCTGCATATCGAAGCTGATATTGGTGCCAGGCAAGCTGCCCTTGCCATTCACTCCGACATAGGGGATGCGGCTGTCGATAGCGAACTCGGTGTCTTTGACATCGATTGGACCGGCTTTAAACGGCTTGTTCATCGTATAAGTGCCGGTCAGATCGAAGCGATTGCGACGGAACTGCAACTTATCCACCGGAATGGTGCTGGAAATTTTCTGACTGCCGACACTTATCCCGAGCTCCAGCAAGCCGGTCAGATCGAGCCCGCCATTCACAAATGTAAGCTTGCTGATCTTCACCGGCATATTCAAACGCAGGAAATCGGCCGTTGCTCCGCCGGTCGTCTCAAACGAGAACTGATCGGAAGTAAACGTGAACGGGCCGTCATGCAGCGTGTAAGAAGCATTCGCGCCATCGGTGCCGCCGGTGACAAACAGCCGGCCGTTGCCGGTAATGACCGTGCGGGACGGACCGGACTGGTCCACGACAAGACTGCTGCCCTTGAACAGGATGGTCTCGTTGATCGTGACGACCTCTGTCGTATCGGTCAGCCTGTATACGCCCGGATTCGTAGGATCTTCGGTGAAAGTCCCTTGCAGCGTCAGCTTATTCAAGCTGTTCGCGTCCGAAGTGCTGGCTACGTTCACCTGGGGGAAGTTGCGCGGCTTGTAGAAATCCGCATTGATCAACTTCAGACCGTCGGTGAATTCCTCCTCGTCCAGATTGCCAAATACGAAATCCTCGAAATAATTGTGCTCAAGATGCACCTCATAATTGCCTGGGGGCAGTTGTTCATCCCAGGTCAGTTCCAATTGCCGGGCATCGATAACATTGACATCCAGCGGATAGACGGCGCCATCCTTGTCCTTCAAATAATAATCGATGCCGTCTTGCGGCTTGCGCAACAGGTTGGTGACGCTCTCCCCGAAAGCCACGATCCGCTTTTTATCCTGTACATGCAACACGGACGGCCCAACGCGATCAAAGCTGATGTGCGGCGGCAGCACGCTCGGATCGTTTTCTAAAATAAACTGCTTGACCTCGGTGCGGGCGGTGCCGATTTCATTGGTTGCAAATGCGCGCACCTCATACTTCTGCTGCCATTTGAGGCCCGATAGCGTAATGTTGAAAGAGCCGGTCGCTTGCGGATTAGCCCCGTCAACCGTTTCAACCGTCCATTCCTCTTGCGAAGGCCCTTCCGTGTAAGGGCGATATTCGATGCCGCGCGAAGTGACCGGCTTGCCGCCGAGCGAGTAGACGCTGGCCACCACGCTGACCGTGTCGTTGACATGGTTTGGATCCAATTCGATGTACGGGTCGTCTGTCCACTCCACGCCCGGCTCGGACGGCGGCGTGTAGCCGTACACCCAGGTCTCGCCCATCGTCATGGCAGGAAGCGACGGTGTCGTGGGGTCTCCGTGTATGAACAAATAATCGCGATGACCGCCGAACATGATAAAGTTGGTGCCATCGAACGCCATGCTCGCATAGCTGAGCGGAAAGGGGACTTTATTTGGCCAAAGCTGAACCTTGCCCGGGTATGCGCTATCGTCAACATAGGCGTCATGCTCTGATCCCTGTTGAGAAATTCTCTCCCATTCTCCATTCTTCCAGCCATAAACCAAACTGCCTCTCATATTCGGATACATTCCTGAGGGCAGCTTTAAACCCGGCACCAGCACCGCGTTCGAGTGCACATAATCGCGTTCTCCGCTGACGAACACGACTCGGCGCCCGTCATAGGCCATCGCCTGCCCCCAACGATCGTAAGATTCCGGGCCCGGGGCGGAGCTCCAAGCCTTATTCGCGCCATCCCAACTCCACCAGCCGGCTGAGCCGACGAGATGGGTAATCGTATTGACCGTGCCGGTGCCGCCAGCGGTGTAATCCGCCGTGATCGTTCCCGTTATGCCGCCGTACAGCACAGCCGTCTGCCCGCCGGCGAACGTCATCCGCCCGTCGTACACGGCAGGCGGAGACTCGACCGGCGCAGCTTCCGTCCATTTGGAGCCATCCCATAACCACGTATCTCCAAGCGCTGTCTTCTTCCCTCCGACAAGCGAATAACCGCCGAACAGCACCAATTGAAAGCCGTCGTAAGCGATCTGCGCGCCGGCGCGTGCCGAAGGCGAATTCGCAAGCCCGGTGACTTGCGTCCATGCGCCCGCATGCCCGTCCCACAACCAGGTGTCGCCCTTCACACTGCCGTTATTCTCGGCTCCGCCGAACAACAAGACACGCTCCGACGCAGGGTCGTACGCCATCGCCGCATGACTGCGTGCGGACGGCTTCGCGCCCGGCGTCGTCTCTACCAGCCAGCTTTTCTCGAAGCCGTTCCAGGCCCAGGTGTCAGACAGCGCGCTGCCGCTACTGTCCACGCCGCCGAACAAGACGACACGACGGTTGATTTCATCGTACGCCATCGCGGCCGCTTGCCTGGCGCTCGGCCCAAGATGGCTGTCGATCCTTTCCCAGGTATAATCCGCCAACAGGTCCGATGGCGTATCCGTCTGAACCCCAAATGGCAGCACATTGCCGCCTGATCCGTAGGTACTGTCCACTACCGTGTCAGAAGAGGCCGCGAATCCGTCGCCTTCCCCTTCCGCATAAGCCGGTTGGCCCCATCCGAACAATGCGGGCATTCCCTGCAACAACATGGCAACCACAAGCAGCTTGGCCAATCCCGTCTGCCATCGTTTTCGCACGATCGTTCCTCCTTGGCATAATTCCATTTTTATGTAGTACGACAACAACCGACAGCATTCTTTACCATTTTACATACACTCACTGAACGCAGAATAAACAAGCCACCCCCGCACCCGTTGGAAGGTGGGGATGGCTTGCTCTGAACTTGTCCCAACGACGGAATCTGCTAGCTCATCTGCGCCATGAACGCTTCGATCTTCGGATCCGGACCGATGCCATGATTCTTTCGAAGCAGTTCCTTTATTACGCGATACTGCTTCAACGCTTCTTGCTTGCAGCCCAACTGGCTGTATAATCGAATCGCTGCATAGTGAATATCCTCCCTGGCGTTGTCAAGCGCCAATATCCGGTTGAAATAGGCCAGCGATTCGGTCGGCCGATCCTGTGTCAGGCAGCGTCTGGCCAGCTTCTCCATGACCTCTATGTAATCCCGTTCAGCTTTGTGAGCGATCCCTTCCGACCATTCATACGATTTGCCTGCAAGCAACCTCCCCTCATACAGGGCCTCCGCTTGCCGGAGCAGGTTCTCGTGCGGTTCCGGATAGAGCCGGATCTGCTTCATTAAGGAATCGAATTCATAGAGGTCGCAGAACATCCCGCCGGCATCGACTCGAATCTCTGATTTTCCCGTCTGAATGATTCTGTTCGATTCGTCCTTGTCTATTGTTTTTCGAATATAGTACAGTGTCGAATTCAGGTTCTTCCATGCTTTAACCGGCTCCAGCCCGCTCCACAAGGTTTCGACAACTTCGTCCCGGCTGACGGTTCCTTTGCAAACCAGATAGGCAAACAGCTCCTCTGTCTTCGGACTGCGCAATTTGATCGGTTGAGGCCCCTGGCCCCGAATGCTTATCGTCAATCCGTCGAACAGACGCGTTTCGACGGCAGGAGCGGCATCGTGATCGGTATCCTGGTTCACACTGTTCCATCTGACGATTCTGTCCAACGTTCTGTTCAGACGGGCTGCCGTCACCGGCTTCAACAAATAATCGACCGCCCGCACATCGAAAGCCTGGACGGCATACTCGCTATACCCGGTAACGAACACCAACCGTATGGATTCATCGAGCGCTTGCAATTGGGAGGACAACGTCATCCCGTCGACCTCCGGCATCGAGATGTCCAGGAAGGCGACGTCGACCCGATTCTCTCGAGCGAACGAGTAGGCTTCCTTCGGATCGAGAAAAGTATGGCAAACCCCGATCTCGTCGCTCTCGGCCAATAGCCGATGCAATCGCTGCACAGACAACCCTTCGTCATCTACAATTATCGCTGTCAACAACAGTCTGCCCTCCCGACCGGCTCGACCGCTCTCGTCGGCACCGTGAACGAGACGGTCGTCCCGACGCCTTCAATGCTGTCCAACTGGATGCTCGTCCCATACAGCAGCTTGATTCTCCGGTTAATATTCCACAGACCGACGCCCTTCCTGTCCCGAACCTGATCCGGATCGAGCAATTCCTTGCGCACGTATTCGTTGATGCCTTTGCCGTTATCCGCCACTTCGAACCGAATCCCCGCTCCCGGCAGCTCTTTTGCGGAAATCCGCACTTTTCCTCCGACAAGCCTGGACATCAGCCCGTGCCTGATCGCATTCTCAACCAACGGCTGCAAGCTAAGCGGAGGTATGCGGACATTCCGGTCCGCATCGATTTCATACTCCACCTGGAGCCGCCCGCCGAAGCGCGCCTGCTCGATGCGGACATAGGCTTCAACGAGCTCCAACTCATGGCTCAGCGGCACCAGCGCGTCGAGCTGCTTAAAATCGAAGCTGCTTCGCAAATACTCCGACAGACTGAGCGTCAATTCCTCCGCCTTATGAGGCGCATTGATGCATAAAGTGGCAATGGCATTCAAGGCATTGTACAGAAAATGCGGCTTGATCTGCGAACGCAAAAAGGCGATTTCCGCATTCGCGGCGTCTCTGACCGAAGTTTTCAGCCGGGTCAGGCTGCGTACACGCGCCAACAGCTCTTCCGCCTCGAACGGTTTGCCGACGAAATCATTGGCGCCGAGCTCCATCGCCTGCTTCACGTCCGACGTCCGGTTCCTCGCAGTGAGCATCAAGACCGGCAGCTCGAATGGAGTGAATCGTCCTCTGATCTTCTCCAGCGTCTCGAACCCGGACATGCCCGGCATCATGATGTCCAGAATAACCAGATCGTAGCCCGGATTGCGCTCCAGTTCGTCGAGCGCCGCTTGCCCCCGATTGACGGCAACGATCGGATGCCCTTCCAGCTTGAACAAATTGATCATGGATTGCAGGTTCGCGTAATCGTCGTCAACGACCAGAATCGGCTCATTGCCGCCCTCTGCGACGCGAAGCGGATACACGGCCGATACGCGGGCAGGCGCGGAGCCGTCAGGCAGCGGCGGGTTGCCGTCAAGCGCCTGATGCGGAAAATCGGGCTTGACGACGGCAGGCAGGACGCCTTCCTTGCGGGGCAGCGTGAATGTAAATACCGATCCGCCGCCCGATACGGCTTCCACCGCGATCTCTCCGCCGTGAAGCTCCACCAACCGTTTGGTAATGCTGAGTCCAAGACCGGTGCCCTCGTAATTCCGGGTGTCCGACGCATCCGCTTGCTCGAAAGCTTGGAAGATCTGCTGCTGCATGTCTTGCTCGATCCCGATCCCCGTATCCCGGACGATAATGCTCATCTTGTCCGGCGTAAGGCTGGCATCAATTTCAATCGCGCCGCGTTCGGTGAACTTAATCGCGTTTCCGACCAAATTGTGCAAAATTTGTATCAACCGATTGCCGTCCGCATAAGCAGCAGGAAAGTCGACCGGGATGGCGTTGACCAGCTCGATCGGCTTGCCTCCTAACAAGAATTCATGCATGCGCAGTACGGAATCGGCGGTTTCTCTCAGATTGACGCTGCCCGGATGCAGCACGATGTCCCCGTGCTTCAGCTTGGCGTAGTCGAGCAACTCGTTAACCATATGGCTGAGCCTTCTGCCGCTGCCCATAATGATGGACAAGTTATGCGCTTGTCGTGCCGTGACCGGCCCCTCTACCCCTCTAATCAACGTATCCGTAATACTGACGATCGCATTGAGCGGCGTCTTCAACTCATGCGACGTGGTGGAAAGGAAATCGTCCTTGATCTTGTCAACCGCAATCAGCTGGTTCTTCATCTCTTCTACCGTTCGATAAGCTTCGAAGAACCGAAGGACAACATAAAAGACCATGATGACGTTGAAGATGAACAAGTAGACGTTCGCGATTATAAAGTTTTCTTTGATGGACGTGGCGAACAGCAAAATGTCCAGAGAGTACAGATTGATCGTCAGAATGGCCATAAACAGCAGCAAATCTTTGAGTCGATGGTTCGGCGGACCTTTGATATACAGAGCGATGCTTTTCACCAACAGCCATATCAGCATGATCTCGTATAGAGGAATCACGTAGAGCTGAAACGTCGTATATCCCCGAATGGGCGAAGCCGCCACCAGAATGGCGAATCCGACGAGAATCGCCGTAAGCGCCTGCAGCAACCGCACCGGAATGATCTTGGGTTGCAGTGTATAGAATAGCCACGACGCCGCAATCAGGCAGACCATTGAAATGATATCTTTCGCCCTGTAGACGACATCGAATGGCATGTCGGGCAATATCCGCAGCAAGGAACGTTCGCCCATTAATCCGTGGTACGCAATATACAACAAGCAAATCGCCGCAAATCCGAGCAAGCTGTAATCCTTGACGCGATATAGCGCCGCAGTCGCAAAGCAGATCAGGTAGATGAGCGCCAGGACGCCCAAAACGGCCAGCATGCTGAATTCGCTCGTCATGCTTCCCTGCTGATATGCGATTAAGGCAGTTTGTTCTCCAAAATACAAGGATGCGGGTATTCCTGCGTTGAAGTAATCAAAGTTCGCAACCTGAATGATGATTTCGACGTCCCCTTGCTGCACCGGGAACAGTCCGAGCTGCGGCACATTGCCTGGCTTGTAATTCACTGCGCTGTCGGCGGGAGCGCCGTCTTCGAGCAGCCGGAGACCATTCACATAAACTACGCTGGAAAAGCGAATATTTTTCTTTTCCAACGCAAATACACCGCCCACTGGCACATGCTTAAGCAGCATCCGGTAGGTGGCGAAGCCGTGGGCAGGCAATAGCTGTCCGTCCACGACTTTCCCGTTCCATCTCGCGGGCACTTTCATGTAGGCGGTGTTTAATAGATTTCGTTCGTTATTCTGAAAGTCGGCCGGGGTCAGCAAACGCTGCCAGTAAAATTCCCATTCTCCGTCAAGCTTGATTCTCGGTTGCCGCGTATAATCCCAAGCTGCCAAGTCCATGATGCCTTTGCGAACTTGAAGGTTGTTCTCTTGCTGTATGTGGGTCAGGAGCATCGACAATGGGATAAGCGATGAAAAGATCAACAGGATGAGACCGATGAGCATGGATCTCTTAAGCAAGATGTTCACCTTCAGTAATTTGAACCATACTTGTCACATATTCGACACGATCCGCCTGATCCCTGCTCACCGATTCATTTTTGCATGTTCGAACGAGCATCCTCCACGCTTTCCGCCAGCATGGCCGCATACGCTTCCGCCCCCGTCCGGGTCGGATGAACGCCATCCTTGCCGAAATATTCGTCCTTTCCGGCGCTAAGCGCGTACCAGTCAACGAGGGTCACATTGTCGTAAGCGGATGCCGCTGCCTTCAGCTTATCATTGACGCTGTCCTGCCACTTCTTCGGCACGCGGGTCGTGACCATGAGAATGCTCCGATCTTTGCCCAGCAGTTCGAGCAGATAAGTCAGGCTCTTGTCGGAGAAAGTCCCGTTCGTCCCCAATTCGACAATCACGATATCCCCCAGCTTCCCGGCCTTATCTAGGGCTTCGACCGTATCGTCCGCATGCGACAGCTGTCTGCCGATTTTGCCGTCCATGACTGCGCCGGGCAGCCGCTTCTCCAGGTAGGACTCCACGGCAAGAAGGACAGAATCGCCGATAATCGTTACCCCTTTGCCGGAGACGGGTTCCACTTTCGCTTCGCCTTCCGCGTCCGCCTTATCTTCGCCTTTCTCAATCGTATTCGCGCGGCCGTTTCCGTTGCCGGTCGTCTCTGTTTGCGCTTCTTGATTCGAGTCGCTGCTGCGCGGACCTTGGCCGGCATCATTCACGTTCTTCTCTGCCGTCCCGTTGCCATGGGAAGCTGCCGAATTTCCCCCTTCGATAGCATCGTCCGGCTTCCAGCCGACGGTCTGACTGTCCAACGGTACAGGCCCCGGCTTGAGAGCGGGCAGGACAATCGATATCGCAACAGGAACCTTGGGCTTGGAGACATCCGGCTCTTGCTTGGCCGCAACTACGCTTGCCGAATCCGTCAGCCCCGCCCCGCCGCACGAGACGCACATCGCCAGCGCAAGTCCCGTCGTCAACAAGGCAACAGCCGGCTTTCTCTTCCTTTCCTTGCTCATGTCCGCCCCGCGGCTCGCTGCCTGACTGTCTCGCCGCTTGCCGCCGCGCAAGATCGGCTCCTCCACCAGCTTCCACGACAGCGCGGCAAGCACGAAGCTGGCCGCAACTTGCAGCAAAGCCCGCGTCAGGTGGAATTCGCCTGTATTCACGACCGGATTCGTCAGCACAATGACCGGATAGTGCCATAAATACAGGCCGTACGAACGGGCGCCGATCCAGCGCAAGGACTTCGCGGACAGCATGCGCGCCAGTCGGCTTGCCGGATGCGCGAGCACCGCGACGACGATCGCCGTCAACACCGAGAGCAATGCGAGCCCGCCGCGGTACACAAACGGGTCGTATTCGCTCACTTGAACGACCATATAAAGAATCGCTGCCAACGCACCTGCGCCGATCGCGTCGAGTACGACTCTCCTTCCCTGCGGCAAGGCGGCGGCAAGCTTGCGGCTCGGCCAGACGACCGCGAGCGCCGCGCCGATCAGCAGGCCGAACACGCGCGTGTCGCTGCCGTAGTAGACGCGGCTCGGATCGGCGCCCGGCGAATACAGAAGTGCCATGAGCAGCGCCGAGGCGGCTGCACCCGCCAGCATCCATGCCGCCGCCCCGCCTCTGCGGGGGACGAATCGCAGCAGCACGAGCAGCGCGATCGGCCAGACCAGGTAGAATTGCTCTTCTACCGCAAGCGACCAATAATGACCGAAGGGCGAGGGCGGTCCGAAGCTTTCAAAATACGAGACTTGATGGTAAATCAGCCACCAATTATTCACATATGCAGCTGCCGATCCGATATCCCCGGCCAGGTCCCCGAGTCGCGACGGATCGACGATCGCCAGCCAAGCAGATACCGCCGCCGTCGTAAGGAACATTGCCGGCAGCAGCCTGCGGGCTCTGCGCAGCCAGAACGTCTTCAGATCGAGCCTGCGCTCCTGCTGCCACCTGGCGATCAATTGATCCGTGATCAGGTAGCCGGACAGGACGAAGAACACGCCGACGCCCAGAAACCCTCCCGGCAATTCGTGCAGATCGAGATGGTAGGCGATCACCGCCAATACCGACAGCGCCCTCAGGCCGTCGATGCCCGGCATGTAACGATTTTTCCCTTGCGTGTTCGCGTTTGTAGTCATGCCAGCGGACTCCTTCTTTGTTGTGAATGCGCTTACACCAACATTTCCTGTCAAATAGGCCGTTCGGGCTTGTCGGGGCTGAAACGTCCGCTGACTTGCAGATATCGGGGTGATATCGGGGGCAGTGGCTGTTCGTTATAAGCTTATGCATAATAGACGGAACATAGGCCGATAAGGTTCACGGTTTGGGACAAGTTTCAACAAAAAAAACGTCCGGTAAGAAGCCTTTGCGTCGATGTGTTCAGGCAGCGAGAAAATTATACGACAACATGCCCTGGCAGAGCTGTGTCCTTCCGTTGTACAAGGAGAACACGCCCGAATCGGGCGTGCTCTCGTCAAACATTCCATTCCTGCAACCATAATCTAAAGCCCCAGCTTGTGTCCCTTCTCCAGACGCACGATCTGCTGCTCGCCCTCGTCCGCCAGTTGACGGAACTGCTCGATCGTCTCGCGCATCTTGGGCAAAGCCTCCTGCTTGTAGGCACTGATGGAATCCAGTGCCGAAAGCACGTCGGTGAACGCCTGCTTCATCGTATCGACCGAGATGCTCGATTCCAGCGCCTGCTTGTGGATCTCGGCGCCTTGCTCTTTCAGCATTTTCGAAGTGCCGGCAATCAGTTCGTTGGTCGTCTGGTTAAGCAGCTCGATCTTCTTCAGCACGATCTTCTGGTTGTAGAGCGCGCTCGCGACCGTCACCGCCACTTTAAGCGCCGAGATCGTCACGTTCTTCGCTCGGTCCACTCCGCGGATCAGTTCCTTGTTGTTGCGCATGACGACTTCCATCGCCATGATGCCCTGCTGGTTCACGACGATCATCTGCTGCAAGTCCATCACCCGCTGACGGAGCGGAAACAGCACTTCCTCCGTGATGAAGCGAATTTTGTCTTCCGCTTCGCCGCGCGCCTTGGCCGCCGCAATTTGCGTCTCGATGGACCCGTCCATCAGCGTGCCCAGCTCGATTTCCTTCTGCAGTTTCTTCGTCAGGTCGCGCAATGTTTGCTGCTCGATTTCGAGTGTCGTATTGTCGTTCTTGAGCGTCGTCTTTCCCTTGTCCAGCGAGACGACGATGTCGCCGATGACTGCATCCGCCTTCTGAAACCGTAGAAAGTAAGCACGCAGCGGGTTGAACAGCTTGCCGAGAAAGCCGCGCTTGGCGAAATCGATCGCGCTCGGGTCCAGGTCCTTAAGCTGCGTATGCAGCTCGGCCAGCCCTTTGGCCACTTGCCCGCCTTCATCCCCCGTCTTGGACAGATTGCCGACCGACACCTGCAGCAGGTTGTTCTTGCCCGACGACGATTTCATCGTATCCATGCCGAACGTATCGATCGATTGCAGAATTTCCTTGCGCTTCTCCAGCGACTCGATGTCCAGGTCCATGATCGTCTGCACGTTGGCGTCCGCGAGCGCCTTCAGCTCCGCAACTTCCGCGGGAACCGGCTTGACCTCTTCTTCGATCGCTGCTTTGATTTCTTCCGGTTTCACTACTTCCATGGAAAATGACATCCTTCATCCGCCTCCTGATTGGTTCGTGCTTAGTGCGACCGCATTTACATCTGAACGTTGAACAGGTTGCCGATCTTGTACACCACGTCGTCCGAATCCGCGTTGATGCTGGCCGCTTCGTTGATGCTGGAGATGCTCTGCAGCGCCTTGATATTCGCATTGTAGCCGATTGTATAGATCGGTACTTTATAGGTCTGGATAATGCTCTTGATGTCATCCAAAGAATGGCCTTCATTCGTCTCCCCGTCGCTCAGGACGAAGATCAGCGGCTTCACGTCCGGACGAACGGCGATCTCGTCTTCGAGCATCTTGAGCGCGACCGCGATGCCGTCGAACGTCGCGGTGCCGCCGGCCGCTTGCAAGCTCTCTACCGCACCGACGAACATCGACTGCTGGTTCGTGTCGAACTTGCCGATCGGCAGTTGAATCGACACATCGCTCGAGTAAGAGACAAGGCCGATGCTGTTGTCTTTGCCGAGAAACTTCTGTCCGCTAAGGAGCGATTCCTTCAGCCGGTTCAGCCGCTCGCCCGCCATGCTGCCGGATACGTCAGCGACGAACACGGCCGCGATCGGCTTGCTGCCGTTCTTCTTCTCCTTCCACACCTTCTGGGCGGCGATCAGCGTGCTGCCGTCAACCTCAGGCAGCTCCGACTGGTAATCGTCCAACCCGTTGAAGCCTTTCTCCTTCGCGGCTTGCTGGTATTTGTCCTGGGAGACGAACTCCGCGAACTTCTTGATGATGTCCAGCTTCTCCTGCGGGACATCGCCCAGCGCATACAACGGGCTGTCATGCCGGACGCCGAACGGCGTGAATTCATAGCCGCTCTTCAGATCCGAAGCGTTGACGAGCGATTGATATTCCAGCACGAACCCGTCCAGCGCGCCCGATTTGGCGGCATCGCGCATCTGCAGCGTCGTCGAAGCGATGAACGGGACGTTGGCCTGGAATTTCTCGAAACCTTGGACGGCGGTCTCGCCGAGCACATTCGAGCTGTCGAACGTGGTTAAGGCCGTGATCAGGAAATTGAGTCCTGTCGAGCTTGCGAACGGATCCGTGTAGCCCATCGCGAACTCATTATTCGCGATCGCATCCGTCACTGTTTTGACATTCACCGAACCGTACTTCTCCACCAGCTCGTCGTGTTTCTTTTTGGAAATGACGATCCCCGGCACGTTGCCGGCAAGCCGCTTGGCCACCAATTGCGTCTTGACGCCGCCCGCCTCGACCATCTTGCCCCATAGCTCATTGGACGGCGTGTAGGCGTCCGGAATGTATTTGCCGGAACGAATGTAGTCATACGCAGTGCCTGAAGCGATGTTGCGGATTTTGACGGAGGCGACCTGTCCGCCGACTTCGATGTTCGCCTGATTGAACGCCGCCGCGACTTCCGTCAGCCAGCCGTCCACACCGGTGCCCGATTTCTCCGTCGACGAGAATATTTCCACGTAATGATTCGTCGTATTGTCAACCGTGACCGGGAACTTGTCGATGTCCGGCAGCGAGCCCGCTATGTCGACCGGGTTCAAGTCAATTTGGCCCTTGATCGGTTCCTCGGTCGTGACCGAGATTTTCTTGTACACCTTGCCGAGCTGCTTGGCCGCATCTTCCACGGAAACTTGCTTGTCGGATTTCCCCAAATTCGAAGTCAGATCGACGCCGTAATAGACGATCCCGAACACCACGGCCACCAGGATGATGGATATGAGGAAAAACTTTCCTTTACCTGACATACTGTGCACCTCTATTGCTTATAGTATTTGGTCTGCCTAATTAACGAGTCTATTTCTTGCATGCACGGCATATGCTCGATCGCATCCGGATCCATGCTGTCCAGACGGGATATTTCCAGCAGCAGTTGATCGAGCTTGAGCAAAATCTCCTCATTCGTGCCGACAGAGCCGTGAACGAACGCCAGAAACTCGTTGTACATATCGATCTTCTGCTGCATAATCTCCTGCTTGAACGGCGTCGCCTTGCGCCGCATGACCCGATCAAAGTCCGCTTCGTCGAATACGTTCAGCCGATTCAACACGCTGCGCAAGTTAAGGTAGAAGAGGCGCTCCACTTCTTCTATAGTGGACACGAACTTCTTGAAGCTCATCTCGCCCGGATCGAATCGCTGGTGGAGCACTTCCATGAGCGTAGCTTTCTTCTTGTCGATGCGGTCAAGCTGCTCGAGCGCGATCCGGATATCCCCTTCCAGCGCCTTGACTCTGCGGAATCGCAATAATGCCGCCTCGTAATCTTCCCGCGTCCGAATCTCCTTGACCGGCACGGCGGCAGGCCTCGCGGACAAGATAGAATAGCAGCCAAAGATCAGGACGAGCGCGCTCGCGAACAGCAAGGTGATGCCGACAGCCGTATCGAATGCGCTGCCGCCGATGGCGATCCCGATGAATCCGGGCGATAGCACCAGGATGTTGACGATGGCTACGCCGATGAGCAACGCGAATAATTTCATGGTTTTAGCGGAAGACACCGCGACACCCCCTTGACACTTATAAGAAAATACGTGAATGAATCGAAAAAGTGGCAACAAATTTGGCGGAACTTGTCTCATAAGAGAATTCGACAGATTCGGCTGATATCCTCTTGATGTGATTAGTTCGAATTCCCGAAATCTCGGATGAAAGCCTCGATATCCTTACTCTTAACCCTCTGGCCGCAACAAAACTTATACTTTTTCCCGCTATCGCATGGGCATGGCGCATACGCATCCGTTAATTTCAAGCTGTTCATCAAGACGTAGGTAAACTCACCCAGTTCCTCTGGCCGGCCGACTTTAGTCTCCACAGGAATGCCAAATTTCAAACCGATCATCGATATGCTCTTCGCCCGCTCTTCCGAAGCCGCCTGTACCTGGATTGCTCTGTGTTTCCCCTGTTGACGATCAGTCTTATTCATCGCCTGTTCCTGGATTGGAATTTCGTCTTTCTTATGATGCATGTACATCTCGGCCAGAGGGTAGAAGCTTTCGATTTCATTCGGGTCGAGCTCCATATCGAGCATTCGCAGCGTGCGATTCTCTTGATCCGCAGCCACTTCCCTCTGCGTTGCCCGCAATGTCATCTCATCCTGAGAAGGTATTAACGGGATTGAATTGTCGTGCAAATGCATATCACAAAGGTGCCGCAAGCCATTCGCCAGCAACTCCCTTAGCTGTATCGCTTCCATTCGATCGTAATTAGAAGCATGTACAAGCGTCATTCTCGAATGGTACGCCGCCTCTTCCAATGCCTTCGTTTGAAACAACAATATACCTATGGAGAAGTGCGATTCCACTTGCGCAGGGTCGATTTGAAGCGACTTCTCATATGCTGCTATCGCCAGTTCAGGTCTGCCGCCTTGATAATAGAGATTACCCAATCGATTCCAGCGATAGGCGTCCCCGTCATCCTTCATTAATATGGACAAGTATTGATCTTCCGCATCCGATGTCCAACGCGGAGTAGACCCGTCGTAGAGTCTTATTAATCCCGCGGAAACTCGCGGATTTTCGCGATGCGACTCCGATAACACCATGGCCATTATTTTAAAGATGGCAAATTTATCGTGGAATTCCCACTTGCCCGCTCCGTTGCAATGCTTGCATCGAAAATACCCCGTTGCCTGTATATTCTCCAGCGCACTTTCGTAATTCGGTTTATCGGCGGACATGGTAGGATCCACATTTTCTATATTGTAAACAATCAATCCCAAATCGTATTTCCCTCTATGGCCGCAATGCCCACAGATCAGATCGTATGGGTTAGTCGCTCGACCTTCGATCAGGACGCGGCGTTTCTTCTCCATTAATTGAACATACTTGCCCGGAAGCATCGAAACATCCGGATTGTCCGGAATATCGGACAGCGGTTGCCCGGTCAATGCTGCGATCAACCTCGGGTTTACTTCATACTGCGCAGTTGCCATTCTCAATATGTTCCTCTCCATTTTTAATCGGCGATACAGATGAATATCGGCAATAGCATTGCTCGCGCTTGTCGATATTGCTGAGTACGAGAAATCGCAAGCTTCAACAAGTCTGTCAGGAAACACCCGTTCTGAAACTTCGACGCGAAAGCCGTCGCTTCCTGCCTGTTCAGCAAAAAAGCCTTTTCCTCCACAACTGGCATCCATTATGAATGATTATTGCTGCTTTCATTTTGACTTGAACTCATTTGACAACCCGATCTCCGTATTGTATTTTACTATTATGTTAATTAACCAAACGGAATATTGGCTGTGAAAGGAGCCCCTCCTTCTCATGATTCCCACCTCCATTCAGACCGCTGACGATAAACACTCAGACAAGCTCGACCTGATCTTCGGCGCGCTGGCCGATCCGACACGGCGAGCGATTCTGTCCCGCTTAAGCCGGGGCGAGGCGACCGTGAACGAATTGGCGGCTCCGTTCGACTTGAGCCTGCCTGCGATTTCCAAGCACATCAAGGTGCTGGAGAAGGCCGGGCTTATCTCGCGCAAGAAACAAGCCCAGTGGCGCCCCTGCTCCATCGAAGCCAGTACGCTGCAGGAAGCGTTCGACTGGATCGATCACTACCGCCGCATCTGGAACAGCAGCCTGGACGGTTTGGACGCCTACTTGCACAGGCAGGCGGATGAACCTTTAAGCGACAAGAAAGGAGCGCGGGCATGAATATCGCACAGCGAACCCATGTGAACGTCGCAAAACGTGAAGTAACGTTCATCCGCACGTTCGACGCGCCGCAAGAGCGGGTGTTCCGGGCTTTCGCGGAAGCTGACGCCGTCAAGCAATGGTGGATGAGCGAGAGCTGCAGGATCGTCTATTGCACGATCGATTTCCGCCCGGGCGGCGTATGGCACTACTGCCTTATCGATCCCGATGGGCAGGAGCATTGGGCCAAAGCGATCTATCGGGAAATCGTCGAGCCGGAGCGGATCGTCTACGTCGACGGTTCATCCGATGCCGCAGGCAACGAGGTGGCCGGCTTGCCGCCAGGGCTGACGACCGTCACGCTCGACGAGGTGATGGGCATGACGAAGCTGACCGCGCACATCCGATACGCCACGGACGCCGATCTGGCATCGGTAGTCGCCAGAGGCATGCTCGAAGGCTTCCGGTATTCGCTTGATCTGCTGGAGAGAAGCTTGGCAGATGCTTAATTGATAGCAAGCATGGCACATCGGTTCCGAAGTAACATTATTCAAACTCTCTAACCGGGTTTTGTCCGGTTGGAGCGTACATGTGGCACAGCGGCGGTGCTGCAACAGGGTTTTGTCCGGTTGCAGCATATATGTGGCACAGCGGCGGTGCTGCAACCGGGTTTTGTCCGGTTGGAGCATACGTGTGGCACGGCGGCGGTGCTGCAACAGGGTTTTGTCCGGTTGGAGCGTACGTGTGGCACGGCGGCGGTGCTGCAATAGGGTTTTGCCCGGTTGCAGCATACATGTGCACGGCGGCGGTGCTGCAACCGGGTTTTGTCCGGTTGCAGCATATATGTGGCACGGCGGCGGTGCTGCAACAGAGTTTTGCCCGGTTGCAGCATACATGTGGCACGGCGGCGGTGCTGCAACAGGGTTTTGTCCGGTTGGAGCATACATGTGCACGGCGGCGGTGCTGCAACAGGGTTTTGTCCGGTTGGAGCGTACATGTGGCACGGCGGCGGTGCTGCAACAGGGTTTTGCCCGGTTGCAGCATACATGTGGCACGGCGGCGGTGCTGCAACCGGGTTTTGTCCGGTTGGAGCGTACATCTGGCACGGCGGCGGTGCTGCAACAGGGTTTTGCCCGGTTGCAGCATACATGTGGCACGGCGGCGGTGCTGCAACAGGGTTTTGTCCGGTTGCAGCGTACACACACTAATCTAGATTAAAGGAGAGATCGATCCATGAATCATGTTGTAATATCCAAAGACGGCACACGAATCGCCTATGGGCGGAATGGCGAGGGGGTGCCGATCATTCTGGTGGACGGGGCGTTCTGCAGCCGCAGGTTCGGTCCGATGGGCGGGCTGGCGTCGCTCTTGGCGGATCGCGCCGCCGTCTACATCTACGACCGTCGCGGCCGCGGCGACAGCGGCGACAGCGGCGACAGCGGCGATACGGCAACATATGCGATTGATCGCGAAATCGAGGACTTGGCGGCGATCATCGAGGCGGCAGGCGGAGAGGCTCACGTGTTCGGCATGTCGTCCGGCGCGATTCTCGCTCTCCACGCCGCTGCCGCCGGGCTGCCGATCCGCAAGCTCGCGCTGTACGAACCTCCGTATGTACAGAACGAAGCCGGCAATCCGGCAGCGCAGGAAGATCCGGCCGCCCGCATCGCGGAGCTTGCGCAATCCGGTCGGCGCGCGGACGCCGTCGCCTACTTCATGACGAAGATCATGGGCATGCCGGAGATGGCGTTCCAGGGCGTGCGTCAAGCGCCGTCGTTCCCGGGCATGGAAGCTGTCGCGCATACGCTCGCTTACGACGTGACGATCACCCGCGACACATCGCTGGCCGACAAGCTTCCGCACATCCGGCAAGCGACACTCGTCATCGGAGGCGAGAACAGCCCGCCGCCGCTGCGACAGGCTGTCGAATTCATCGCGAGCGCCATATCGCAAGCCGAGTCGCGCCTGCTGTCAGGACAATCGCACGATGTCTCGCTCGATGCATTAGCCCCCGTTTTGCGCGACTTTTTTTCCATTCGAATGCCGCGCTGAATGACCGATCCGGTAAAATCGCCTGTGAACGGTTACGGTACAAGGACAATATTGTCATAAGTGATCTGTGTCACACATTTTCGGGCACGATCCATGTACCTTTAATCTATAGCGATTTTACGAAGGGCGGTAAATCGAATGAGCGAAATCATCAACAACCGAAGTCAGGAGAACTCTTTGCAATCGGAACGCTTGAATCTGTTGAACGAGCTCTTTAACGACCTGTATCGCGGTAAGCCGATCGAGGAAGTCAAGGCCGACTTCCACAAGCGGATCGGCACCGTTGCCGTTGAAGAAATCGCCTACTTATCCAAGCTGCAGCGGGAATTTATCGAAGCGCGGGACCTTCCCAAAGAAGAAATCGAACGTATCTCTTCTGCTCACATGTCCATCATCAAGGGCAATATTCAACAAGCGTCGGAACCGCTGCCCCAGGATGAGCCGGGTCACCCCATTCATACATTCAAGCTGGAAAACAGGGCCGTCGAGAATGTGCTGCTGACAAAGCTCCAGCCGCATATGCAGCAATTTGAGAAGGATGATTCGGCCGACACCGTAAGCAAGCTTATGGAGGATGTCGGGCTGCTGCTCGAGCTCGACAAGCATTATATCCGCAAGGAGCATCTTATATTTCCCTACCTGGAGAAGTGCGGAATCAAAGGCCCTTCCGTCAACATGTGGCGCGTCGACGACTATATTCGCGATTCGCTGAAAGAAGCCAAGCGCGAATTGAGCGATTATGCCGGCAGCGTTGACGGCAAGCACAAGTCGATCATTATGGATAAACTGAACTATGCAGTCGAGCAAATCATCGGAATGATCTACAGAGAGGAAAATATCCTCTTCCCTATGTCATTGAGCAATCTGACCGAAGACGAATGGGTTAAAGTCGCACAGGAGAGCGGCAAGATCGGGTATTGCCTGATCGGGTCCGTCGAAGAGTGGAAGCCGGAGAGGAACGAACTTGACGTCAATGCGATCTCTGACGGTTATATCCAGTTTGAGACCGGCGTGCTGTCTCTTGTGCAGTTGGAGCAAATTTTGAACCACTTGCCCGTTGACATTACTTTCATCGACCATGAAGATGTCGTTCGTTATTTCTCGCACGGCAAAGAGCGTATTTTCCCGAGGACCAAAGCCGTCATCGGACGCACTGTACAAAATTGCCATCCGCCCAAAAGCATTCACATCGTTGAACAATTGCTCAGCGATTTCAAATCAGGCGCCAAGGACGTGGAGGAATTCTGGATCCAAATGCGGGGACAGTTCATCCACATTCGCTACTTTGCCGTACGCAATGAGAACGGAGAATATTTGGGTACGCTTGAATTCACCCAAAACATCGGCCCGATTCAGGCCATCACAGGCGAGAAGCGGATCATGTCGTAAACAGGAGCAAGCCAGGCAAACGCTGTTCTTGGAACGACGAACCATCCGTTGGCAACGCTTGTGAATTCGGGAACGATTAAGCAAGATCAGGCCGACGCTACTCACTTTTTATGAAAAACCGTCAGGGAAGATCGCCCTGACGGTCCTTTTTGACCCGCCGACCGCCGCATCCGCCCATTTGGCGACCACGTCGCCTATTTCCCCCAACCGACCGCCGCATCCGCCATTTTGGCGACCACAGCGACTATTTCACTCGACCGACCGCCGCACCCACTCATTTGGCGACCACAGCGACTATTTCACTCGACCGATCGCCGCATCCACCCATTTGGCGACCACAGCGACTATTTCACTCGACCGACCGCCGCATCCACCCATTTGGCGACCACAGCGACTATTTCACTCGACCGACCGCCGCACCCGCCATTTTGGCGACGACAGCGACTATTTCACTCGACCGACCGCCGCACCCACCCATTTGGCGACCACAGCGCCTATTTCACTCGACCGACCGCCGCATCCACCCATTTGGCGACCACAGCGCCTATTTTCCTCGACCGACCGCCGCATCCACCCATTTGGCGACCACAGCGACTATTTTCCTCGACCGACCGCCGCACCCGCCATTTTGGCGACCACGTCGCTGCTGCATCGCTGATGTAAATGATGCAGGCAGCAACATAATGGCGTGGTGGGCAGGCATGCGGACGTAAATGGTGCGATTGGAAACAAAATGGCGGTGCGGGCGGGCAATCGGATGAATAGGGTACGGTCGTCAACATAATGGAACAGAGTCAAAAGAATAACAGCACCGGCCTGCAAAGGCTGGGCCGTTATGAGAAAGGGTACCTACTAGCTAAGCAAGGTTGTCTGTTCCTCAATCTTATATTTTCTGATTTTGCCTAAGAAAAACCGTCAGAGATCGCCCTGACAGTCCTTTTCAACGGATTGGCGCGGCCAAGGTGGAATTAGTGGCTCTACGTCACAATTTTGGCGGATTGGCGGGGCCGAGGCGGAATTAGTGGCTCTGCGACACAATTTCAGCGGATCGGTGGGGCCAAGGTGGAATTAGTGGCTCTGCGACGCTATTTTGGCGGATTGGCGGATTGGCGGGGCCGAGGCGGAAATAGTGGCTCTGCGACACTATTTTGGCGGATTGGCGGGGCCGAGGCGGAATTTGTGGCTCTGCGACACTATTTTGGCGGATTGGCGGGGCCAAGGTGGAATTAGTGGCTCTACGTCACAATTTCAGCGGATTGGCGGGGCCGAGGCGGAATTAGTGGCTCTACGACACAATTTCAGCGGATTGGCGGGGCCGAGGCGGAATTAGTGGCTCTACGACACAATTTCAGCGGATTGGCGGGGCCGAGGCGGAATTTGTGGCTTTACGACACAATTTCAGCGGATTGGCGGGGCCAAGGTGGAATTAGTGGCTCTGCGACACTATTTTGGCGGATCGGCGGGGTCGGGGCGGAAATAGTGGCTCTGCGACACTATTTTGGCGGATTGGCGGGGCCGAGGCGGAATTTGTGGCTCTGCGACACTATTTTGGCGGATTGGCGGGGCCGAGGCGGGATAAACTTATACTTTCTGATATAAGAAAAACCGTCAGGGAAGATCACCCTGACGGTCCTTTTTGGTTTCGAGGATATCCGAGACCTTGTATTCGTGTCCGTGTATCCCTTTATAATATTCCGGGTACATCTCTCCCCCGCAACGCGCGCATGCGAACTTAGGCGGCACACTAGGATCTCCACCGTCCATTCGGTCGAAATCCTGTACCACTCCTAGCGGGATTAATTCTTCT
>Ga0222429_100398_pt1 | contig 36354 bp, 34 predicted proteins | sample 1B50Ametagenome_FD_182475 | JGI IMG/M metagenome (GOLD analysis project Ga0222429, IMG submission 182475) | Enriched microbial communities from leaf-cutter ant dump, University of Wisconsin, Madison, United States - 1B50A (version 2) | ecosystem: Environmental > Terrestrial > Nest > Insects nest...
GAGATGTCCGAGCCGCCCTGCGTCTGCGCGAACAGCGCGCCGGCCAGCCCCACCAGCGCGTTGGAGACGGCCATGCCCAGCAGCACCATGGCGCCGGTGTTGATGCCCTGCGCGCGCGCCATGCGCGGGTTGGAGCCGGTGGCGCGGATCGCCAGGCCGCGCTCGGTGCTGAAGAACCAGTCCATGCCCAGCTTGGCCGCGACCACGATCACCAGCAGGATCAGCGGGCGCGACCAGTAGTCGTCGAGCCCCGGCGGCTGCAGCAGGGTGAACAGCGTCTCGTCGTTGATCAGCGGCACGTTGGGGCCGCCCATGATGCGTAGGTTGACCGAGTACAGCGCGATCATCATCAGGATGGAGGCGAGCAGGTCCATGATCTTCAGCCGCACGTTGAGCCAGCCGGTGACGATGCCGGCGGCCGCGCCGGCGCCGGCGGCGGCGAGCGTGGCCAGGTACGGGTCGTGGCCGGTGGAGATCAGGATGGCGCAGACCGCGCCGCCCAGCGGAAAGCTGCCGTCCACCGTCAGGTCCGGAAAGCGCAGCAGCCGAAACGAGATGAAGACGCCCAGGGCGACCAGGCTGAAGATCAGGCCGATCTCGACGGCACCCAGCAGGGAAAAGAGGGACATGGGCTGAAGGCGGGCAGGAGGCGTTGAAAAAACAAAGCAGGAGCCATGGCGTCATGGCTCCTGCACGGGCGGCAGCGGCAGCGGCGGCGGCGCGGCGCACCGCGCCGAGCGTTTACTGGATCACTTGCGTGGCGGACTTCACCAGCGCGTCGGACAGTTTCACGCCCTGCTTCTCGGCGGCGCCGGGGTTCACGAACAGTTCCATCTTGGTGCTGATCTCGGGCTTGATGTCGCCGGGCTTCTCGCCCTTGAGGATGCGCACCACCATGCGGCCGGTCTGCTCGCCCAGGTCGCGGTAGTTGATGCCGAAGGCGGCGATGGCGCCGCGCTTGACGCTGTCGGTGTCCGAGGCCACCAGCGGCAGCTTGGCCTCCTGGCCGACCTTGACCAGCGCCTCGTAGGCCGAGACGACGTTGTTGTCGGTGTTGGTGTAGATCACGTCCACCTTGCCCACCAGGCTGCGCGCGGCGCTGCCCACGTCCACCGAGCGCGGCGCGGAGGCCTCGACCAGCGTCATGCCCAGCTTGGGCAGCAGTTCCTTGAGTTCCTTGACGACCACCACCGAGTTGGCCTCACCGGGGTTGTAGACCATGCCCACGCGCTTGGCGCCGGGCACCACCTGCCGGACCAGGTCCATCTGCTTGTCCAGCGCCAGCAGGTCGGACACGCCGGTCACGTTGGTGTGCGAGGGCTCCCAGTTCTTCACCAGCTTGGCAGCCACCGGGTCGGTCACGGCGGAGAACACCACCGGCACGCTCTTGGTGGCCGCGACCACGGCCTGGGCCGACGGCGTGGCGATGGCGACGATGGCGTCGGGCTTGTCGCCGATGAACTTGCGCGCGATCTGGGCGGCCGTGCCGGTGTTGCCCTGGGCGCTCTGGTACTGCCACTTCAGGTTCTTGCCCTCTTCGTAGCCGGCGGCCGCCAGCTGGGCTTTCACGCCGTCACGGATCGAGTCGAGCGCCGGGTGCTCGACGATGGCCGTCACGGCCACGGATTTGCTCTGCGCGTGGGCAGCGGGGGCGAGGGCGGCAACCGCCAGGGCAAAGGCACCGAGCGGTGCCCAGGACAAGCTCTTCATCGAGTTTCATTCTCCAGTTGAACGTGCATTTCCCGTGTCGTGATGCGGGGCCGGCGCAGGCGGCGAACCGCCGCCGCGCGGGGGCAGTGTACCGGCCGGGCAATCGCCTTGCGGCGCGGTGGACGAATCCCTACATGCCCGAATAGTTCGGCCCGCCGCCGCCCTCGGGCGTGACCCAGACGATGTTCTGCGTCGGGTCCTTGATGTCGCAGGTCTTGCAGTGCACGCAGTTCTGCGCGTTGATCTGCAGGCGCTGGGCGCCGCCGCCTTTTTCCTCGTCGGGCACGAACTCGTAGACGCCTGCCGGGCAGAAGCGCGCCTCGGGGCCGGCGTACTTGGCCAGGTTGACGTTGACCGGCACCGACGCGTCCTTGAGCGTCAGGTGCGAGGGCTGGTTCTCGGCGTGGTTGGTGTTGCTGATGAACACGCTGGAGAGGCGGTCGAAGGTCAGCTTGCCGTCGGGCTTGGGGTAGACGATGGGCTTGCACTCGGCCGCGGGCTTCAGGTAGGCGTGGTCCGGCTTGTCGCGGTGCAGCGTCCACGGAATGTGGCCCTTGAGCGCGAACTGCTCGATGCCGTTCATGATCGAGGCCGTGACCAGCCCCTTCTTGAACCAGGACTTGAAGTTGCGCGACTTGTTCAGCTCGGTGTAGAGCCAGCTGGCCTCGAAGGCCTGCGGGAAGGCGCTCAGCTCGTCGTGCTGGCGCCCGGCGGCCAGGGCGTCGAAGGCGGCCTCGGCGGCCAGCATGCCGGTCTTGATGGCGGCGTGGCTGCCCTTGATGCGGCTCACGTTCAAAAAGCCCGCGTCGCAGCCGACCAGCGCGCCGCCCGGGAACACCAGCTTGGGCAGGCTCATCAGGCCGCCGGCGGTAATCGCCCGCGCGCCGTAGCCCAGGCGCTTGGCGGGCTTGATGCCCTTGGACTCGTCGCCCTCCAGGTACCAGCGGATGTTGGGGTGCGTCTTCCAGCGCTGCATTTCCTCGAACGGGCTCAGGTAGGGGTTGGCGTAGTCCAGCCCGGTGATGAAGCCCAGCGAGACCTTGTTGTCCTCCAGGTGGTAGAGGAAGGCGCCGCCGTAGGTGTTGTTGTCCATGGGCCAGCCGGCGGTGTGCAGCACGAAGCCGGGCTGGTGGCGCTGGGGGTCGATCTCCCACAGCTCCTTGACGCCGATGCCGTAGGCCTGCGGGTCGCTGTCGGCGTCGAGCTTGAAGCGCGCGATGAGCTGCTTGCCCAGGTGGCCGCGCGAGCCTTCGGCGAAGATGGTGTACTTGGCGTGCAGCTCCATGCCCAGCTGGAAGTCGCCCGTGGGCTCGCCGTCCTTGCCCACGCCCATGTTGCCGGTGGCCACGCCCTTGACCGAGCCGTCGTCGTTGTACAGCACCTCGGCGGCGGGAAAGCCGGGGAAGATCTCCACGCCCAGGCTTTCGGCCTGCTCGGCCAGCCAGCGCGTGACGTTGCCCAGGCTGACGATGTAGTTGCCGTGGTTCTGGAAGCACTGCGGCAGCAGGAAGTTGGGCGTGCGAAACGACGAGGTCTCGCTCAGGAATACCATGGCGTCGTCGGTCACGGGCTGGTTCAAGGGCGCGCCCTTGGCCTTCCAGTCGGGGATCAGCTCGGTCAGCGCCTTGGGGTCCATGATGGCGCCCGAGAGGATGTGCGCGCCCGGCTCGGAGCCCTTCTCCAGCACCACCACCGATACTTCCTGCCCCTTTTGCTCGGCCAGCTGCTTCAGGCGGATGGCCGTGGACAGGCCGGCGGGGCCGCCGCCGACGACGACCACGTCGTATTCCATGGCCTCGCGCGGGCCGTAGGTGCTCAGGATTTCTTCATTCGTCATGGGTGTCTCTTGTACTGTGCGATAAGAGGCTCAAGCAAAGGCAAAGGCTCAAGCGCCGTGAAGCGTTCGATTGTATTCAGGGTACTTTAAAAAAAACGTACGATCGTTTTATTTTTGCCGCACTTGCGACAGCACAGGGAGACATGGGCCGATGAAGATAGAGATACCCGAAGCCAAGAGGCTGGTGCACGAGATGCACCTGGACGTGCGCTGGGGCGACATGGACGCGATGGGCCACGTCAACAACACCGTGTACTTCCGCTACATGGAGACGGCGCGCATCGAATGGATGACGCGCGTGGGCTGCAACCCCAACCCGCAGGGCCAGGGGCCGGTCATCGTCAATGCGTTCTGCAACTTCTACCGCCAGCTCGAATACCCGGCGCGCGTGCTGCTCAGGATGTACGTGAGCGACCCCGGCCGCACCACCTTCGAGAGCTGGACGACCATGGAGCGCAGCGACCAGCCCGGCGTGGTCTGCGCGGCCGGCGGCGCCACCGTGATCTGGGTGGACTTCGTGCAGCAAAAGGCCGCGCCGCTGCCCGACTGGATGCGCGCGCTGGTGGCGTAGCGGATCATTGCCCGCCGCCGCCGCCGCCGCCGCCGCCGCCGCCTGCCGGCGGCAGGTCCATCCAGGCGCTGAAGCCGTGGGCCAGCCCGTCCGGCGGCGACTGCAGCACCAGGCGGCAGCCGTGCTTGTGCGCGATGGTGGCCGCGATGGACAGCCCCAACCCGTAGCCGGCGCGCTCGGCGCTCTGGCGCACGTGGCGCTGCTGCAGCGACTGCAGCAGCGCGGCGTCCACCCCCGGGCCGCCGTCGCGCACCTCCAGGCGTCCGTGCGCGTGGGCGATGACCTCGACGGCGCTGGCGCCGCCATAGCGCAGCGCGTTTTCCACCAGGTTGCGCAGCGCGATGGCCAGCGCGTCGAAGTCGCCCAGCACCAGCACGGGCGGCGCCTGCAGCTCCAGCCGGTCGGCGGCGCCTTCGTCCTGCCAGAACTCCTGCGCCACCGTGGTGGCCAACTGCGCCAGGTTGACCGGCTGGCGCATCAGTGGGGCGCTGGATTCGGCGCGCGAGAGCTGCAGCAGCTTCTCGGCGCGCTGGCTCAGCGTGTGCAGCGCGTCCAGCGCGGCCTGCACGTTGGCGCGGTCGAGCCCGTGGTCCAGCGCGGTCTGCAGGCGCAGCCGCGCGGCCGTGAGCGGCGTGCGCAGCTCGTGCGCGGCGTTGGCCGCCAGGGCGCGCTCCACATCCAGCGCCTGCGACAGGCGTTCGAGCAGGTGGTTGACGTGCTGCTGCACGCTGCGCAGCTCGCGCGGCAGGCCGTCGATGGCGATGGGCGCCAGCAGCTGCCCGTCGCGCTCGCCGATGGCGTGCGCCAGCTGCTGCAGCGGCCTGAGGCCGTTGCGGGCCACGCGGCGCAGCACCAGGGCCAGCAGCGGCAGCACCGCCACCAGCAGCATGATCAGTCCGGCCAGGGTGCGGTTGACGGCCTCGCGGCGCTCCTGCAGCGGGTCGGCCACCTGCAGGTAGACGCCGCGCGACGGGTGGCGCAGCGTGAACACGCGCCAGGCGCCGGTGTCCTGGAAGCCGTCGGCCAGCGGCACGTCGAACTGCACGGGGCGCGCCTTGGCCGAGTGCGCCAGCTCGCGCCCGCCGGGCGCGACCAGGCGGTAGCGCACGTCGGCGTCGGCGAACGAGCCGGGCGAGGCGATCACCAGCGGCCCCGCGTGCGGGCCCTGCGCCGGGGCGTTGTCCAGGTGGCTCAGCGCGATGTCGAACATGCGGTGCGAGACCTCGACCAGCTCGTTGTCGAAGTTGTAGTTGATCTCCTGGTCCACGTACCAGACCACGGCCAGCACGCCCAGCAGCCAGGCGCCGCCCACCCACAGCACCAGCGTGCGCGTGAGCTGCCCGGCCAGGGACGCCACGGGCCTGGCGGCGCTGGCGGCCCGCGCCGGGCGTGGCGGCAGCGCCGTCATGCCGGCGCCTGCGTGGCCGCGGCCAGGCGGTAGCCCAGGCCGCGCACGGTTTCTATGCTGGCGCGTCCGAGCTTGCGGCGCAGGCGGCTGATGAAGACCTCCAGCGTGTTGCTGTCGGCCTCGGCGTCGAAGCCGTACAGGGCATCCTGCAGGTGCTCGCGCGTGTGCACGCGCTGGCTGTGCGCGGCCAGCACGCGCAGCAGCGCCCATTCCTTGGCCGTCAGCGACAGGGGCACGCCGGCGCGGCGCACCTGTTCGCGCGCCAGGTCGATCTGCACGTCGCCCAGCGTCAGCAGCGGCGCCTGCGTGCCCGCGCGCCTGCGCTGCACGGCGCGCAGGCGCGCCAGCAGCTCGGCCGGGTCGTAGGGCTTGACGAGGTAGTCGTCGGCGCCCGCGTCCAGGCCGTTGATGCGGTCGCTGACCTGGTCGCGCGCCGTCAGCACGATGACGATGGGGCGGCTGCCCAGCGCGCGCACCTGGGGCAGCAGGGCCAGGCCGTCGCCGTCGGGCAGGTGCAGGTCGAGCAGCACGGCGGCGTACTGCGCGCCGCGCAGCGCCGCGCCGGCGGCGGCCAGGCTGGCGGCGGCGTCGACCACGAAGGCCTTGGCCCGTAGGTAGGCGCAAAGCGCCTGGGACAGGGCGGTGTCGTCTTCCACCAGCAGTACGCGCATGGGATTGCAGAGGGTGTTCGCAAAGGGTGGTGCGAGTGTAGGGCGGCCCGCCGCGTTTGGCATGTACCGGGCCGAACCTGCGGGGGCGTTCATGTTGCGTTCAGGCACGCTGCGTAACCTGCGCCGCCGTGATGTTCGATCTGCAGCGGCCATGGCGCCGCACTATTTTTTTGGGGCGGCCGCTTTCGTTGCGCGGCCTGTGGGTGCTGACCGCCGCGCTGCTGGTGCTGCTGGCGTTGTGGGATGCGTCGGGGCTGGACCTGGCGCTGGCGCGCCTGTCCGGCACGGCGCAGGGCTTTGCCTGGCGCAGCCAGCCCAGCTTCGTGGCGCTGGCGCATACCTGGCCGCGCCGGCTCAGCAGCGCGTTGCTGCTGGCGCTCGTCGCCGGCTGCTGGCGGCCCTGGGGCTTGCTGCGCGCCCTGGCGCCGGCGCAGCGCCGGCAGCTGGCGCTGTCCGTCGTGCTGGCCATGGTGGCCGTCGCGCTGCTCAAGCGCTGGAGCGCGACGAGCTGTCCCTGGGATCTGGCCGAATTCGGCGGCGCGGTGCGCTACGTGTCGCACTGGCGCTGGGGCGTGTACGACCTGGGGCCGGGGCACTGCTTTCCGGCGGGGCACGCATCGGCCGGGTTTGGCTTCGTGGCGGGCTGGTTCGTGCTGCGCCGCGCGCGCCTGCCGCTGGCCATGCCCTGGCTGCTGGCGGCGCTGGCGGGCGGCGCGGCGCTGGGCCTGGCCCAGCAGGTGCGCGGCGCGCATTACATGAGCCATACGCTGTGGAGCGCCTGGCTGTGCTGGGCGTTGGGCCTGGCGCTGGATACGGCCGTGCAGGCGGCGGCGCGCGCGCGGCGCGCCCGCGCCGCCGTGGAGGCCAGCCCATGCTGAGCGCGTGCATGCACTGGCTGCGCCAGCTGGACGCCCGGCTGGCGCGGCCGCTGTCGCCCCAGCAGATCGTGGTGCGCCTGGCGCTGTACCTGGCGCTGTTCGCCAACGCGCCGCTGTGGCTGTACCTGGCGCGCATCGGCGGGGCGCCCAGCCTGTACCTGCGCTCGGCGCTGGCGCTGGGCCTGCTGCTGGCGTGCGGCATGGTGGCGCTGCTGGCCTTTACCGCCTGGACGCGCGGCATGCGCCTGCTGTGGTGGCTGGTGGTGCTGGTGGCGGCGCTGGCGCAGTACTTCATGCTGGCCTACGGCGTGGTCATCGACCCCGGCATGGCCACCAACGTGCTGCAGACCGACGTGCGCGAGGCGGGCGACCTGCTCGGCCTGCACATGCTGGCCACCGTGCTGGCGCTGCTGCTGCTGCCCACCTGGTGGTTGCTGCGCGTGCGCATCCCGCCCATGCCGGTGCTGCGCCAGGCGGGGCGCAACCTGCTGATGCTGGCGCTGGCGCTGGCCGTGGCGGCGGGCACGGTGGCGGCGATGTCGCGCGAGCTGGCGCCGCTGATGCGCAACCACCGGCAACTGCGCTACTTGATGAACCCGCTGGCCAGCCTGTATTCGGGCGCCGCGGCGGCGCTGCGCCCGGCCATGGCGCGCAGCCGCCCGCTGGAGCACACGGCCGCCGGCGCCGCGCTGGGCGCCAGCTACGGCGCCGGCGCCCGGCCGCTGCTGCTGGTGCTGGTGGTGGGCGAGACGGTGCGCGCGGACCACTTCGGCGTCAACGGCTACAGCCGCCCGACCACGCCCGAGCTGACGCGCCGCCAGGGGCCCGGGCAGGTGCTGAGCTGGCGCCAGGTGCGCTCGTGCGGCACCAGCACGGCGGCGTCGCTGCCGTGCATGTTCGCGCCGCTGGACAAGCAGGCGTTCGAGGCGCGCGACCACGACTACGAGAACCTGCTGGACGTGGCGCACGCCGCCGGGCTGGCCGTGCTGTGGCTGGACAACCAGTCCGGCTGCAAGGGCGTGTGCGACCGCGTGCCGCACGCCAGCGCCGCCGATGGGTTGCGCCCCGAGCAGCGCCAGGCGCTGTGCGACGGCGGCGAGTGCCGCGACGCCGCGCTGCTGCAGGGGCTGGACGCGCGCCTGGCGGCGCTGCCGCCCGAGCGGCGTGCGCGCGGCGTGCTGCTGGTGCTGCACCAGATCGGCAGCCACGGGCCGGCGTACTACAAGCGGTCGGCGCCCGGCGCCAAGCCTTTCATGCCCGAATGCCGCACCGAGGTGCTGGCCGACTGCAGCCACGGCGAGCTGGTGAACGCGTACGACAACTCGATTGCCGCCACCGATGCCTTTCTGGGGCAGACCCTGGACTGGCTGCAGGCGCGCCAGGCGCAGTACGACGCCGGCCTGCTGTACCTGAGCGACCATGGCGAATCGCTGGGCGAATACGGCCTGTTTTTGCACGGCATGCCGTACAGCGTGGCGCCCGACGAGCAAAAGCACATCCCCATGGTGGCCTGGCTGGGCGCGCCGCTGCGCGGGCGCGAGCGCATTGCGCCCGGCTGCCTGCGCGCCACGCTGGACGCGCCGCTGTCGCACGACAACCTGTACCACACCGTGCTGGGCGTGCTGGACGTGCGCTCGCCGTCCTACGTGCCGGCGCTGGACGCCTTTGCCGGCTGCCGCCGGTGAGCCTGGCGCAGGGCGCCGCGCGCTACTTGCTGCGCGGCACGCGCCCCATCAGGTAGAACTCGGGGTTGGGCTGCATGCCGGCAAAGCTGGCCATGCGGTTGGACAGGCCGAAGAACGCGGTGATGGCGGCAATGTCCCAGATGTCCTCGTCGTCCAGGCCGTGCGCATGCAGCGCGGCGAAGTCGTCCTCGCATACCTCGTGCGAGCGCTGGCAGACCTTCATCGCGAAGTCCAGCATGGCGCGCTGGCGTGCGGTGATGCCGGCCTTGCGGTGGTTGATCGCCACCTCGTCGGCCACTTGGGGTTTTTTCTCGTAGATGCGCAGCAGCGCGCCGTGCGCCACCACGCAGTACAGGCAGTGGTTGGCGCTGCTGGTGGCGGTGACGATCATCTCGCGGTCGCCCTTGGTCAGGTGGCTGGTGCGCCCGGCGGACTCGGGGTCCATCAGCGCATCGTGGTAGGCGAAGAACGCGCGCCACTCGGCCGGGCGGCGCGCGAAGGCCAGGAATACGTTGGGGATGAAGCCGGCCTTCTCCTGCACCTGCAGGATGCGGGTGCGGATGTCTTCGGGCAGGTCGTGCAGCTGGGGGGCGCTGTAGCGGTCGGGCATGGGTGTCTCCTTCGGTTCTGGGGAATAGGTATTGAGGTATCGCGCCAGCATAGCCCAGCGCGCGCGGATGGTTTTTGCGCAGCATGGGCTGTGGCAGGCTATGGGGTTTGCAGGCGGGCGCCTGGCCTGCCTGGAGAGGCAACAAGGGAGACCCGTGATGGCTTCGACACAGTGGTTTTATTGGGCCTTGCTGTCCGCCGTGTTTGCGGCGCTGACGGCGATTTTTGCCAAGGTGGGCGTGCAGGCGGTGGACGCCGACCTGGCCACCCTGATCCGCACGGCGGTGATCATCGTCGTGCTGTCGGCGTTTGTGCTGGCCACGGGCAAGTGGGCCAATCCGCTGGAGCTGCCGGCCAGGACCTGGGTGTTCCTGGGGCTGTCGGGGCTGGCCACGGGGGCCTCGTGGGTGTGCTACTTCCGCGCGCTCAAGCTGGGCAATGCGTCCCAGGTGGCGCCGGTGGACAAGCTCAGCCTGGTGCTGGTGGCGGTGTTCGCCTTTGCGTTTCTGGGCGAGCGCCCGTCGCTGCGCGAGTGGGGCGGCATCGCCATGGTGGCCGGTGGCGTGCTGCTGCTGGCGTTCAAGCGGTAGGTGAGGTGGCCGCCGTTGCCGTGCTAGAGTGCCTTGTAACCCGCATTGCGGCAAAACGGGAGCCCACCCATGCTGGCCTTGGCACAATTGACACGCACCGAGAAACTGCAACTGATGGAAGCCCTGTGGGATGACCTCAGCGCTGACGCCCAGGCGCTGCCCGCCCCCGCTTGGCATCAGCAGGCGCTGGACGCTGCGCAGGACGCGCTGGCGAGAGGCGAAGCCCAATTCATCGACTGGGCACAAGCCAAGCGCACGCTGCGCGGCGAATGAGGAAAATCCGCATCCTGAGCCTCGCGCTCGATGACTTGCGCCAAGGCTGCGCCTTCTACGAGCAACAACAGCCAGACATTGGCGACTACTTTCTGGACAGTCTGTTTTCGGACGTGGACGCGCTGCTGATCCATGCGGGCGTGCATGAGCAGCACTTTGGCTACTACCGGGCGTTGTCCAAGCGCTTTCCATATGCCATCTACTACCGGTTGACGGAAGACGAGATACAGGTCTGGCGAGTACTGGACTGCCGCAGCCATCCCCGGCGGATACGGCAGGCGCTGGCCCCATAAGGGCGGGCCGCCAACAGGCATCACGCCCCTGGGGCTATTTCAACAGCGATGTGGTTCTATGTATTAAAAAGAATAGCTTATTGCGCTTGAAATACAAGCAATTCAAATACAAAAATATTTGAATTTGGCTTGTAATAAGCGCAATCAGCTATGGTTTTATCCAATCAGCAGCTTCTGCACCAGGTCGGCCGCGGTGGAGGCGCCGTACTTGCGCATCAGGCGGGCGCGGTAGATTTCCACCGTGCGGTGGCTGATGTCGAGCGCGCGGCCGATTTCCTTGGACGTCATGCCGTCGAGCAGCTTGGCCGCCACCTCGCGCTCGCGCGCCGTCAGGTCGGCCTTGACCGGGCGCTGGGCGCTCAGGTCCTCGAAGCTCCAGATGCCCGAGGCGTGCGGGTCGCCGCGTTCGAGCGCGCGCCCGCTCACGTGGCACCAGAAGGTCTCGCCGCTGGCGCGCTTCATGATGCGGTTGTCGGCGTAGTGGCCCCGGGCGCTGAGGATGGGCTCCATGCGCTTGCCCAGGCGCTCGTACTCGTCCGCCGAGGGGTACAGTATGCGAAACGACTGGCCTATGAGCAGCTCGCGCGAGGCGCCGAACATCTCGCAGACATGGCGGTTGCAGTCCACCATGACGCGGTTGCGCGAGATCATCAGTCCTACGGGGGCCATCTCGAAAGCCAGGCGGTAGTCGGCAATATCCATGTTTGTGTGTACGGAAAACTACTTATAAATATACGTAGTATCGTAACGCATTCCCATCCAACAGGAGACAAGCAGTGAACAAACTCTATCCCAGTGCTGCTCAGGCGCTCGACGGCGTCGTGCGCGACGACCAGTTGCTCGCCGTTGGCGGCTTCGGCCTGTGCGGCATTCCCGAGGCGCTGATCGACGCGCTGTGCGCCAGCGGCGTCAAGGGCCTGACGGTGATCTCGAACAACGCCGGCGTGGACGGCTTCGGCCTGGGCAAGCTGCTCAACACGCGCCAGATCAAGAAAATGATCAGCTCCTACGTGGGCGAGAACAAGGAGTTCGAGCGCCAGTTCCTGGCCGGCGAGCTGGAGCTGGAGTTCACCCCCCAGGGCACGCTGGCCGAGAAGCTGCGCGCCGGCGGCGCGGGCATTCCGGCGTTCTTCACCAAGACCGGCGTGGGCACCATCGTGGCCGAGGGCAAGGAGCTGCGCGAGTTCGGCGGCGAGACCTACGTGATGGAGCATGCGCTGGTGCCCGAGGTGGCGCTGGTCAAGGCGCACCGCGCCGACAAGAGCGGCAACCTGCAGTTCCGCCTGACGGCGCGCAACTTCAACCCGGCCGCCGCGATGGCCGGCAAGATCTGCATCGTCGAGGTCGAGGAGATCGTCGAGACCGGCGCCATGGACCCCGACCAGATCCACCTGCCGGGCATCTACGTGCACCGCATCGTGCACAACCCGAACCCGGAAAAGCGCATCGAGAAGCGCACTTTGACTGAAACGGCAAGCAAATAACTTTGCGGGACAGACCGCAGCCGCGCAGCGGCAAGCTCTGTCCCCAACTGACTAGGAGACTGATATATGCCCTGGACCCAAGAACAGATGGCCGCGCGCGCGGCCCAAGAACTGCAAGACGGCTTCTACGTGAACCTGGGGATCGGCATCCCCACGCTGGTGGCCAACTACACCGGCGACAAGGAGGTGTGGCTGCAAAGCGAGAACGGCATGCTCGGCATCGGCCCGTTCCCGACCGAGGCGCAGGTGGACGCCGACCTGATCAACGCCGGCAAGCAGACCGTGACCACGCTGCCCGGCTCGTCGATCTTCGGCAGCCACGACAGCTTCGCCATGATCCGCGGCGGCAAGATCAACCTGTCCATCCTGGGCGCGATGCAGGTGTCCGAGAAGGGCGACCTGGCCAACTGGATGATCCCCGGCAAGATGGTCAAGGGCATGGGCGGCGCCATGGACCTGGTGGCCGGCGTCAAGCGCGTCATCGTGTTGATGGAGCACGTAGCGCGCAAGAAGGACGGCACCACCGACCAGAAGATCCTGCCCCAGTGCACGCTGCCGCTCACGGGCGTGGGCGTGGTCGACCGCATCATCACCGACCTGGGCGTGATTGACGTGACGCCCCAGGGGCTCAAGCTGGTCGAGCTGGCGCCGGGCGTGAGCTTCGACGACATCCAGTCCAAGACGGGCGTGGCGCTGCTGCAGTAAGTCCTGCCATTCGTGCATCAAGCCGGGTTCCTACCCGGCTTTTTTGCGCTTGTGGCGCTACGAAACTACGTATAGTCACAAAACAATCACCAATGCCCCGCCTTTTGCCTGCATGACCGACCCCGACCCCAGCCCCGCTCCCGCCGAAACTCCGCCGCCAGTCCCCAGCCAGGCGCAGCAGCACTACCACGGCGCCATCGCCCAGGTGGCCGGCAGCGGCCGGCTGCGCGCGCAGGACGCCATCTACTCCGACAAGGGCGTCAAGCTGCTGGAGCGCGGCGCGCGCGTGGACGGCAAGCTCTACGCGCGGCTGGCGCGCGTGACGCTGCGCGGCAGCCTCGACGAGCAACTGGCGGTGGACGACATGGTCACCGTGCAGGCCGTGGAGCAATTGGCGCTGCAGCTGTGCCAGGACGACACGCTGGCCTACCTGCTGGCGCATGCGCTGGGCGCGGGCGCCAGTGCCCGGCTGGTGGCGCCGCTGCGCGCCATGCTGCTGCCGCACCCGCTGGCCTTCAGGCTCACGGTGATGCGCGAGCAGCACCACAGCCTGTACGTGCACAGCGTGCGCATGATGCTGGTGGCCCTGTACCTGGGCGTGAAAAGCGGCTGGAGCGAGCGCGAATGCGTGCACCTGGCCGCCGCCGGCCTGCTGCACGACATCGGCGTGCTCGACCTCGACCCCGTCTGGCACGACCCGAACAACCGCATCACCGGCGCCGGGCGCGCCCAGCTCATGGCGCACCCGGTCAGCGCCATGCAGGCCATACAGGCGCAGGGCGTGTACCCGCGCACCGTCGAGCAGGCCGTGCTGGAGCACCACGAAAGCCTGGACGGCAGCGGCTACCCGCACGGCCTGGCGGGCGAGCAGATCTCGCCCATGGGGCAAATCCTGCTGCTGGCCGAGGTGGTCGCCGCCTTCTTCGAGAAATACGCCGGCCAGGCCGCCGCGCAGCGCCTGGCGCTCACGCTCAAGCTCAACCACCGCAAGTTCCCGGCGGCGCTGGCCGCGCACCTGCTACCGGTGCTGGAGATCCGCGCCGTGCAAGCCCCGGTGGAAGTCGTCCAGGGCGACGTGGAGCGCGCCATCGCGCAGCTCGAACAGGCCTTAGCCCAATGGCAGCAATGCGCCGCCGGGCTGCCGCCCGAGGCGCTGCAGCCGCCGTCCGAGCAGCCCTGCGCCTTTGTCGAGCAGCAGCTGGCGGCGCTGCAGAAAACCCTGTTCGAGGCCGGCACCCACCCGCAGCAGCTGGCCGACGCGCTGCCGCTGCTGCAGGGCGACGCGCAAAGCCTGGCCGAGCTGGCCCTGCTCGGGCGCGAGGCGCTGTGGCAGCTGCAAAGCATCGTCAACGCCACGCACAGCCGCTGGCCGCAACTGCCTGACAGCCCCGGCCCCTGCGCCGCCGCCGTGCTGCGCTGGCGCCAGGCCTGCGGCCAGCACCCGGCGCCGGACGCGCCAGCCCCGGTCGCCTAGGCTACGCCATGCATAACTGCCACGACCCCCGCGTGCTGCCGATGCGCGACGGGGTCAACCCCAGCTGCGTGGTGCTGCCGTCGGCAGGGCAGGGCAGCCTGGTCGATTTCCTGGCCCAGCGCCTGCCCGCCGTGGCGCGCCACGACTGGCTGCGCCGCATGGCGGCGGGCGAAGTGGTGGACGAGCACGGCACCCCCGCCGGCGCGCACACGCCGTTCACGCCCGGGCTGCGCTACTACTACTACCGCGAGCTGGAGCAGGAGGCCGGCATCCCTTTCGAGGAAACCGTGCTCTACCAGGACGAGCACATCGTCGTGGCCGACAAGCCGCACTTCCTGCCCGTGGTGCCCGCCGGCCGCTACCTGCAGCACACGCTGCTGGTGCGCCTCAAGCGCCGCCTGGGCCTGGCCGAGCTCTCGCCCGTGCACCGCATCGACCGCGACACCGCCGGGCTGGTGCTGTTTTCGGTGCAGCGCGCCACGCGCGGGCGCTACCAGGCGCTGTTTCGCGAACGCGCCGTGCGCAAGGTCTACGAGGCCGTCGCTCCCTGGAACCCCGCGCTGGCGCTGCCGCGCGAACATGCCAGCTGCCTGCAGGAGAGCGGGCATTTCTTTCGCATGCACGAGGTGCCCGGCGCGCCGCCCAATGCGCGCACGCGCATCGCGCTGATCGAGGCCGCCGCCCCCTGGGCGCGCTACCGGCTCGAACCCATCACCGGCAAGCGCCACCAGCTGCGCGTGCACATGGCCGCGCTCGGCCTGCCGCTGCGCGGCGACTGCTTCTACCCCGAGGTCAACGACCCGCCCGAGGGCGACTACTCCAACCCGCTGCAGCTGCTGGCGCGCAGCCTGGCGTTTCGCGATCCGGTCAGCGGCGCGCAGCACTGCTTTGAAAGCCGCCTGTCGCTGCGGCCCTTGATCTGACCTGGACAGCGCCGCTGGCGCAGCCTGTAGAGTAGCCGCCATGAAAACCGTCCTGGCGCCATGAACCCACGTAAAGTCGATCGCGCACGCGTTGTGCAACTGACCGACCTGCCCAACGTCGGCAAGGCCATGGCGGCCGACCTGCGCCTGCTGGGGTTCGACGCGCCCGCGCAGCTGGCCGGCGCCTGCCCGTTCGAGATGCACGCCAGGCTATGCCAATTGACGGGGCAGCGCCACGATCCTTGCGTGATCGACGTTTTCATGTCCGTCACCCGCTTCATGGGTGGCGAGCCGCCCCGGCATTGGTGGGAATTTACCGAACAGCGCAAGCAACAACAGGAACAGAGCCGCACGCATGATCAGCTTCACCAACCCCCATCAGCACGCGCACGCGCCTGAGCACGAATTCTTTCGCGGCCAGCGCGTGCCGTGCTTCGAGACGCCGGCGCGCGTCGATTTCGTCGAGCGCAGCCTGCGCGAGCGCGGCCACCTGCTGCGCGCGCCGCAGCACGACAGCAGCGCCGTGCTGGCGCAGGTGCACGCGCCGCGCTACCTGGAGTTTCTGGCGTCGGCCTGGCCGCAGTGGCTGGCGCTGGATGCGGCCAACGCCGGGCTGCAGCCGTTTCCCAGCGTGTGGCCGGTGCGCACCCTGCGCAGCGACGTGGAGCCGGACAACTTCATCGCGCGGCTGGGCCTGTATTCGATGGACAACGGCTCGCCGCTGGCCGCCGGCACCTGGCTGGCCGCCAAGGCCGGCGCCGACGCCGCGGCCAGCGCGGCCGCGCACGTGGCCGCCGGCGCGCGGGCGGCGTTCTGCTGCACGCGCCCGCCGGGCCACCACGCCGGCGCCGACTTCATGGGGGGCTACTGCTTCCTGAACAACGCCGCCGTCGCCGCGCAATGGCTGCGCGGCAGCGGTGCGGCGCGCGTGGCCGTGCTGGACGTGGACTACCACCACGGCAACGGCACGCAAAGCATCTTCTACGACCGCGCCGACGTGCTGTTCGTCAGCATCCACGGCGACCCGCGCACCGAATACCCGTTCTACCTGGGCCACGCGGACGAAACCGGTGCGGGCGCGGGCGCCGGCTGCAACCTGAACCTGCCGCTGGCCGCCGGCAGCACCAGCGCCGCCTGGTTCGAGGCGCTGGAGCAGGCTTGCGCGCGCCTGGCCGGCTTTGGCGCGGACGCGCTGGTGGTGTCGCTGGGGCTGGACGCGTACGAGGGCGACCCGATCTCGCGCTTCGCGCTCGCCAGCGGCGACTTCTCGCGCCTGGGCGCACGCCTGGCGCGCCTGGGCCTGCCGGCGGTGTTCGTGCTCGAAGGCGGCTACGCGGCGGCAGAACTGGGGACGAACGCGGTCAACGTGCTCGAAGGCTTCGAGCAGGCATAACCAGAAACGGCAAAGGAGGACAAGGCATGGCGGACAAGGTCGATTGCGTGGTGGCGGGCGCGGGCGTGGTGGGGCTGGCCGTGGCGCGCACGCTGGCGCTGGCCGGGCGTGAGGTGCTGGTGCTGGAGGCCGCCGAGGCCATCGGCACGCAGACCAGCGCGCGCAACAGCGAGGTGATACACGCTGGCATCTACTACGCGCCCGGCTCGCTCAAGGCGCGGCTGTGCGTGCAGGGCAAGGCCATGCTGTACGACTACTGCGCGCAGCGCGGCGTGGCGCACCGGCGCGCGGGCAAGCTGATCGTGGCCACATCGGACGCGCAGCAGGGCGCGCTGGCCGACATCGAGCAGCGCGCGCGCGCCAACGGCGTGCTCGACCTGCAGCGCCTCACGCGCGCGCAGGCGCAGGCGCTGGAGCCGCAGCTCGAATGCCGGGCGGCGCTGCTCTCGCCCAGCACCGGCATCGTCGACAGCCACGCGCTGATGCTGGCGCTGCAGGGCGACCTGGAGCAGGCCGGCGGCATGGTGGTGCTGCACACGCCGCTGGCGCGGGTGCGCCGCGAGCAGGGCGCGCTGCTGCTGCAGACGCAGGACGGCACCGAGCTGGCCGCCGCCACGCTGGTCAACGCCGCCGGCCTGCAGGCGCCGGCGCTGGCGCGCAACATCGCCGGCATGCCGGCGCACCTGGTGCCGCAGGCGTTCTACGCCAAGGGCAGCTACTTCGGCCTGGCCACCGCGGCGCCGTTCACGCACCTGGTCTACCCCGTGCCCGAGGCCGCCGGCCTGGGCGTGCACCTGACGCTGGACCTGGGCGGGCAGGCGCGCTTCGGGCCCGACGTGCAGTGGGTGGACGACCCGCACGACCTGCAGGTGGACGCGCGCCGCGCCGACGCCTTTTACGCCGAGGTGCGCCGCTACTGGCCCGGCCTGGCCGACGGCGCGCTGCTGCCGGGCTACGCCGGCATGCGCCCCAAGATCAGCGGGCCGGGGCAGCCGGCGGCGGACTTCGCCATCCAGGGGCCGCAGGCGCACGGCGTGGCCGGGCTGGTGAACCTGTTCGGCATCGAATCGCCCGGCCTGACGAGTTGCCTGGCCATCGGCGCGCATGTGGCGGCGCTGCTGGGCTAAGATGCAACGGTGCGCTCCAGCGCGCGTCCTGTCGCTATTTTTTGCTACGAAAGACCTGTCATGAGCACTCCCGCGGAACCCATCCCGACCACCACGCAAAGCGAGCTCGAACGCCTGGTGGGCGACCTGCGCAACCTGATGTCCAGCAAGGACCTGGACGGCATTCCCGAGATCAAGCAGCTGCGCCAGCGCCTGGACGACGGCATTTACTCGGCGCGCGAATCCGCCGTGCGCGCCGCGCAAGAGGCCGCGCAGCAGGCGCGCGAGGCCGCCCGCAAGGCCGACATGTACGCGCACGACGAACCCTGGCGCGTGGCCAGCGCCGCGCTGGCCGTGGGCGCGCTGGTGGGCTTTCTGCTGGCACGCCGCTGATCGCCGGTGCCGCAGCCCCACGCATCCCGCAAGCCCGGGCGCCTGAGCTGGCTGGCGCTGCTGGGCCTGGACGGCACGGCAGCGCACTGGCGCAGCCTGCTGGGCGAGGGCCGGCTGGCCGCGCAGGACCGGCTGGCGCTGGCGCAGCTCGAATGGGCCGAGGAAAAGCGCCGCCTGGCCGTGCTGGCCGCGCTGGCGCTGGTGTGTTTTGCGCTGCTGGTCGCGGCGCTGGTGGCCGTGTCGCTGGCGCTGCTGGTGCAGTTCTGGGATACGCCGGCGCGCACGCTGGTGGCCTGGCTGCTGGCCGGCGGCTGGCTGCTGCTGTGCGCCGTGGCTGCGGCGCTGCTGCTGGCGCGCCTGCGCCGCGCCAGCCGGGCGTTTGCGCTGACGCGCCACGAGCTGTGCCAGGACTGGCAGACGTTCAAGGAAGGGCTTTGACGCATGGGCCGCAACGCTGAAAAACCGCCACTTCCCGCACCTATCCCCGTGCCCACGCCGGCGCAGCAGGCCGTGCTCGACCGCATCCGCGTGCAGCGCGAACGCCTGCGCGCGCGCAGCGCGGCCCAGCGCCAGGAGCGCGCCATCGCGCGCGAGCGCAGCCGCATCGACCCCGCCGCGCCGCTGCCGCAGCGCCTGCTGGCGTTCGGCCGCCTGCACCCCGTGGCCACGCTGGCCGTGGCCGGCCTGGCGCTGGCCAGCGGCCCCCGGCGCATGCTGCGCTGGGCAGCGGTGTTGCTGCCTCTATTGAGCCGGCTGCGTAGCTGATTGGTCGTTAGCCTACGCGCGGCCCGCGTCCCTGATGGCGCGCGCCGCCTGGCTGGGCAGGCCGGGGCCGGCGTAGATCAGGCCGGTGTAGATCTGCACCACGTCGGCGCCGGCGCGGATCTTGGCGACGGCGTCCTCGGCGCTCATCACGCCGCCCACGCCGATGATCGGAAAACCCTTGCCCAGCGCCGTGCGCAGCTGGCGGATCACCGCGTTGCTGGCTGCGCGCACCGGCGCGCCGCTCAGGCCGCCGGCCTCGGCCGCGTGCGCCATGCCCTGCACGGCGTCGCGCGCGATCGTGGTGTTGGTGGCGATCACGCCGTCCATGCCGTGGCGCTGCAGCAGCTGGGCGATGGCCGCCACCTGGTGCTCGTCCAGGTCGGGGGCGATCTTCACGAAGATAGGCACGCGCCGGCCCTGCTGCTGCGCCAACTGCTCGCGCTGGCCGGCAATGGCCGCCAGCAGCGCGTCCAGCGCGTCGTCGCTTTGCAGCGTGCGCAGGTTCTTGGTGTTGGGCGAGCTGATGTTGACCGTGACGTAGTCGGCGTGCGGGTACACGCCCGCCAGGCCGGCCAGGTAGTCGCTGGTGGCGTGCTCGATCGGCGTGGCGGCGTTCTTGCCGATGTTCAGCCCCAGCAGCAGCGGCTTGCCCTGGGCGCGCACCCTCGATTGGCGCACGTTGGCGATGAAGGCGTCCAGCCCGTCGTTGTTGAAGCCCAGGCGGTTGATCAGGGCCTGGGCCTCGGGCAGGCGGAACATGCGCGGCTTGGGGTTGCCCGGCTGGGGCTTGGGCGTGACCGTACCGACCTCGACGAAGCCGAAGCCCATGGCGGCCAGCGCGTCGATGCAGCGCGCGTTCTTGTCCAGCCCGGCGGCCAGGCCGACGCGGTTGGGAAAGTTCAGGCCGGCGAGCTGCACCGGATCGCTGACCTGCGCGTGGCTCCAGGCGCACTGCAGCGGCGTGCCCTGGCCGCGCGCCAGCAGGCCCATGGTGAATTCGTGCGCGGCTTCGGCGTCCATGCCGAAGAGAAAAGGGCGGGTAAGGGCGTAGGGGATGAGCGACATGGAAGGGGATAATTGCGGGTTTCCCTTCGATTTTCTCCCATGACAGCTTCTGTATCCCTTTCCCAGGACGAACTCAAGACCCTGGTCGGCCAGGCCGCGCTGCGCTACGTGGTGCCCGGCGAGATCGTGGGCGTGGGCACGGGCTCCACGGTCAACAAGTTCATCGACGCGCTGGCCGGCATCAAGGACCAGGTGCGCGGCGCCGTCTCCAGCTCCACGGCCAGCACCGAGCGCCTGCGCGCGCTGGGCATACCGGTGCTGGACGCCAACGAGGTCGAGAGCCTGTCGGTCTACATCGACGGCGCCGACGAGATCGACGCCAGCGGCTACATGGTCAAGGGCGGCGGCGCGGCGCTCACGCGCGAGAAGATCGTGGCCGCGCTGGCGCGGCGCTTCGTCTGCATTGCCGACGAATCCAAGCTGGTGCAGACCCTGGGCGCGTTCCCGCTGCCGGTGGAGGTGATCCCGATGGCGGCGGCGCAGCTGGCGCGCCGCTTCGCCGCGCTGGGCGGCCAGGCCACGCTGCGCGGCGGCGATGGCCAGCCGCTGGTGACGGACAACGGCCAGCACATCCTGGACGTGCGCGGCCTGCGCATTGCCGACCCGCTGGGCTTCGAGCGCGAGGTCAGCCAGTGGCCCGGCGTAGTGACAGTGGGCGTGTTCGCCCAGCAGAAGGCCGGCGTGTGCCTGCTGGGCACGGCGCAGGGCGTGCGCACCATCGAATACTGACGGGCGCGCATCAGCCCTTGGTCAGCCCTTGATCAACCCTTGCCCCAGTTGCCTGGCGATGACGCTGCGGGCCGCCTCGTCGGCCTGCTGCAGCGACAGGGCGGGGGCCTGCGTCATGTAGCTGGGGGTTGCGGGCGCGGGGGCGCCCAGCATGGGGCCGCTGGTGTCGTGCGTGTCCACGGTGGCCAGCATCGACAGGCCGATGCGCAGCGGATGGGCGCGCAGCTCCTGGGGGTCGAGGGCGATGCGCACCGGCACGCGCTGGACGACCTTGATCCAGTTGCCGGTGGCGTTCTGCGCCGGCAGCAGCGAGAAGGCGCTTCCCGTCCCGGGGGACAGGCCCAGCACCTTGCCGTGGTACTCGATCGTGCTGCCGTAGGCGTCGGCCTCCAGCGTGGCCGGCTGGCCGACGCGGATGTTGCGCAGCTCGGACTCCTTGAAGTTGGCGTCCACCCATAGCTGGTCGATCGGGACGATGGTCATCAGCGCCGTGCCGGCCAGTACGTGGCTGCCCACCTGCACGCTGCGCTTGCCCACGTAGCCCGAGACCGGGGCCAGCACCGCGTTGCGCCGCGCGGCGACCCACGCCTGGACGAAGTCGGCCTTGGCCGCCTGGACGCTCGGATGCTGCTCGATGGCAACCCCCTGCAGGCCGGCGCGCGCCGCCCCCAGCTGCCGCACGGCGATGTCCAGCGCCGATTCGGCCGCCTGCACCGCCTGGCGCGCGTGGGCCACTTCTTCGAGCGGCAGGGTCTGGTCGGCGGCCAGCGGCTGCCTGCGCGCGAAATCGCCCTGCGCGCGCTGCAGCTCCTTGCGCCGCAGCGCCACGGTGGCCTCGTACTGGGCCACCCCGGCGTAGCGCTCGCGCAGCTGGCGCACCACGGCGCCCAGCTTGGCCCGGGCCTGCGCCAGCGCGACTTCGGCGTCAGTGGGGTCGAGCCGCACCAGCTCCATGCCGGCGTGCACCAGCTGGGTCTCGTCGGCGCCGATCGCCGCGACATTGCCGGCCACCTGGGCGGTCAGCGTCACCATGTTGCCGCCGACGTAGGCGTTGTCGGTCTCCTCCCGCTTGGAGAGCACCTGCGAGGCGTACAAGGCGTACAGCCCGCCGGCGATGAGAAACAGCACCGTGATGCCCATCAAAGCCCTGCGGCGCTTGCGCTCCTGCCGCGCGGCCGCTGTGTCGTGTGGAGTGTCCGTCATGTGTTTTTCCCGTCAATGCATCGAAGTGGCCGCCGCGGCGGCATCGGCCCCTGGCGCGCCGGCGCCGGCCGTGCGGTAGCCGCCGCCCAGGGCCCGTACCAGGCGCAACTGCTCCTGCAGCCGCTGGCGCGCCAGCTGCAGCTCGGCCAGCCTGTCCTGGTGCAGCGCCAGGCCGGCGCGCAGCACGCTGGCGCGGTCGGCCAGCCCCTGGCGCAGCCGCGCGCGCGCGTGGTGCTCCAGGGCCGCCGCGTCGCCGGTCATGGCGCGCTGCTGCGCCAGCTGCTGCTCCAGCCCGTGGATGGCTGCGGCGGCCTGCGCCACTTCCCGCGTGGCGTCCAGCACCTGCTGGTTGTAGCCGGCGATCAGCTCGTCGCGGCCGCTGCGCGCCGAGGCCAGCTGGCCCTGCAGGCTTTCGCTCCGGAAGATCGGCAGCGACAGGGCCGGGCCGGCGAAAAAGGTGCGGCTGCCGGCCTGGAACAGGCGGGACAGGGACAGCGCGTCCAGCCCGATGGATGCGCCCAGGTCGATCTGCGGGTAGAACGCGGCCTGCGCGGCTTCCACGCGGCTCAGCGCCGCCAGGGCGCGCAGGCGCGCGGCCTGCAGGTCGGGGCGGCGCGCCAGCAGTTCGAAGCCCAGCTGGGCGGGCGCGCCTGCGCCGGGCGCGGGCAGCGGGCGCGTGGCCAGGGTGTCGATCCAGCGCGCGCCGTCCCCGCCGCCGGCCAGCGCGCGCAGCGCCTCGCGCTCGGACAGCGCGTGCGCCTGCACCTGCGCCAGGCGGCCCTGCACAGCGGCGAGCCGGCTTTGCTCGGCCAGGGTGTCGTCCGCGGCGGCCAGGCCGCGTGCCTGGCGGCGCTGCGCGTCGGCCACCAGCGCCTGCCGGGCGGCGGCCTGCTGGCGCAGGTCGGCCGCCACGGCGGCGTCGGCCTGCAGCTCGAAATAGCTTTGCGCCACCGCCACGGCCAGCGCCTGACGCACCTGCGCCTGCTCTGCCTGGCGCGCGGCCTGCTCGCCCGCGGCGGCGGCGATCAGCGCGCGGTTTCGGCCCCAGAGGTCGAGGTCCTTGCGCACCTCCAGCTGCACGTTCAGGTCGTTGAACGTGCCGCCGCCGATCGGCGCGGGAAACAGCCCGTTGGCCGAGTAGCGCTGGCGGTTGGCTCCGGCCTCGATGCCCACCCCGGCCTTGTCGCCGGAGCGCGCAATGCGCAGCGCCGCCTGCGCGGCGTGCACCCGCGCCGCCGCCGCCTGCAGCGTGGGGCTGCCGTGCAGCGCCTGCGCGACCAGGCGGTCGAGCTGCGCGTCGCCGTAGTGCGTCCACCAGTCGTCCGTGGGCCACGCGCCTTGCGCGGCCTGGCGCAGGTCGTCGGGCAGCTGCGCGGCGCTGGCGGCGTCCAGCGTGCGCGGCGCGCCCGTGTCGGGCGGGGCGCTCACGCACGCGGACAGCGCGAGGCCCAGCGCCGCCACGGCGCATGCGCGCCGGAAATATGAGGGAAATAGGGTCTGCATGTTCACTCCATGGCGGCGTGGCCGGCGGGCCCGGCGTCCCTGGAGCGCGCCGGGCGCATCAGGAACAGCAGGGGGATGATGAGCAGCGTCATCAGGAACATCATCCAGAAGTCGTCCACGTAGGCCACCATCGTGGCCTGCCGCGTGATCTCGGCGTTCAGCAGGGCCGCGCCGGCGCCGCCCGTGGTGTACAGCGCCTGCCCTGCGGCGGCCTGCAGCGCGGGGTTGGCGATGTTGACGTGCTCGGTGATGCTGGCGTGCGCGATCTGGACGTTGCGCGTCAGGAAGGCCTGCACCAGCGCGATGCCGATGCTGCTGCCGATGTTGCGCACCAGGCTGTAGATGGCGGTGCCGTCCGCGCGCACCTCGGGCGACAGGGTGGAGAACGTCGCCGTGCTCAGCGGAACGAACACCAGCCCCAGCCCGATGCCCTGGATCACGCCCGGCCAGACGATGTCGGACTGCGACAGCACCAGCGTGTAGCGGCTCATCTGCCACAGGGACAGCGCGGTCAGGCCGAAGCCCGCGGCCAGCAGGTAGCGCACGTCCACCCGGCCCACCAGGCGCCCGACGACGAGCATCGCCAGCATCGTGCCCAGCCCGCTGGGCGCGGTGACCAGGCCGGCCGTGGCCGCCGGGTAGCCCATCAGGCCCTGCAGCATCGAGGGCGTGAGCGCGCGCGTGGCGAACAGCACCATGCCGACGATGGCGATGAAGACCAGCCCGGTGACGTAGTTGGAGTTCTTCAGCAGGCGGTAGTCGAAGAACGACTGCCCGGCCGGGCGCAGCGCGGTGTGCGCGGCGAAGTAGGCAAAGCTCAGGGTCAGCACGACGGCCTCGATCCAGGTCTCGCGCGAGGCGAACCAGTCGTTCTGTTCGCCCCGGTCGAGCAGCATCTGCAAGGCCCCGATGGCCAGGCTGAGCGTGACGAAGCCGAACATGTCGAAGCGCATGCGCCGCGCCGCCGGCGGGTTGGGGATGTAGCGCCAGGCGCCGTAGAGGGCCAGCGCGCCGACGGGGACGTTGATGAAGAACACCCAGCGCCAGTCGTACGCGTCGGTCAGCCAGCCGCCCAGCGTCGGGCCCAGGATCGGGCCGATCATCACGCCCATGCCCCAGACGGCCATGGCCGAGCCGTGCTTGTGGCGCGGGTTGATGTCGAGCAGCACGGCCTGCGACAGCGGCACCAGCGCCGCGCCGAACACCCCCTGGACGAAGCGCGCGAGCACGATCTGCGCCAGCGAGCCGGCGATGCCGCACAGCACCGAGGCCAGGGTGAAGCCGGCGATCGACGCCAGGAACACGTTCTTGCGCCCGAAGCGGTCGCACAGCCAGCCCGTCAGCGGCATGGTGATGGCCGAGGCGACGATGAACGACGTGAGCACCCAGGTGATCTGGTCCTGCGACGCCGAGAGGTTGCCCTGCATGTGCGGCAGCGCCACGTTGGCGATCGTGCCGTCCAGCGCCTGGATGATGGTGGCCAGCATGATCGAGACCGTGATCATGCCGCGGTGCTGCTGCGGCTGGGCCGGGCCGTCGGCGGCGTCCGGGCTGTTCATGGGCCCGCCTCGATCCGGGCCTGCAGCGCTTCGAGCAGCTGCGCGGCGTCGCGCAGCTTGTCCGGGTCGATGCCGCTGAGCACCTCCTGGCGGTAGCGGGCGGCTTCGGACTTGACGCTGGCGTACAGCGCGCGCCCGGCCTCGGTCAGCACCACGTGCTTGACGCGCCGGTCCGTGTCCGAGGGCCGGCGCTCGACCAGCGCGGCCTTGACCAGCCGGTCGATGAGGCTGACCAGCGACGGCCCCTCCACCCCGAGCGCGTGCGCCAGCTCGCTTTGCGAGAGGTCGGCCCGGGCCTTGGCGATGGCCGCGATGGCGAGCCAGCCCGCCTGGCCGACCCCCAGGTGCCGCAGGCGGCGGTCAACGGCCTGGCGCCAGCTGCGCGCCGTGTTGTGCACGGCCAGCGCGAAGCGTTCCTCTACCGAGACGGGTGGCATCTGTTCGTAGCTTAATGATTAGCAAGCTAACGATTCTAGCGCGTTGACGGGTTGCCTGCTGGCGTTGCGATGGCGTTGATGGGCGCGGCCCCCTGGCCGGGGCGGCGCGGGACGCGAGGCCCGGCAGGCGCCAAGGCCTGGCGGGCGGGGCGTCAGCCGTTCAGAGCGTGTTTACATCTCAGAACTGAATGCCGGTCGGGTTGGCCGGCGTGGGCGATCCGGGCTCGGGCGGCGGCGGCGGTGCGCGCCGCGCCGGCGGGGCGGCTGCTGCGGCGGGCGCCTGCGGCGCCGCGGCGGGCTGCGCCACCAGCGGCGTGGCGGCCGGGTGGTGGTAGCTGGCGGGCAGCTGCGACTGCCGGGGGTAGCCGGCGGCGTCGAGGTAGCTGGTCCATTCGGTGTCGGAGAAGCCCTTGAGCTGCTGCCCGCCGATGGTGCCGAAGGGCAGGCTGGCGTCGCCGTTCAGGCGCTTGAGGGCGTCGATGTCGGCGTTGCTGGCCACGGTGCGCTCGGTGAACGGCACGCCCCGGTTGATCAGCAGGTTGCGCGCGCTGTTGCACGGCGCGCAGTCGGCGCTGGTGTAGAGCGTGACGGGGAACTGCCCGGTCGGCTTGCGCAGCGACGGGGGCAGCGCCGTATTGTTGGCCGCGCCGGCCGGCGCGCCGCCGACGGTGATGGGCGTGGCCTTGGCGTTTTCGGGGGCGCGGTCGGAGAAGGTGACCTTGCCGTCGGGGCCGACGATCTTGTATACCGGCTGGGCCTGCAGGCCGGCGCACAGCAGGGCGCCGGCAGCCAGGGTGGCAATGCGCAGGGGGTTCATGGGCGGTCTCCTTCTCCTGGATCGGTTTTCTATCAAAACAATAGCTGTTTGCGCTTTCTGTTGGCTGAATTCAAATACAAAGATATTTGAGTTCGTTGCATATCAAGCGCAAGCAGCTCTTTTTTTCATATCATTCCCTGGTGGCGCAGCAGCGCGTCCAGGCTGGGCTCGCGGCCCCGGAAGGCCTTGAACGACTCCATCGCGGGGCGGCTGCCGCCGGCCTCCAGTATCGCCTGGCGGTAGCGCCGGCCGGTCTCCAGGCTGGGGCGGCCGTCGGCGCTGCGGGTTTCCTCGAAGGCGGCGTAGGCGTCGGCGCTGAGCACCTCGGCCCATTTGTAGCTGTAGTAGCCGGCCGCGTAGCCGCCGGCGAAGATGTGGCTGAAGGTGTGCGCGGTGCGGCTGAAGGCGGGCGGCTGCAGCACGGCGACTTCGGCGCGCACGGCGTCCAGCAGCGGCTGCAGCGGGCGCGCCGGGTCGTGCTCGGTGTGCAGCAGCATGTCGAACAGCGCGAACTCTACCTGGCGCAGCGTCTGCATGCCGGCCTGGTAGTTCTTGGCGGCGATCATCTTGTCGAACAGTGCGCGCGGCAGCGGCGCGCCGGTGTCGACGTGCGCCGTCATGTGGCGCAGCACCTCCCATTCCCAGCAGAAGTTCTCCATGAACTGGCTGGGCAGCTCCACGGCGTCCCACTCCACGCCGCCGATGCCCGAGACGTCGCGCTCGTTCACCTGGGTCAGCATGTGGTGCAGGCCGTGGCCGAATTCGTGGAACAGGGTGATCACATCGTCGTGCGTGAGCAGCGCGGGCTTGCCATCCACGCCGCTGGCGAAGTTGCACACCAGGTAGGCCACCGGGGTCTGCAGCTGGCCGCTGTCGGGGCGCAGCCAGCGCGTGCGCGCGTCGTCCATCCAGGCGCCGCCGCGCTTGCCGGCGCGCGCGGGGGTGTCCAGGTAGAACTGGCCGACGAGCGCGTTGCCCCGCTCGATGCGGTAGAACTGCACGGCGGGGTTCCACGCGGGCGCGCTGTCGGGGCGGATGGCTACCTCGAACAGCGTCTCGACGATCTGGAACAGCCCGGCGAGCACCTTGGGCGCGGTGAAGTATTGCTTGAGCTCCTGCTCGCTGAAGGCGTAGCGCGCTTCCTTGAGCTTTTCGCCGACGTAGGGCCAGTCCCAGGGCTGCGGGTCGGCCAGGCCCAGGTGCTCGGCGGCGAAGGCGCGCAGGTCGGCCACGTCGCGCTCGGCGAAGGGGCGGGCGCGGGCGGCCAGGTCGCGCAGGAAGGCGACGACCTGCGCGGGCGACTCGGCCATCTTGGGCACGAGCGAGACTTCGCCGAAGTTGGCGTAGCCCAGCAGCGCGGCTTCTTCCTGGCGCAGCGCGAGGATTTCGGCCATGACGGCGGAGTTGTCGAAGCGCACGGCGTCGCCCCCGGCCTGGTCGGACGCGCGCGTGACGTAGGCGCGGTACAGGCGCTCGCGCAGTGCGCTGCTGGTGGCGAACTGCATTACCGGCAGGTAGCAGGGCATCTTCAGCGTGAGCTTGTGGCCGTCCTTGCTCTCGGCCTGGGCGGCGGCGCGGGCGGCGTCGATCACGTCCTGCGGCACGCCGGCCAGGTCTTCGGCGCTGGCGTACCAGGCGAAGGCGTCGGTGGCGTCCAGCGCGTTTTCGCTGAATTTTTGCTGCAGCTCGGCCAGGCGCTCCTGGATCTGCGCGAAGCGCTCCTTGGCCGCGCCGCTCAGCTCGGCGCCCGAGAGCACGAAGTTGCGCACGGCGTTGCCGTGGGCCTGGCGCTGCTCGGCGTCCAGCGTGGCCGGATCGATGGCCTTGTACTTGGCGTACAGGCGCTCGTCGGCGCCCAGGCGCGTCCAGAACTCGGTCACGCGCGGCAGCGCGGCGTTGTAGGCGGCGCGCAGCTCGGGCGTGTCGGCCACGCCGTTCAGGTGGCTGACCACGCCCCAGGCGCGGCCCAGCTCCTCGGTGGCCACGTTGAGCACGCGGGCGATGGCAGTCCAGTCGGCGGGGAAGCCGGGGGTGGTGACGGCCTCCAGCGCCGCTTCGGCGCGGCGCAGCAGCTCGTCAAGCGCCGGGGCCACGTCGGCGGGGGTGATGCGGTCGAACGGGATCTGGCCCGAGAAGTCGAGGAGGGGATTGCTCATGCGGGTATAGATGGCGTTGGGGCAGCAGGGTTCAAGCTCAATTGCAGTTCACCTTTCCGCGGCTTCGAGGGTGTTGACCAGCAGCATGGTGATGGTCATCGGGCCGACGCCGCCGGGCACGGGGGTGATCCAGCCCGCGACGGCCTTCACGCCGTCGAAGTCCACGTCGCCGCAGAGCTTGCCTTCGTCGTTGCGGTTCATGCCCACGTCGATGACCACGGCGCCGGGCTTGACCATGTCGGCCGTCAGCACGCCCTGCTTGCCCACGGCGGCGACCACGATGTCGGCCTGGCGCGTCATCGCCGCCAGATCTTTCGTGCCGCTGTGGCACACGGTGACGGTGGCGTTGGCAGCCAGCAGCATCATGGCCATGGGCTTGCCGACGATGTTGCTGCGGCCGATGACCACGGCGTGCTTGCCGCGCAAGTCCTTCATGCCGATCGATTCGAGCATCTTCATGCAGCCGTAGGGCGTGCAGGCCTTGAAGCCCGCCTCGCCCACCATCAGCGCGCCGGCGCTGGCGACGTGAAAGCCGTCCACGTCCTTGGCGGGCGAGATGGCTTCGATCACCTTGTGGCCGTCGATGTGCGCGGGCAGCGGCAGCTGCACCAGGATGCCGTGGATGGCGGGGTCGTTGTTCAGCGCATCGACGCGGGCGAGCAGTTCGGCCTCGGTCATCGTCGCCTCGTATTTTTCGAGCACCGAGCGCAAGCCCGCTTCCTCGCATGCCTTGACCTTGTTGCGCACGTAGACCTGGCTGGCGGGGTTGTCGCCGACCAGCACCACCGCCAGGCCGGGGGTGATGCCGCGCGCCTCGAGCGCGGCGGTGCGCTGGGCGACTTGGGTGCGCAGTTGGCGCGAGAGGGCGTTGCCGTCGATGAGTTGGGCTGTCATGGTCGTCGTGCGATCGAAAAATACAAATGAAAAAGCTGCCTTGCGCTTGACTGTCATGCGCAGGCAGCTATTGTTTTGGTAGTAATCAGGCCTTGGCGGTCTGCTGCCCCAGTGCGATCTTGAGCAGGTCGGCGACGGTGTTGGCGCCCAGCTTTTCCATGATGTTGGCGCGGTGCGCCTCCACGGTCTTGATGCTTATCCCTAAGTCGTCGGCGATCTGCTTGTTCAGGCGGCCGGCGACGATGCGTTCGAGCACCTGCGCCTCGCGGCCGGTCAGCTTGGACAGCAGCGCGTCGCGGCTGGCGGCCTGCTGGTGCTCGGCGAAGGCCTCGCGGGCGCGTTCGAGCATGCGCTCGACCAGGTCCAGCAGCTCGCCTTCGTTGAAGGGCTTCTGGATGAAGTCCAGCGCGCCCTTCTTCATGGTATTGACGGCCATGGGCACGTCGCCGTGGCCGGTGATGAAGACGATGGGCAGCGGCGACTTGCGCTCGACCAGGCGGTCCTGCAGCTCCAGCCCGGTCATGCCGGACATGCGGATGTCCACGATCAGGCAGGCGACTTCGCGCTGGTCGTAGCGCGACAGGAAGGATTCGGCCGAGTCGAAACAGCGCACCCGGTAGTCCTTGCCTTCCAGCAGCCATTGAAGCGAGTCGCGCACGGCCTCGTCGTCGTCGACGACGTAAACCGTGCCTTTTTTCGGGGTCAAACTCATGCGCAGGTCCTTGACGGTGAATTTGCTACAAAAAATGTAGTTGCAGAAGCACTACGCCAGCGGCAGCCAGAAGGAAAACCGGCAGCCGATGGCTTCGTCCGCATTGTAGAGGTTCTCGGCCTGCATACGGCCGTGGTGCGATTCCACAATACTACGGCACAGGTTCAGGCCTATGCCCATGCCCTCGCTCTTGGTCGAGAAGAAGGCCTCGAACAGGTGCTCCAGCACCTGCGGCGGCAGGCCCTTGCCGGTGTCCTGCACCGAGAATTCGATGCCGTCCTGCCCCTCGAACTGGCGCGGCACCACGCGCAGCTCCACGCTGCGCTGCGCCGGCGGGCGGTGCGCCTGGGCGATGGCCTCGGCGCCGTTCTTCATCAGGTTGATCAGCACCTGCTCGATCAGGATGGCGTCGGCCATCACCGGCGGCAGGCGCGCGGCCACGTAGTGCGTCAGGCGCACGTTGTGGCGGCGCAGCTCGATCTCGGCCAGCTCCACCGCCTCGCCGACGATGTCGGCCACGTCGGCCAGCTGGCGGTTGGGTTCGCTGCGCTTCACGAAGGCGCGTATGCGCTGGATGATCTGGCCGGCGCGCTGCGCCTGGTGCGCGGTTTTCTGCAGCGCGGGCAGCAGCGTGTCGGGCGTCATCTGGCCGCGCTCGATGCGCGAGATCATGCCGCTGCAGTAGTTGCTGATGGCGGTCAGCGGCTGGTTCAGCTCGTGCGCCACGCTCGACGCCATCTCTCCCATGGTGATCAGGCGGCTGACGGACTGCGCGCGCTCGGCCTGGTGCGCGGCCTGCTCCTCGGCCAGGCGGCGCGGCGTGATGTCGGTGGCGATGACCATCTGCGCCAGGCGCCCGTCCACCCAGTTGAGGTAGCGCGAGCGCACCTCCAGCCACTTGGACAGCTCGGGCAGGTAGATTTCGGCGTGCTCGGCGTGCGAGCGCGTCAGCGGGTCGGTGGGCAGGCCCATCAGCTCGTCCTCGTCGCCCAGGTCGCCCTCGGTGCTGCTGGGCAGCACGCCGGCCTGCGCCACCAGTTGCAGGTGGCCCACGGTCTGCGAGCCGAACCACTGGCGGTACAGCCGGTTGGCGAACAGCAGCTCCTTGCTGCCCAGCGGGGCGACCGAGACCGAGGCGTCCAGCGCCTCCAGCACGATGGTGAAGCGCTCGTGCGAGGCGGTGAGCTGCTCGCGCACGCGGTTGGGCTCGGTGATGTCGGTCATCGACGTCATCCAGCCGGTCTGCTGGCCGTGCGCGTCGATCAGCGGCGAGACGTACAGGCGCGCGTCGAACAGCACCCCGTTCTTGCGCTTGACGCGCACCTGAAAGCCCCCGGGGATGGTCTTGCCCGCCAGCTCGTCGCGCAGCATGGCGTGCAGCTCGTCGTGCCGGCCGTCGGGCCAGTAGCTGTAGGGCGGGGTCTGGCCGACCAGCTCGGCCTCGCTCCAGCCCGTCATCTGGCAGAACGCGGCGTTCACGTAGGTGATGCGGCCCTCCAGGTCGAGCGCGCGCATGCCGGTGAGGATGGAGTTCTCCATCGCGCGGCGGAAGTTGGTCTCCATGGCCAGCGCCTCCTGCGTGCGCATGCGCCGGCGCGTGTGGCGCCAGTTGGCCAGCAGCATCCAGGCCGTCATGACGCTGAGCGTGCCGACCAGCCAGAACAGGCCGCTGCCGACCACGCCCAGCGAGGTGCGGAACGCCTGGCCGCGCAGCACCAGGCCGTTGCCCACGGGCGAGACCGGCACCTCGTAGGCGTTGGCCTTGTCGTTCCACGGCACCAGGTCGTTGTGGCGCGGCGCCAGCGGCGTGCCGGCCAACAGCTGGTGGCTGGCGTCCAGCAGCGTGACGGCGTAGCGCGACAGCACCTCGGTGGGCGTGCCGTAGCGCAGCAGGCTGTCGATGGAGTATTCGGCCAGCACCACGCCGGCGAACTTGCCCTGCAGCGACAGCGGCACCTGCAGCTGCAGCATCGGCGCGGTGTCGTCGCTGCTGGCCACGGGCTGCGAGTACATGGGCTGCTGCATGTCCTGCACCAGGCCGTACAGCTGGGCGGCGTCGCCTTGCTTGAGCACCTCGCCGGGCACGCGCAGCTGGCTGCTGGAGACCGTGGGCGCGGCCTGGCTGGCGACCACGCGGCGCATGGCGTCCACCCAGGTGACGGCCTGCAGCTCGGGGTACTGGCTGAGCAGGGTTTCGGCGCGGTTGGCGAAGTCGTCGCGCTTCAGTTCCTTGTTGGACAGGTCGCGCGAGATGCGCATGACCTGCTCCTGGCGCTCCAGCAGGCGCAGGCGCAGGCGCTGCTGGGCGTACTCGACGTCGCGCTTGAGGGCTTCCTTCTCGCGCTCGACCTCCTCCGCGCGCAAGTACCAGAACGACGCCGCGATCGCCAGCAGGAACAGCATCACCGCCGCCAGCGGCGCCAGCGCGGCAAAGCGGTCCTGGCGCATCGGCGGCAGGCTGCGCCACCACGAGCGCCACCAGCGCGCCGGCGTCTTGACTGCGGAAACCGGGGTGGGCGAGGGCGGCTGGGGTTGGGGCATGGGGCGAGTTTAAGGGCTGGGCAGGCGCGATTTCACCTGTAGAAAAAATGTGCGATCGCAGCAATTTCCCATAATAAGAAATTGATTGACGCTATTTGAAATGTTGATTTTTTGTGCGAAACTTGCGCCACCATTACGCCAATATGAGCCATTGCTAACCAAGGAGACATGGGCATGTCCGATCCGACCCCAGGCAACGCCGCGACCGATACCGATCAGCAGGAAACCCAAGAGTGGATGAGCGCCCTCTCGGCAGTGATAGAGCAGGAGGGCCCCGAGCGCGCCCACTACCTGCTGGAGCAGCTGCTGGAGCACGCCCGCCAGAGCAGCATCGACCTGCCGTTCTCGGCCAACACCGGCTACGTGAACACCATCGAGCCCGAGCAGGAGGCGCGCTGCCCCGGCAACATCGCCATCGAAAAACGCCTGCGCGCCTACATGCGCTGGAACGCCATGGCCATGGTGGTGCGCGCCAACCGCCTGCACCCGCACGACGGCGGCGACCTGGGCGGGCACATCGGCTCGTTCGCCTCGCTGGCGTCGATGTGGGGCGCCGGCTTCAACCACTTCTGGCACGCCGAGAGCGAAGACCACGGCGGCGACTGCATCTACTTCCAGGGCCACAGCGCGCCCGGCATCTACGCCCGCGCCTACCTGGAGGGCCGCATCAGCGAGGACCAACTGGAGAACTTCCGCCAGGAAGTGGCCGGCCATGGCCTGTCGAGCTACCCGCACCCCAAGCTGATGCCGGGCTTCTGGCAGTTCCCCACCGTCAGCATGGGCCTGGGGCCGATGATGGCGATCTACCAGGCGCGCTTCCTCAAGTACCTGCACGCGCGCGGCATCGCCAAGACGGACAACCGCAAGGTCTGGGTCTTCCTGGGCGACGGCGAGATGGACGAGCCCGAGAGCAAGGGCGCGATCAGCCTGGCGGCGCGCGAGAACCTGGACAACCTGATCTTCGTCATCAACTGCAACCTGCAGCGCCTGGACGGCCCGGTGCGTGGCAACGGCAAGATCATCCAGGAGCTGGAGGGCGACTTCCGCGGCGCCGGCTGGCACGTCATCAAGCTGCTGTGGGGCAAGGGCTGGGACGAGCTGCTGCGCCGCGACAAGTCTGGCCGCCTCAAGCAGGTGATGATGGAGACGCTGGACGGCGACTACCAGACCTACCGCGCGATGGACGGCGCCTACATCCGCAAGCATTTCTTTGGCAAGTACCCCGAGACGCTGAAACTCGTCGAGCACCTGACCGACGACGAGATCTGGGAGCTGCGCCGCGGCGGCCACGAGCCCGAGAAGGTCTACGCCGCCTTCCACGCGGCCAACGAGCACCAGGGCCAGCCCACGGTGCTGCTGGTGAAGACCGTCAAGGGCTACGGCATGGGCAAGGCCGGCGAGGCCAAGAACACCGTGCACCAGACCAAGAAGCTGGACGACGAGGACATCCGCTACATCCGCGACCGCTTCAACATCCCGATCCCGGACAGCGAGCTCGACAAGCTGCCCTACTACAAGCCGGCCGACGACACGCCGGAGATGAAGTACCTGCACGAGCGCCGCAAGGCCCTGGGCGGCTACCTGCCGCACCGCCGCCAGAAGGCCGACGAGAGCTTCACCGTGCCGTCGCTCGACACCTTCAAGGCCGTCATCGACCCGACGGCCGAGGGCCGCGAGATCTCCACCACGCAGGCCTACGTGCGCTTCCTCACGCAGCTGCTGCGCGACAAGGCGCTGGGCCCGCGCGTGGTGCCCATCCTGGTGGACGAGGCGCGCACCTTCGGCATGGAAGGGCTGTTCCGCCAGATCGGCATCTACAACCCGCTGGGCCAGCAGTACACGCCGGTGGATCGCGACCAGGTCATGTACTACAAGGAGCAGGAAAACGGCCAGATCCTGCAGGAAGGCATCAACGAGGCGGGCGGCATGTGCTCGTGGATCGCGGCGGCCACGTCGTATTCGACGAACAACCGCATCATGATCCCGTTCTTCGTGTACTACTCGATGTTCGGCTTCCAGCGCTTTGGCGACTTCGCCTGGGCCGCCGGCGACATGCAGGCGCGCGGCTTCATCCTGGGCGGCACCAGCGGGCGCACCACGCTCAACGGCGAAGGCCTGCAGCACGAGGACGGGCACAGCCACATCCTGTCGGGCGTCATCCCCAACTGCGTCAGCTACGACCCGACCTTCGCGCACGAGGTCGGGGTCATCATGCAGCAGGGCCTGAAGCGCATGGTGGAGAAGCAGGAGAACGTCTACTACTACATCACGCTGCTCAACGAGAACTACGCCATGCCGGGCCTGATCCCCGGCACCGAGGAGCAGATCTTGAAGGGCATGTACCTGTGCAACGCCGGCGCCGAGGGCGCGCTGCGCGTGCAGCTGCTGGGCTCGGGCTCGATCCTGCGCGAAAGCCTGGAGGCGCAAAAACTGCTGGCCGCCGAATGGGGCGTGCAGGCCGACGTGTGGAGCTGCACCAGCTTCACCGAACTGGCCCGCGAAGGCCAGGACTGCGAGCGCTGGAACCTGCTGCATCCGCTGGAGGCGCCGCGCGTGCCGTTTGCCACGCAGCAGCTGGCCGGCCACGCCGGGCCGGTGGTGGCGTCCACCGACTACGTGCGCGCCTTTGCCGAGCAGATCCGCCAGTTCGTGCCGCAAGAGCGCTCGTACACCGTGCTGGGCACCGACGGCTTCGGCCGCAGCGACTTCCGCTACCGCCTGCGCGAGCACTTCGAGATCAACCGCCACTACATCGTGGTGGCCGCGCTCAAGGGCCTGGCCGACGCGGGCGCGCTGCCCGCGCAGAAGGTGGTGGACGCCATCGCCAAGTACGGCATCGACGCCGGCAAGATCAACCCCTTGCACGCCTAAGGCGCCGGGAGACACAGACATGGCATTGGTCAACATTCAGGTTCCCGACATCGGCGACTTCGACGAGGTGGGCGTGATCGAGCTGCTCGTCCAGGTGGGCGACACGGTCGCGACCGAGCAGTCGCTGATCACCGTCGAGTCCGACAAGGCGTCGATGGAAATCCCGTCCAGCCACGCGGGCGTCGTCAAGGCGCTGACCGTCAAGCTGGGCGACAAGGTCAAGCAGGGCAGCGTGATTGCCGAGCTGGAAACGGCGGACGTTGCAGCATCCGAGCCAAAACCGGCTCCAGCACCCGCTGCGCAAGCGCCTGCAGCTCCTGAAACCGCAGCGCCTGCGCCCGTAGCAGCCCCCGCCGCCGCAGGCCGCATCGAAGTGCGCGTGCCCGACATCGGCGACTTCAAGGACGTGGCCGTCATCGAGCTGCTGGTCAAGGTCGGCGACAGCGTGGCCGTGGAGCAGTCGCTGTTCACCGTCGAGTCCGACAAGGCGTCGATGGAAATCCCGTCGCCCGCCGCCGGCGTGGTCAAGGAGCTGAAGGTACAGCTGGGCGACAAGATCAACGTCGGCGACTTCGTTGCCGTGCTCGAAGGCGCGGCCCCGGCGGCAGCGCCTGCTGCGTCGGCAGCGCCCGTGCCCGCGCCCGTGCCGGCTGCGGCGCCCGCAGCCACAGTAGCGCCTGTCGCCGCAGCCGCCGCCGCCGCTCCCGTGCAGAGAGTGCCCGCGCACAACCCCACGGCGGCGCCGTCGGGCCAGCTGCCGCACGCCAGCCCCTCGGTGCGCAAGTTCGCGCGCGAGCTGGGCGTGCCGCTGGCCGAGGTCAAGGGCAGCGGCCCCAAGGGCCGCATCACGCAGGACGACGTGGCCGCGTTCACCCGCCAGGTCATGGCCGGCGGCGTGCAGACCCAGGCGCAGGCGGCCAAGGCGCCCGCCGGCGGCAGCGGCGTGGGCATGGACGTGCTGCCCTGGCCCAAGGTGGACTTCGCCAAGTTCGGCGCCGTCGAGCGCAAGGAGCTGTCGCGCATCAAGAAGATCAGCGGCGCCAACCTGCACCGCAACTGGGTGATGATTCCGCACGTCACCAACAACGACGAGGCCGAC